>JYMV01012375.1_pt1 | contig 11810 bp, 12 predicted proteins | sample 338911 | NCBI WGS metagenome assembly JYMV01 (sample SAMN03354496, study PRJNA234377) | hydrothermal vent metagenome | biome: Deep sea; feature: Hydrothermal plumes at the Eastern Lau Spreading Center, Western Pacific Ocean; material: Seawater | place: Tonga | collected 2009 | depth 2000 m m
ATCATTGCCCAGTTTATCCACCTCATCCAGCATAAATACGGGATTATTGGTACCGGCTTTTTTGATGGACTGAATGATGCGGCCCGGCAGGGCACCTATATAGGTTCGGCGATGCCCTCTGATCTCTGCTTCATCCCGAACACCACCCAGCGACAGGCGGATAAATTCCCGGCCCATGGCCCTGGCAATGGATTTTCCCAAAGAAGTTTTACCCACGCCGGGAGGACCGCAAAAGCACAATATGGGTCCCCGGACACTGCCGTCCGGGTTGCGCTTCTGTTTCAGGTTGCGGACCGCCAGGTATTCAATGATGCGCTCCTTTACCTTGTCCAAACCATAATGGTCCTCATCCAGTATTTTCAATGCATCTTTAATGTTGATGCGGTCCTTTGATGATTTGCTCCATGGCAGATCCGTCAGCCACTCAATATAGGTCCGGGACACATTGTATTCGGGGGACTGGGTAGGGATACGCATGAGTCGATCCAATTCTTTCATGGCAACTTTTTCAGACTCTTCCGGCATTTTTGCTGCTTTTACACGTTCTTCCAGTTCCTTGAGCTCGATTGTGCCTTCATCTTCCCCCAGCTCTTTCTGAATTGCCTTCATCTGCTCCCGCAGATAATATTCCCTCTGGGTCTTGGCAATTTCGTCATGGACCTCTGTCTGTATCTCTTCACCCAGTTTGATCCGCTGGATCTCTCTGGAAATAATGGTAACGGCTTTTTCTATCCGTTTTTTAACATTTAATTCTTCCAGGATCTCCTGTTTTTCCTTATTCGGCAGTGTTATCAGAGAGATAGCCCTGTCGACCAGCCGGTTGGCTTTCTGGATATTGGAAAGCATGCCGGTATGTTCATCAGTAAGATTGGGCGCCACTTTGATCAGGTCTCTGAAAACCTGGCGCAGATTCTTGGCCAGGGCATCTACCTCCAGTTGATCACTGATAGGATCATCACTGACCGGTTGAACAGCCGCTTTGAAATAAGATTTTTTATCCAGGTAATCCAGAATTTTTACTCGGGTAATACCTTGGACTATGGCGGACTTGCTGTTATCCGGCATGTCAAAGACTTTAAGTACGGTTGCCAGGGTACCATAGGAATAGAGATCTTCTGGCTCCGGGTCTTCGATGGATCCGTCCTCTTGGGCTACAACAATGATATATTTCCGTTTTGGATCGAGTTCAGCGATCAGCCGCAGAGATTTTTTCCGGCCGATATAGATGGGAATTACCTGCTGCGGAAACAGGACCGTGTTGCGTAATGGCATAACGGCATATTGCTCAGAGTCTTCAAGAGAAATGTTTTCGATATCTTTTTCTGACAATTGATCAGTCATGGATAACCTTTAATAAGTGATATATGGAATAACTTAAACAAGGATCATGCCATGGCAGTTCCAATGAATATTCGACTTCATGCAAAACGATTGTCTGTAAATATGGCGGACTATCTAAAGTGGTTCTATAGAGTGGATGAAAGTTTCAAACGAATTACGGTAATTGTCCAGTACCTTCTTTGGTCCGGTGCATTTGAAATAATAGGGTCCATCGGCTGCTTTTATGATCGCTGCCATCAAACCGTAATTTGGTTTTTCAATGGTCGGGCCGCGCATCCCCATTCCGGCCTGAAGATAAGTCCCTTCCGTATACACAAAATTGACATCCATATCACCGATATGCTCATGGCTGATGGTTGCATGGTCAGCCACACTTTCATTGTCTGGCCGTCGAAACTGGCCTAACCAGCGATCCAGATTATCGTCAACACTGCCGCCTATCCCTGCAAAAACCACTAATTCACTTGTACCGGATTCATCTGAAAAACTGAACTGGGCCAGACGCATAGAGCTTGAAGGTGTTTCCCGTCTCCATGAACCAGGTACAATTCCCTGGAGATTCCCAATTCGGCTGTAACCGTCTTTCAGTGTGATCCGCTCTTCACCTCGATTGAGGACCTGTACCGATGAAGACGGAATACTTTTTACTGGATTCGCATATCGATTCGCTTCACTCAGGGTTATATAAACACTCAAAATAAATCCCACCATCAGTGTTGAGCCGATAATCAGATTTTTAGGGTTCAAGGTCTACTCCGAGGCCTGGCGGGTTTGTTCGTCAGCATGATAGGAACTGCGTACCAGCGGCCCCGATTCAACCACATTAAATCCCATGTCAAGTCCGAGCTGCTTATAGGTATCAAACTCATCCTCTGATACGTAGCGCTGCACTGGGAGGTGTTCTTTTGTTGGTTGCAGATACTGCCCAATGGTGAATATGGATACTCCAACCGTTCTTATTTCCCGCATAGTTGCTACCAGTTCATCAAATGTTTCACCAAGCCCCACCATCATTCCGGTCTTTGTGCGCAGTCCGAATTCAACGGATTGACGCAGCACATCTAGGCTTCGCTGCCAGTTCGCCTGGCTGCGCACCTGGCGGCTGATACGCTCTACACACTCCATATTATGACTAAAAATTTCCGGTTCAGCATTAAAAATCTTTTCCAGGGCCGGCCTATATCCCTTGAAATCCGGTGTCAGCACTTCTACGGTACATCCCGGGACATGCTTATGAATCTGCTTTATTGTCTCCACCCAGATAGATGAGCCGTAATCATCTTTCAAGTCATCCCTGTCAACTGATGTAATCACGACATGGCGCAGACGCATGCGCTTTACTGCCATAGCGGTTCGGACTGGTTCCAGAGAATCATTCCAGACTGGTTTCCCTGTTTTGACCGAGCAGAAACCACAGGCCCGGGTACATACATCGCCCAGGATCATGATAGTAGCCGTCCCCCTGTTCCAGCATTCATAGATATTTGGACAGCGGGCTTCTTCACAGACCGTATTTAGATTGTGTTCACGAACCACGCCATCCACAAAGCGGTAGCCATCATTGATCTGAAGACGAATCTTTGGTTTAGGTGATTTGGTTAAAATGTCCGGCACTATAGCAATCCTTCAAGTTTCATGGTTTCCAAATTGTTTTTCACTTCCTGAATGAATTGGGCACCTCCTGCACCATCGATCAGGCGGTGATCAAAGCCAAGGGAGAGCATCATCATACTGCGGATAGCAATGGAATCGGCGTGTTCCCGTTCTACAACTACAGGTTGTTTTTTAATAGCTCCTGCTCCCAGGATACCAACATTGGGCTGATTGATGATCGGTGTCCCTATGGTTGCGCCAAAAACACCAAAGTTTGTAATGGTAAATGTAGAGCCCTGCAATTCATCCGGGCTGATTTTTTTATTCCGGGTACGCACTGCTATATCACTGACATCCCGGCACAGGCCCAGCAGGCTTTTCTCATCACACTGAACCAGAGTGGGAACCATCAATCCGTTGTCTACAGAGACAGCCAAACCGATATTGACCTGTTTATGATAGATAACAGTATCATTATCCAGGGATGCATTCATTTCCGGGAAAACCTTTAACGCCTGAACCGTGGCCAGAATAATGAATGGTGTATAGGTTAATTTTAGCCCTTCCTTTTTTAAAAATGATTCTTCATGCTCTGTAACAAAATCCACAATGGAGGTCATATCCACTTCACTCATCACATATACATGGGCCGAGGTATCAAGGCTGTGCCGCATATGGTCAGCGATCAGTTTGCGCATATGTTCTATGTTTTTCTTCTTGCCCGGAATCGATTTTGTTGCCGATGCGGGTGTCGGCTTCTTTCTCTGCTTTGCGGCAGTTGGTGGTGCTGCTGACCTTGTTTCCAGATAAGTTTGCAAATCCTTTTTGGTTATCCGCCCATTACGGCCAGTGCCCTGAATGGAATCCAATTCACTTAACGGCAGATTTTCCTGGGCGGCGACCTTTAACACAACTGGTGTAAAAATGGCTTTTCCCTCATTGCTTTTTTGTTTGGGTCTTTCCGGTTTTGGTGGTGCAGGGGTCTCCGGCTCTACCGATGATTTTTCCTCTTTCGGAGAATCTTTAATCTTTGTTTTTGATTCGGATTTAACAGGAGCTTTGCCCTCTGTATCGATCCGGGCAATAACAACACCCACTTCTATAACGTCATTGACATCTGCCAGTATTTCCACCACCGTACCGGCTGCTGATGAAGGAATTTCCGAATCCACCTTATCAGTGCCGATCTCCAGTAATGTCTCATCCTGGTCTATAGTTTCGCCTGCTTGCTTACGCCATTCCAGGATAGTCCCTTCGGTAATGCTTTCGCCCATTTTTGGCATGACTACGTCTACTATCATCTAATATTCCAATAATTCCATGATGGCCTCAGAAACATCAGCGGTTTGCGGTAAAACCTGTTCTTCTAAATACCAATTGTACGGCACCGGACAATCTTTTGATGCTACTCTGCGGACCGGCCCATCCAGCAAATCAAAAAATTTATCTACGATCAACGCTGATATTTCTGCGCCGGGCCCATTGGTTAGGTTATCTTCATAGACCAGGATCACTTTCCCCGTTTTATCCAAGGATGTTTCGATAGAGTCCAGGTCAAGGGGATTTAGTGTGCGCAGATCAAGCACCTCCACTGACCCAGACGGTAGATCACATTCACGTATAGCATCAAGGCTTTTCTGTACCATGGCGCCCCAGGTAACAATAGTTAATTCGTCACCCTCGGCCACGACCCGCGCATGTCCAAAAGGCAGCAGGTAATTCTCATCCGGCTCTTCCGTAGCGGAAAATCCCTGGCGATATAGCCCTTTATGCTCCATAAATAATACCGGATCATCCATCCGGCAGGCCATCTTCAGCAAACCTTTAGCATCCCGCGCCGTAGACGGATAGGCAATGTAGATTCCCGGCATATGAATAAAATAACCATCAATGGACTGGCTGTGACAGAGAGAACCATGAATATAGCCCCCCACCGGAACCCTGATAACAAATGGACAGCTCCAAGCATTGTTAGACCGGTACCGCATGGTAACCACTTCATTTCGCAGTTGCATCATTGCGGTCCATATATAATCTCCAAACTGGATTTCCACTACCGGTTTGTATCCTGTTACTGCCATTCCAACGGCAGTGCCAATAATACTGGATTCCGCAAGAGGCGAATTAAAAACACGTTCTGTGCCGAAAGCGGTTGATAATCCTTTCGTGGCAGTGAAAACACCCCCTTTTGGATCAGCGATATCCTGTCCATAGACCATCATTTTATCATTATAGGCCATTTCCTCATGCAGGGCATGGTTGATGGCATCCACCAAAACAACTTTTTCAGCTATGGGTACAAGATCTGTTTCAGCAGGTTGTCCATCAGCACTATAAATGTGAGTTAAGGCAGTTTCTACCGCTGGATGATCCTGCTCATCCGCCCATTGTGCATCCTGGTCCACATGGATTTTTACTTCCTTGTTTATTTTTTCAATATCGCCTTCTGTAAAGAATTTTTCTTCCAAACACTCCTTTTCAAAAATATGGATCGGATCCCGTTTTTGGTCCTCTTTCAAAGCGTTTGGTGTGCGGTATTTGCGCTGGTCATCCGAACTGGAATGGGGAACCAGCCGGACAACATTTGAAACAATGACAGATGGTCCTTTTCCTCTCCTGGCTCGCTCCGCCGCCTGTTTAAACGCCAGATTGGTTTCAAAGAAATTTGTTCCATCCACATCATAGCGGGAAAGGTTACGATACCCGCTCACCATGGCATAAATAGAGTCTGCGGTCTGATCGGAGCGATGGGTGCTGATAGCATATTCATTATCCTGAATATGAAAAATAAGCGGTGCTTTTGCCCGGCTTGCCCAGTTCAACGCTTCGTGAAAATCACCCTGGCTGGTGGTCCCTTCCCCAGCAGATACATATACAATTTCTCTGGATCTATCCATTTTTCGAGTCAGCGCACAACCCACAGCCTGAAGAAACTGGGTTCCTGTTGGACTCGACTGGGTCACGATCCGCAGTGCCTTGTGCCCATAATGCATGGGCATTTGGCGCCCTCCGGAATTGGGGTCTGCGTCCCGGGCAAGAAAAGAGAGTAATTGTTCTCTGGCGGTCATTCCCAAACCCAAACAATAAGCTCCATCCCGATAATAAGGATAGGACCAGTCTTCACCCCCTTTCAACGTAATGGCGGCCGCCAATTGGGCAGCTTCATGCCCGGAGCACCCTATATGAAAAAATGCCTTGCCCTGTTTCAACATGGTCATCATTTTATCATCCAGCTTCCGGGCGATCACCATGGTTCGGTATATATCCAGAACCTGTTGCTTCGTAAAACCGTGGAGACGGGCCATTAGGCGTCCTTCCTGGAAAAACAGACCTTAAAATGATTGACTACCGCTTTTTTCACAGTTGACATTTTTGGATTTTCGCCTAAAAGGTTTGCCATGGAAGTAACACCGAAATCACGGATCCCGCAGGGGATGATCCCTTCATAAAATGATAGGTCCGGATTCACATTCAACGCAAAGCCGTGCATGGTCACCCACCGACTGATCCGCACTCCCAAAGCTGCTATTTTTTTATCCTGAACCCAAACGCCCGTGAGACCTTTCTTACATCCGGCACTGATCCCAAAATCGGAGAGAGCACTAATTAGCATCTGCTCCAGTGACCGCATATACCAGCTCACACTTTGCCGATATTTATGCAGGTCCAGGATAGGATAACCAACCAATTGTCCCGGTCCATGAAAGGTAATATCACCACCTCGATCAGTTTGCACCACCAAGACACCATTACCTTCTGGTTTTAATAAATTATCTCTGGGGGCGTTTTTACCAAGAGTGTATACTGGTTCATGTTCTACAAGAAGGAGACGATCTCCAATGTCCCCAGATATTCGGCGGGCTTGCAGTGCCTTTTGTAGATCCCAAACTTCCTGATATGCAGACATCCCCAGATCCATGACCTGTAGCGGGCGTTCTGTTTCATTGAAAGTACTGGTATGTGTCAACATAAGTTGGTTATACGCTTTCCCGTCCTATAATGGTCAAAAATTCGCTCCGGGTGCGGTCTGATTCCCGAAACTTGCCCAGCATGGAGGATGTACTCGCCAGACTGTTCTGTTTTTCCACACCGCGCATCTGCATACACATGTGTCTGCCTTCCATCACAACTGCCACCCCAATCGGATCCAAAACATCCTGGATTGTTTCAGCAATCTGGCGGGTCAGCCTTTCCTGGACCTGGAGGCGCCGGGAAAACATATCTATGATCCGGGGGATCTTGGACAGGCCAATCACTCTGCCATTCGGTATATAGCCAACATGAGCTTTCCCGAAAAAAGGGAGCAAGTGATGCTCGCACAAGCTGAAAAATTCCACATCCCTCACTACTATCATATCTTTAGCGTCCTCATGGAAAATGGCATGATTAATGATCTCACCCAGTTTCTGGCGATATCCCCGGGAAAAGAATTCCCACGATTCAGCGACTCGCTCTGGGGTTTTCAGGAGACCTTCCCGGGAAGAATCTTCACCGATCTCTTCCAAAAGGCTTTGTATCAGGTCTTGAACTCTATCTTGGCTGTTTTTATCCTTCATAGGCAAATCCTTTTTTATCATAGGGGGCTATGTCGATTTTCCCTTTTAGTACATAAATCACGCCATAAATGACTGGCGTATCCAACAAAGCCACAATGACCTTGAATAAAAATCCATTCTCCAAAAGCGACCAGAATCGGTTCCATTCAATGGCACCAGCAAAGCACAACAGCAACAAAACTGTCGATGTATCCACAAACTGGCTCACAATAGTAGATCCATTATTTCGCAGCCAAAGATGCTTACCCTTGGTCATCCGTTTCCAGAAATGGAATAATCTGATATCAATGAACTGAGCAGCAAGGTAAGCGACCATAGATGCAAATACAGCTGGTCCATATAGTCCAAATACTTCATGGAAAGTTTCATTTTTTACGGGTGACCAATCTGTGCTCGCAACTGTATCAGCGATCAAGACAATACCCATGACAAACACGCTGGCAATAAGCCCGCTGATCACCACCTGATCCGCTTTCTTTTTTCCATAAAGTTCGGAGATTAAGTCGGTTACTAAAAAAGTGATAGGATAGGGGAGGATACCTACCGATATCTCAAAGGTGTAAAGCCCAAATGGTGTCCAAGTAAAAAATTTCTGAAAAATAAGATTACAACTCACCAATGAAGCAATAAAGATTCCCGTCAGGATTAGATAAAATCGATTTTTAAAGTCCATTATTCTCCAGGACCGTAATAATCCGTATGAATGGAGTGCGTTTCCACAAGCCTTAACCTGTGAAGCGTACCCTTTTCGAGTCTCGGAGCAATTTCGTTCCAGGCCCAAATCAGAATATTTTCAGAGGATGGCTGCTTATCTTTAAACCATTCAATATCTCGTTCAATCTGGGAATGATCTAATACATTCACTACATGGGTTTTAACTAATACATTTAATTGTTTTAGATCCACCAGCCAACCAGAACCAGGATCAATAGGTCCGGTTATGGACACTTCTAAAATATAATTATGGCCGTGATTTCGATAATCTTTCCCAAAGACTTCTCTGTTTTTCTTTTCTGTCCATGCCTGGTTCCCGTATTTATGGGAAGCGCAAAAACGGTACTTTTTCGTAATGATTGGATTTGCCATATACTTGTACTATACAAAGAATAACAAGATTGGAAATTACCGTTCTTCCAACCGCCTTACAAAACATTATACATCGGCTGATGGGCACAAATCAACCAATATACACTCGCTGCATCGGGGATGTCTGGCAACACAAATGGTCCGGCCATGATCGATCACCATATGGGTTAACTTTACCCAATCTTTATCATCAAATAATTCCATTATATCTAATTCAATCTTTTTAGCATCTTTATATTTTGTAAATCCCAATAAACCCATGATCCGGATCATATGTGTATCAATCACCATCGCAGGCACATTATAGATCTCACCTAAAATACAGTTGGCTGTTTTTCGTCCCACACCAGGCAGTCCAGCCAAATCATCCATATTGTCAGGTACCTGACCGTCAAATTCCTCCACAATCTTTAAACTGGCCCCCTGAATACTTCTGGCTTTCTGGTTGTGGTACCCGCAGGAGTGAATATCACCCGACAACTTCTCTACATCACAATAGGCAAAATCACTCGGTGAATGATATTTTAGAAATAGATCTTCCGTCACAATATTAACCCGATGGTCAGTACATTGGGCAGACAAGATCGTAGCAACTAGAAGTTCATGGGCGCTTTTATAATATAATGAACACTTTGAATCGGGGTAGGCTTTATAAAGAAGCTGGGCTATTTCGGCTGCACGTTCGTGCTTTTTAGCCTTGGATTCTCTCAATCAAGAAGTTCGTTTAGAAGGTTTGGAATATTCTTTACGAGGCTGGATCGGGGCAGAATTATGTCGCACCCGGCGCTCTTGAGTTTGGCTTGCTCCTTGTTGTTAACCTGTTTCATGGTACCAATGACCTTAATGCCATGTCGTTTTAATTCAGATACAAGGCCCACCGAAGCAAACACCGTTTCTTCCATATCAACAATTGCCAGTACAGAACTATCAGAAAAATCATCCGGGCTTGTTTTTTCATCATTGAATTCGACCTCCCGACCAGCATCCACACAGGCTTCCGAGAGCTTGGAACCCAGTTCAAAATCTTTTACAAATAATAATACTTCTGTCATAATCAATCCAATGAAGGTACAAGGTTCCAGTCAAAATCATCGGGAACATTTGCCACTTCGTAGGCCCTTCGCACCTGCTCTATATTATCTAACAGTATCTGCACATTGATTCCCCGGTGAATTCCAAAGAAACTTTCGAATTTTTCAGTACATTTTCTCAACAAACTTTTCGCACCATTCATGTTCCCGTTTCCAAGATGAACAAAGCTTACAGCCAGTTGAATCAAACCCTGGATAAATTTTCGGTCTTCCAGATAATATTCGGACCATAGTTCTTCCCAGACCTCATGGGCCTCAAAAAAATCCCTAGAATGGTAATGCTTAAGCCCGGTTTGGAACAATTCTTCAATTTTTATTTGCTCAGTCACTGATAACAACTGGATCCTGCATGCAATAATGTTTACCATCCATTTTTATGGTACAGGCCTGCAAATGCGGATCATGTTCAAAGAATAATATCCAATTCTCTTTTACCATCCGGGGTAACAGTTCTTCCTTTTCCTGCACTGTTAGCGCCGGATGGATATCATACGCCATAACCCATGGAACCGGAATGTGTGCGGCCATGGGCACCAAGTCAGCGCAGTAAAAAAGGGTTGCCTGATCATCCCGGATCAAAGGGTGCATAAGGCCTTTAGTATGACCATGGGTAAAATAGAGATCTATTCCGGGTAAAAAAGGTTCATTACCATTCACAATATTTAACATGTTATTTTCTGCTAAAACCATCCAGTCCCATTCCAGGAAACTGCCCTGGTCCTTTTGGCTGGGATGATTGGCCAACTGCCAGTTATCTTGTGAAACCCAATATGTTGCGTTAGAAAATGTAGGTATCACCTTCTCCCCATCCATGCGCGTATTTCCGCCGGCATGGTCGAAATGCAGGTGAGTGCAGAATATATCCGTGATATCGTCCGGCGTAAATCCATATTTCTGTAAAGATGATTCAATATTATATCGGGTCATGTCAATGTTATACATCCTCCGGTATTTTTCTGCCCATTTATCTCCATTTCCTGTATCCACCAAGATTTTACGGGCTCCATTGACCAACAACAGTGACCGGGTTACCATGCTGATCCGGTTCAGGGAATCTGCAGGAACCTGCTTTTCCCAAAGCGGTTTGGGAATAATGCCAAACATGGCACCCCCATCCAATCCGAATTCGCTGGTCTCAATACTGTATAATGTGTAATCACCAATTTTCATGATTCAAACCTTTGTTCCAATCGGGCTGCTGCCATTGTGGTACACTCATTTGAATCCATCCGTGCCAGCGCCCGCAGGGACTCTAAAATTACTAAATCGCGGCCACGGTCTAGTGATGGTTTATCTTGCTTAACAATAGATTCCGCCAACGCTATAAACCGATTCCCTGACTCTTTATGATCTTTCAATAACCAATGATCCTGATTGAGATCTAATGAACCATTTGCATCCAGGTCAAGGACAGATAACCAATGAGATATTTCCCGCTGGTAACTTTTTAATCGTACATTTTCACCAATCCATAAGCGCCAGACTGAAGAAAATGTGACCCATAAATCCGATTGATTATTTATAAGAATTGATTTATAAGTATTGTGCGGTTCTACTGTTTTACGCTCATGAGGTTTTGGTAATCGGTGCTGTTCAATTATATTTAGTAAACTGCAGACATAATTCCATATATCTTCCTTCAATTCTTGAAAATGAAAGCTGCGCAATAAATGAAACACAAAGGCCCCATTCCGATTTGTATTTTGCAGCGCCAGATCAGCCAGGGCATCTATGACTGCCCGGGAACGATCTGATGCCAGAAAGGTTTTGGCAGCAAATAATTTTGCTTCATTCCATTTGCATTCTTGTAATGCATCTTCCAGATCTCCCACAAACACAGCCAAACCAATACCGCTTCTAGTTGTTTCGTTCAAAACAGCATCATCATCTTTGCGCAGTGGCTGACTGGCCAATATTTCCAACCCAAATTTCAACAAGATTTTCGATGGGGTTTCCCGGTTTTCACCAATCATATTTTTTAACGAATTCATGACTATTGCCGGGTGATCACATGGCTTTTTCTTCCAGTCAACGCAGGCCGCAGTGAACAATAGATCATTAAGATATTGGACCAAAGTATCATCACCACTAAGCCCAGATTCTAGAGATTTAAGACAGGTATCCTGATCACCTTTGGAAAAGG
>JYMV01008968.1_pt1 | contig 11803 bp, 9 predicted proteins | sample 338911 | NCBI WGS metagenome assembly JYMV01 (sample SAMN03354496, study PRJNA234377) | hydrothermal vent metagenome | biome: Deep sea; feature: Hydrothermal plumes at the Eastern Lau Spreading Center, Western Pacific Ocean; material: Seawater | place: Tonga | collected 2009 | depth 2000 m m
AGATTCGGTTCTGGCTCGCCATTCAGAGCGGGGCGAACCAAGCGGCTCATCGTCTTCTCGGTGACTTGCCAGAAACGACCCGTAGAGGCAGGATCGACGTCTGTCACTCCCGCACTAAACCCAGCCGTGTGGGATGAGCGGAACGTCCCGCTCTGGGCATGGGCTGATGTGATTGACAACATCGCGACACCGGCTGCTACAAAAAAGATATGACGTATTTTCATGATTCTCCCTGGTTTTATTTTCGGTTTATCAGCAATTCCATTCAACTTTCCTTAATTCAATCGTTAACTATATCCGATCAGATGAGTTAGTGTATTTAACGAAATCTACTGTTGTATTGTTGAAGTGGGTCAATAATGTCCAACAAACTAAAGCCGTGAACAAATTACGGGTATCATCTGGGAAACTCGACGGTATCTACGAACCAATGGTGTCCGTAGGTGATCCGTCCGACCGGTTGCGCTTAGTGAATTTAACCAGACAAAAAGTACACGAGCCAAAATAGGCAGGAGATAAAGCACAATGGAATGGGAAGATTCTTTGCGCTACAAGATCTTCAAGAGCATACTAAAACACCTAGCGAGGGCTAAGCTTAAGGCTGGGAAGTCAAACCATGTCAGATAGGTATGAGCCAGATTGTCTTCACTAGATAGACACCCTTAGAAAATCCGGCAAGCCGGATGTATTTTCCCGATTCAATCGATTAATCATTTCTCTGACAGGCAATACATTAGCAAAAGCCACACCAACAGTCGCATTCACGACTCTACGAATCTGATCCGAGGTTAGGTCTCCGATGGGAAATGTTTCCGTCCCATCTTCCATAAAAAATACACGATAGTCCCGCATGCCCGCTTCGCGTGCCGTAGTCTCACAACATATATTAGTGCATATACCCGAAATTATTATTGAGTCGATACCATTTCCTCTCAGAATATTATCGAGGTCCGTACCCGTGAAAGCACCATAACGGGGTTTGTCGAGAATAATATCGGTGGATTGAACGTCGACGTCAGGATGCAATTCAACAGTGCTTGACCCCTCCATAATGTATCCATCTCGAACTGCATCAATTAAATCACCCATTGAACCCAGATTAGAGCCGTCTTGGCGAGTAACATGGCGGGTGTGTATTACCATGAGACCAGCCTGACGACACACCTTAATCAAAGGATTCAAGACATCGACTAAATCTCGACCCCTGGGTGCAGACAACGGAGTGCCCTCAACAAATGCAACCTGCATATCGACATTTAGCAATGCCATGCGGTTCAGTTGAATAGGATACTCGGTCACCAGTCCCTACCTTTTGTATATGTAAGCATCAATTCAAGTGCTCAGCTCTTCCATGATTTCATCGACTGAAATCACCCTCGCGTAACCTCTGCGAAGTGTTTTAAGTTCAGCCTCATGAAGCTCTTGATTATCAGTGGCATTGAGATCGCTGCCGAAAATAACTTTGTAGTCGCGAAAAAATGCGTCACGGGCTGTAGCGCCGCAACAATAATTTGTCATACAACCTGTAATGATTACGGTGTCGACCTCGCACCCGCGAAGATAGGTGTGCAAATCGGTATCAAAAAAAGCACTATATCGATGCTTTAGAATCACTTTTTCGCCTTCTAGAGGACGTATTTCGTGATAAGTGGGCACGTCTTCGGCACCGATACGCAACGCACCCTCTCGAATCGGCTGATTTAACGGTACATCCCACATAAGCCCCCGATCGCGGCCAGATTTATCATGCGCATGTTCTGTAAAAATAACCGGCATGCCAAGTGAACGACTACGTTTGATCAGCGATTTAACATTAGGAATAATTCGAAGCGTTTGTGGCGTCCACATACGTGCGCCCTCGGCCACAAATCCTTCTTGTAGATCAATTACAAGCAGAGCTGTACGCTCTGGAACAATCGGAAAATCAGGGTTAGAAGATTCATACTGGGATGCGGCACGCACAAGTATCTCGACCTCGCCTGGATACTGTTCGCTGATAGCATCCGACATTATTAGCCCTCACTCAGATTGATTCAAATTAAACAGCGGAATTTTCACTCTACACTACATTAGCTAAGTAGGTCGGCTAAGCAGTTTTTACCTGCTCCAATTTTAGTTCCTCAGCCATGGTCTCTCGCATCAAGTATTTCTGAGGTTTGCCAGTAACGGTCATTGGAAACTCTGAAACCACTTTTACGTACCTGGGAATCTTATAGTGTGCAATTTGTCCACCACAGTAACTGCGCACATCATCTAGGGATATTTCGTTACCAGCCATCGGAATGATCCAGGCACAAATCTCTTCTCCGTATTTGTTGTCGGGGACGCCAAAGACTTGCACATCTAGAATTCCCGGGTGACTCAACAAGAATTCCTCGATCTCGCGCGGATACACATTTTCACCTCCACGAATGAGCATGTCCTTCACCCGCCCTACGATATTGCAGTAGCCATCTGCATCAATTGTCGCAAGATCACCCGTGTGCATCCACCCATCGCTGTCTATTGATTCAGCGGTACGCTCTGGGTCGTCCCAATAACCACGCATCACGAGGTAACCTCTGGTATGGAGTTCACCCTGCTCGCCCACCTCTAAGATCTTGCCAGATTCATTCACAACCCGAGCTTCCACATGTGGCTGGATTCTTCCGACCGTCGAAACTCTGCGTTCAATCGGATCATCTACAGCACTCTGAAAGGATACTGGACTGGTCTCCGTCATCCCGTAGGCTATCGTCATTTGATCAAGATGCATCTTCGACACGACGTCTTTCATGAGTTCAATCGGGCAAGGCGCTCCCGCCATTATTCCAGTTCGTAGCGACCGTAAATCGTACTGATCAAACCCAGTACAGTTCAGCATGGCACTAAACATAGTTGGTACTCCGTGAACACCAGTACAGCGTTCTGCATTTAATGCTTCAAGTGTATCGACCGGATCAAATCCTTCACCTGGAAAAACCATAGTCGTACCCCCCACAATACAAGCCAGGTTACCCAGCACCATGCCAAAACAGTGGTACAAGGGGACCGGGATACATAACCTATCTTTGTGCGTCAGTTGCATACTTTTAGCCACAAAACGTGCATTATTAACGATATTTGTATGGGTTAGTGTTGCAACCTTCGGTGCGCCTGTTGTACCCGAAGTAAATTGCAGATTGATTGACTCTTCGGGAAACAACTTTCGACCAATACCAACTAGGCGTGCCTTATCTCCTTCACCACCCTTTTCCATGATATCTTGGAAGCGAAACATTCCAGCCTGGTTAAGCTTGCCAGTCTGAATAATGGAATTCAGTAGAGGAAACTTAGAAGCAGACAAACGCTCTGGTCTACAGTTGGAAAGTTCGGGAATAAGGTCAGCCAACATATCAAGGTAGTTGCTGGTCTTGAATGACTCTGCGGTGATCAACACCTTCACACCAACTTTTACTAATGCATACTCCAGTTCTGCCCGACGGTAAGCCGGGTTAATGTTGACCAAAATTGCTCCGATCCGTGCAGTTGCAAATTGAGTCAACACCCATTCAGATCTATTAGGCGACCAAATACCGACACGGTCCCCTTTGTATATGCCCAGTGCGAGAAGTCCAGCCGCGAGCTGGTCTACCTTTTGGGACAGTTGCGACCAAGTCCAGCGCTCTCCAGATTGACAAAATACGCAAGCCTCACGATCGGGATAGAGTGAGACCGTGCGGGCAAAAAACCGAGCGATAGTAATTTCTTCGAGTGCTGGCTGAATTCGACCGACAACGTATGCTCGGTCTGACCCGGATATCAGTCCTGAATACGTCGAAAGCTCACTAACTGCCACCATTTTTTGTTACCGCTTAAGTCTCAAGACTACATCTGCTTCCAATCTCCCAATTGTTCTAAAGCATGAGCTGCCTGATAAATGGTTGATTCACCATAGTGTCGGCTTATCAACATCAAACCAATAGGTAGTCCATCACTCATACCACAGGGGATTGACATCGCCGGGTGGCCGGTTACATCAAATGGAGAAGTATTCGCTAGCATCTCGAATGCCCTCTGACAATATAGAGCAAGCGACGCATCGGCTGGCGGTAACGGCGTTGCCTTCATTGGCGTTGTGGGCATCAATAATAGATCGAATTTTGCTAATGATTCATTGTAGGTCTCTTTCAACTTTCGGCTGAGATTCTGGGCCTTAGCGTAAAAATGCCCTCGATAGTGTCTCAAAAAATACTCACCGACAAACATACAAACTTTTAAAGTGTCAGATAACTCATCGGCTCGATTAATCCAGTTTGCGTGATGATCTAATAGGCTCGTGGAGTACATGCCTTTCCAGCCAGTTCCAAACCCATTACCGTTCATCATCTGATTCGTTAGACCCTCAAGCCCGATAGGCGTCCAGATGGCAGCACCTTCGTTATGCATTGGGATCGATATTTGTTCAACGTCAGCTCCGAGTTCACGCAACTTCTCAGCTGACTCCCTGACTTTTGTATCAACATCAGACTCAGATTCGGGTCGGTTGAAACCCTCATCAACTACGCCGATCTTCAGTCCGCGCACTCCCCGCCCTAAAGCAGAAGTGTAACGATCAACTTTGGGCGCATACTGCCTGGGATCTAGACCGTCTTCTCCAGCAATAACTTCCAACAGAAGTGCATTATCAGCGACGTTTTGGGTCATTGGGCCAGTATGGTCTAGGGTTGTCTCAATAGGCATAACTCCGGTATAGGGGACCAACCCATGGGTTGGCTTCAACCCATAACAACCCGAATACGAAGCAGGCATACGAATCGACCCACCCTGGTCACCTCCCATCGCCATTTCAACTTCACCTGAACTAACCAATGCACCAGATCCAGACGAGGAGCCCCCGGCTGAATAACCCATTTTGTGTGGGTTGTGGCAAGGTCCGGTAGCATTAGTGTGGCTCCCTCCAGATAGACAAAAATATTCGCTGTGAGATTTACCAACGATAGTTCCTCCGGCATCAAGGATGCGAGTCACAATGGTCGCATCAATGTCCGGGATATATCCTTCAAGAGTTGAGGCTCCGTTCATCATTGGCACACCCGCAAGACTGATATTATCTTTTAAAACGATAGATCTACCCGCAAGTGGTCCTCGTGGTGCTCCTTTGACTTCACATTTTATGTACCAAGCATTGAGTGGATTCTCTTCCGGTGCTGGTCGATAACCCGGCGTTCTTGGATAGTCCACTGTCGGAAGATAGTCTGGCATGGCATCAACCATGTCATAGACTTTCATCGTATCTTCCATCACCTCCAGAAATTCTGAAATTCGCTCATCGGAAAGATTCATCCCCAGATCTTGTGTGATCTGTTTGAGCTGGTCGTGGGTTGGTCTTTTGACGGTCATATAGTCAAACCTCTTTTGTTGCATAGTTTGAGTAGTAAAAAATTCGGTCGTATCGGGCGAACTGGTGTCAGGTATCTCAGTCTGGTTCTGATGAACGGGCCGTGACACTCCCGATCCAAATCCGACGAATTCTTCGATAAGTGCTGAGTTCGAGGATTGTTCGCCACTGACCTCGCCCGTGATGTCACCTTTTTGTATCAGTAAAACTCGGTCGGATAGCGAAGTGATAAATTCTAAGTTCTGTTCGACAAGAACAATTGTGAGTCCTTGTGTGGTATTCAGTCGTTTGAGTAGTTCGATGATCCCATCAACAATGGACGGTTGTATCCCTTCTGTCGGCTCATCCAGGAATACCAAGTCTGGCTTACTAATGAAACAGCGAGCCAATGCCAAAATCTGCTGTTCGCCACCACTCAAGGCACCACCTGACCGATCTAGAAGTGGCTGTAGTTGAGGAAACTCCTGCAATATATTCTCAATCGCTTCATGCTCCTCTTCACCATGTTCCACGACACCCATCCTCAGATTGTCGTAGACTGAAAGCTGAGGAAAGATACCACGACCTTGTGGCACATAACCTAACCCGAGGCGAGAACGTTCGTGGGCCGGCTCGTCAGAAATATCCACCCCGTCAAATTCAACCCGACCCGAAGTCGCCGGAACGATTCCCATCAAAGTCTTAAGCAGCGTAGTCTTCCCCATGCCGTTGTGGCCCAATACGCCGATAATCTGGCCCTCCGTAACTGCAAGATCAATGCCATGAAGTACCGGTACACGTCCATACCCCGCGTGTAAATCTCTTACATTGAGAATCAGCGCATCACTCATGACGATTTTCGATGACCTAGATAGACTTCCCGAACTCTATGATCCGATGAGATCTCGTCCATATTACCTTCGACCAAAATTTTTCCCTGATGAAAAACTGTGACTTTTTGCGCGATCATCCGAATGAACTGCATATCGTGTTCCACAACAATCATCGTTGCACTCTGGTTGATTTCCCGAATAACATCAGCTGTGCGTACCACCTCATCTTGGGTCATGCCAGCAGTGGGTTCGTCTAAAATCACCAACCAGGGCTCACCTGCCAGTACCATCCCGAGTTCTACCAGTTGCCTTTGACCATGAGCCAACGATCCAAGCTGTGATTTACGAACTTCACCTAGCTCGAGCCGTTCGACAACCTCAGAAGTTATGACACGGGCACGTTTTACGCTGGCTGACTGACTAGCCGATAACCAAATATTCTCTTCAACATCGAGTCCGTCAAATACATTAGGCACCTGGGTTTTAATTCCGATACCCATTCTCGCAATTTGATGTGACTCACTACCCGTAACGTTAAAATCTCGAATAACCACATCGCCTGCAGTAGGCCTCAACTGGGCAGTTAGGCATTTGAAAAAAGTGCTCTTTCCGGCGCCGTTAGGACCAATCAAACAACGCAACTCATTTTCTCTCAGAGAAAAATCTACCCTATCAACTGCCACCACACCACCAAAATGCATGGATAACGATCGGGTCTCAAGTACAACGTTACTCCTCAACTGGAGCCTCCTTGACCCTTGATCGCCCGCGTCGTCTCATTTTTTTCGCTGAACGAGCTGTCATGCGCCGGGATCTTCGTCGATCCCATAACTGAATAAGAGACGGAACGATACCCTTTGGGACAACGAGTACGAAAACAATTAAGACCAGGCCCAGAAATAAATTGATATTTACCACAGACTGTTGACCCAGGAAGGACGTCATGTAAAACAAGATCAGGGCACCAAGCACAGGACCTATTAGCGTACCCCGCCCGCCAATTATGACCCAGATGATTGCTAGGGCAGCGTTATACAGATTAAACACGTCTGGCGTAATTCGTCCAATAGAGTTCGCAAACATAATGCCAGCAAGGCCAGCAATAGCACCGCCGATAGTAAACATACATAACTTGTAAAGCCGCACGTCATAACCTAAGAGTTCAGATCGCAACTCGTTCTCGCGGATGGACACCGAAACCCGACCAAAATGAGACTTTGTGACCCAAACACAGAGAAAGTAAGCAAGCAGCAAAGCCACCATTGCGACGTAGAAGACATGCTCGGGGTATAGAAATTGAGTCGCGTCCCACGGATAATTAATGGGCGGTACATTTATGCCGTTAAAACCACCCAGTTTTGCGATACCAATTTTGTATTCCGGCCCCGAAGTGCGTCTGATCACACTGTAGAGGATTAGCGTCACAGTGAGCATAAAACATGAAATACCCAAGAACTGCTGCTGACGCGGCAGCAACTATCAACGCTACAAGTATCGCACCTGTACTACCGCCAAAATTTAGTGCTGCAATTGCGTAGGCATATCCTCCGATACCAAAAAAAGCAGTCTGCCCAAAACACAAGATCCCACCAAATCCCCAAATCAACCCCAGACTCAGGGCTAAGATGGCCAGGCTAACGGCGGTAGTCAAGCTGATAACTGAATACAGGTCCAGACTGTGGGGTGCACCAAAAAGAATGACCAACCCGATTATGCCGATCGAGATCAGTGCTTTAGTTTCTCTGGAACGATTCACAGGCTTCGCTTGAAAAATCTACCCGTGATACCTTGTGGCATCAACCTCAGAAGCACAATTGCAAGAAGAAGCAATGCCACTTCACCCATTGTCGGACCGATTACAAAAGCTACGATACCGTTGATGGCTCCCAGTAGGACAGAAGCAGAGGCGGTACCCGCAAGAATTGCCGTTCCGCCGGAGATGACGGTAATAAACGCTTTACCAATGTAGATCGCTCCGATTGTTGGCAATATGCCCGTAATTGGAGCTAGTAACCCACCTGCAAGGCCAGTCAGCGCAGCACCAATACCAAATGTCGTTGAATAAACCCGCTGTGTGCTGACTCCAAGTGATGCAGCCATGTCAGCGCCCTGCATGGTGCCGCGGGCGACCAGACCCAGCTTCGTATATCGCAACAATAAGTACAGCAAAATTATCATCAGGACCGCGATACAAATTAGAAACAACTCATAACCACTTGAACTATATTCACCGATTGTTATTGCACCGAACGGCGGCGAAATGGTGGTGGCGGTTTGCGCGCCAAATATTGTCGTAATCAGTCCAATGAAAAACAGACTTAATCCCCAAGTAGCGAGCAAGGTATCAACCATACGACCGTAAAGAAATCGAATCAGGCACCACTCAACGATCAATCCGATAAGACCCACAATCAATGGCGCAAGTATGAACATCGCCACCCAAATATTCACACCGTTGTTGGTTGCCACGATTACGGAATAGCCACCAAGCATCAAGAATTCACCATGTGCCAGGTTGATAACCCGCATCATGCCGAAAATCACCGCCAACCCGATGCTGATTAGCACCAGGTTGGCGATACCGTAGATAATCTGCAGCACGAGGGCTGCAAAGAGATCCACTATTGGTCTCCGTAGACGTTTCGACTAACAGTATGTCTTAATCGATTCCCGCTGCCTTCAGACCATTTTCAAAATAGAAATTTGACTGGTTGGGTGTTGCGATCAGATCACAGACCAACTGAGTATCGGTCGGCTGCTGCTGTTCATAAGTTTGAATAATATTGAACTTCTGATCTTTTAGTTCAGCCAGATAAACATTTTGTACCGCATGATGAGTCTGGGGATCAATGGTAACCTTACCGCTTGGACCATTAATACTTGTTGGTGCATCCAGCGCCTCAATGACCTTCATTCGATCTGCGGTTCCCGCCGTTTTTACCGCCTCGGCCCACAAGTTAATACCTTCGTATTGACGAGCTGCAAGTTCATTCAAGTAGGGCGCATCGGCACCGAATCGATCTTGAAATCTTTTTACAAATGCCTTGTTGTCGGCAGATTCTATTTCCTGAAAATAGCTGTAGGCCACGATCATTCCATCGCCTTCTTCACCTGAGATCATCAGATGCTCATTGCCAACTCCGAACGTTGTAGACGCTATAGGTACACTTTTGCTCATACCTGCAGCAGCGTACTGCCGATAAAAAGACACGTGCGCACCGCCAACCAAAGCAGACATGACCATATCCGGCTTTGCAGCTTGAATCTTTTTAATGGTGGGCCCGAAGTTGGTAACATCTAGGGGGAAGAATTCGGTTTCAACCGGGTCACCACCATTATCCCTCACGTATTTTTGGACCCAGTCAGCAGTGATGTGGCCGTAGTTGTAGTCAGCCGCGATGATATAGACCTTTTTACCCCATTTATTCATTGTATAGGGCACGAGCTTTTCTACCGTCTGACCAGGGGTTGATCCAGTGCAGTAATTGTTGGTATCGCATACACCCCCTTCATAAAGCGTATTATAAAAATAGAGTGTTTTATATCGACTTAACAGCGGTCTAATCGATTCCCGCGACGCTGAAGTGATTCCAGCTTGGACTACATCGACTCGGTCGCTGGTTGCAGCTTTGGTTGCGTACTGCGTATAAAACTGGATAGTCGACTGGGGATCATAAACCGTTAGGTCTACCTGTTTGCCCAATAATCCACCAGCAGCATTGATCTCTTCGACGGCCAAATGGCTCGCATCAACCATTGGTCTGCCATAAATATCAAGACCACCAGACTGATCCAAGATCACAGCCATCTTTAGCGCATCAGCCGCTTGTGCTTGTCCGATAAAAGCTGGGGCTGTCAGCACCGCCGCAGTTGCGGAGGCCCCTTTTAGAAAATTTCTTCGATTGACTGTCATGTCATATTCTCCCTTGGTTTTGCATTTAAGTTATCTCACTCCAGAATTGCCGTGAACTCTAACTCAACTTCAGAGCTCTTTATCGCCGAAATCCTTATTTACCGTGACTACTTTTCCATCTATCAAAGGCCTCTTGATCTTCAGAAGATTCCGGTGCAGGTTGATTATTATCTTGTTCTGATACTTGATCAGAGATGCCTTTTATCCCGTCACCAATATTGATACCGATCTCTTCTCCAAGTTTTTTAACAGCTGGCAATTGCAATGCCATCGACAGAACGCCATCGACCACCTGATTGACAACTGCTTTTTCTGAACCACTCACGTCAGACCCACCACCGCCACCAGAATTACCAAATCCGCTAACGTGATTGATCCTTATGCTATCAATTTTCTCTGCAGGTTTGACCATGCTCTCCACAACGTCAGGCAGGATCTCTAATTTACGCATATGCAGCTTCATCTCGATAAGGTCATCACTTTGACTATTCTCTGAGGCAATTAGTGCGGCTTCGCCTTCTGCCCTGGCCAGTAGTTCGGCCCGCTTAGCCGCCGCCCGGGTCGTCGTTGCTTCCGCTTCCGCCTTCGCCATTGCGACTAGCGTACCGGTTTCACTGCTAACTCGGGTTTCATCAACCTCAGCTTGTTCTTGCGCTCGGATCATGGCTAACTCTCGTTCGCGTTCTGCTACCGCGATCTCTTTTGTAGTCTCCAGAGCTTCTTTTGCCCGAACTTCTTCGGCCTTTGCTTCCTCGACCTGGACCTGAGCTTGAGCCACTGCTGCTTGCTGTGCGGCAACCACGATCTCCCTCTCAAGCCGCCTTAGCTCTGATGACTGAGATGCCTCTAACTCAGCACGTCGTATTTCACGACCGGTTTGAATCTCTTTTGCCTTAACCTCTTTATCTTTTTCTATGCGAGCAAATTCTTGACGCTGCTCAGCCTCGGTCTGCTCCTCCGTTATCGTTGCGTCGCTCGCTGCTCGCTCGCGTTCAATATTAAGCCGTTGTTGAATTTGAGCCTCCTCTTCCTGCTGATCAATATTCAGACGTTCTTTTGTAGCATCAAGCCTACTCTTACGGACCGCGACGTCTGCATCAGCTTCGATTACCGCGCGCTCTTTCTTACTGTTCGACACTATCTCAGCTAATCTGCGTAACCCGATCGCGTTAAACGCATTATTTTCATCAAGCGTATGGAAGGGTGTTTGATCGAGACGAGTAAGAGACACCGATTCGAGTATCAGCCCATTTTTGGCAAGGTTGGGTTCTAAGATATCTTCAACTTGACCAACGTATCGTCCTCTATCGTTTTGTAGTTCGTCCATAGTGTAGTTGGCAGCGATAGACAAGACGGCGTCGACAAGCTTGCCTTCCAAGGTCTCTGCGAGTTCTTCTGACCGGAATGTTTTTCCGGCAAGAGCTTGCGCGGCAGTCGCGACGCCCGAATCGGTGGGATCAACCCGAACATAGAACTCGACCGTTGCATCTACTCGTAAACGATCGGTCGTGATGATTGATTTCTCGCCTGAGCGAACCACCTCAAGACGGGTCGTCTTCATATTTACTTCCGAGACGCGGTGTAGAAATGGTAGTGCTAGAAATCCACCGTCAGTAATAATTTTCTGACCGCCAAGACCCGTTCGAATCAGAGCTACTTCACGAGATGCTTTACGGTAAAAACGGTTTAACAGAACAATCGCCAGAATAATGGCGATAA
>JYMV01021159.1_pt1 | contig 11803 bp, 11 predicted proteins | sample 338911 | NCBI WGS metagenome assembly JYMV01 (sample SAMN03354496, study PRJNA234377) | hydrothermal vent metagenome | biome: Deep sea; feature: Hydrothermal plumes at the Eastern Lau Spreading Center, Western Pacific Ocean; material: Seawater | place: Tonga | collected 2009 | depth 2000 m m
CCGTCAGGACTTTTTGCTAGCAATAAAAAGTTATTGCGTGCCGGTCCCACGCCTGGTGGAAAATAACCTTAAGAACAGGGGATTCCATGGAAGAAGAAGTCGAAGAAGTGCTGGAGAGTGTCCGACCCATGCTCATTCAGGATGGGGGCAATGTTGAGCTGGTGGACATTGACGACGGAGTTGTGAAACTTCGGCTCGTGGGGTCCTGCGTTTCCTGCTCCAGTTCCCTCATGACCCTAAAAATGGGTATTGAAAAAGCTTTAAAAAAAGCCATACCAATGGTGCGTTGCGTTGAAGCGGTAGAATAATTTTCCGCTATCCTCTTTTCCAATTTAACCTGAGTGCCCCTTGACGGAATATCCATCAAAGGGGCAAGTTTTTTTTCTGGAACTTTAATCCCCGATCTTTTCTCATCCCAGACACCGACAAGCTGTTATGATCTTCGCGAAAAAAACCGCATCATTTTGCCTTTTGGCATGCACCTGTGCTCTGGTGTTATTTTTTTCGACCGTCACCCTGGCACAACCCGAGAAAACTATACCGGCGCCGGACTTCACCCTTAAATCCCTCAATGGAGAGGAAGTCAGCCTCAACCAGCACAGGGGGAAATACGTTCTGGTTAATTTCTGGGCTACCTGGTGCGGTCCCTGCAAAATGGAAATGGCCTCACTGGAAACCTTATATCAGCGTTTTAAATCCAGAAATTTTTCCCTGCTTGCTATATCCAACGATATGTTCGGAGCAAAGATTGTGGAACCTTTTATCAAAGTCCATCGTCTTTCCTTCCCCATCCTTCTAGACCAGCAATTGCAGGCCAGTAATAAATTTGGGGTTGTCAGCCTTCCCACCACTTTTATGATTGACCCGGAAGGAAATATCATCGGTGAACTGAGAGGGGCAGAAGACTGGGCTAGCCCGGACAACCTGCTGTACTTTGAAAATCTTTTGGGAAACTGAGCTCGTTGTCTATGAAAGATTTCCTTTCCTTATTCTCAAAAAACCCGATCCATTCAAGGGACTCATTCCTGTTTTCCCATTTAGCAAGAAGACTGGCCCTTGTCCTGTCACTGTTTAGCGTTCTTTTGTTATGGCCTCATGAAGGATGGCCACAACAAGAACACGATTATTCTCTTGAAGGGGACATGGTCTATATTCCCCCTGGCCCTTTTGTATTCGGCACCAATAAAAGGGACGAGTCCGCTGAGGCACTTTCCCTGGGTATCCCGAAACCCTGGTATGCCGATGAAACTCCGCGACAGAAATTTTTCCTTAAGGGATTTTATATTGACCGCTATGAGGTTACCTACAAACGGTATAAAAAATATGTCGATGCTCTGGATGCCATAACTCCCCCGAACTGGCAGGGTTCGAATTTTCCGGAAGGCAAAGATAACGAGCCGGTCACCCACGTCAGTTGGTATGATGCGGCTAACTTCTGTCAATGGGCGCAAAAAAAATTGCCTACAGAAAAACTGTGGGAGCGTGCCGCAAGAGGCAAAGAAGGCAATGAATATCCTTGGGGAAACAAGTTCCAGGCAGGGTGGGCAAACCTTTCGGACCGATCCGGTAGTAAAAACCAGCCCGTGGCAGTCGGTACTTTTCCCAAAAGCGCCAGCCCGGAAGGTGTTCATGACCTGATCGGCAATGTGTGGGAATGGGTGGATGACCATTACCAGCCTTACAAGGGGAGCACATATCGAAGCGAGTATTACCAGGCCGAATTAAAAATTCTGCGCGGCCATTCCGCCAGTGATATCGGACATTTTCCCGGTACCCTGTATAACCAGGCCATCAAGATGTTTGCCCGTAGCGGCTACCGGCAATATTCCAGTGCCGATGAACCCGCGCCAGATGTAGGGTTCCGGTGTTCAAGCGTAACCCAGCCCGACTTCATGAAAACGAAGACCTCTTCTTTCCGAAATGTTCTGAAAAGTTCGGTTTCCTCTCCCACGATCATCAAACCTTCCCTTTCTTCCACAGCTACGGAATCTACCGTTTCAAAGTCCGCCCCACTAAACCCTTTCCAGCCTAAACCCAACCTACCCGATTCCGGAATCGTGGCCCTGACCCTGTTGGCATTCATTGCGGGGGTATTCAGTTTCTTATCCCCCTGCACATTACCCATTCTTCCAGCTTATTTCGCGGTGACCGCACAATCCGACCGGGCACGTATGGGCCGCATGTCCCTGGCTTTCTTTTTTGGGCTTGCAACCTTGTTTGTGGCGATGGGAGCTTCCGCCAGTGCTTTAGGTCAAATCCTCAGGGATTATATGTTCCAGATGACCCAAGTCGGGGGTGGCATCGTGGGAATATTCGGTGTCATGACCTTATTCGGGAAAGGTTTTTCCGGGGCTACCTTTAAAGGCAAACCGGCTTACACTTTTGTGGGTTTTTTCCTGTTTGGCGCAACCTTCGCGTTAGGCTGGACACCCTGTGTCGGGCCTATCCTTTCCAGCATTCTTATGCTCGCGGCTTCAGAAAAAACCGTTTTGCAGGGAATGAACCTGCTGTTCTTCTATGCGGTGGGTCTGGGGCTTCCTCTCATCATTGTCGCCACACTGTGCGGCAACCTGCCGAAAGACGGTTTGTTCTGGACCCTTCTTCGGGGAAAAGGGTGGGATATCACTGTAGGAGGAAAAATCTTTTTTCTGCATACCACCAACCTGTTCAGTGGGCTCCTGCTAATCGCGCTAGGCGTCGTTCTGGCAACGGGTTATATGACTTATATCAATAGCCTTATCCCCATAGAAGCCCAACTCTGGTTCAGTGAATTTGAGGAAGCGGTTTTGCATTGGTTCATGTGAGCGGGGTAGGCCCCGCAGCTGTGATATTCTATCATTAGCCTTCGTGAGCTTGTTATATCTCCAACTAAAAACTCCATGCCCGAGGGGGTAAAAAGGGTAAACCCAAGCGGGGAACCTCTGTTGGCAGATAAGCCATTGAATTTTAGAAATGTTATTTGCTAGAATGCGAGTTGGGAAAAGTGGTTTCACTCGGAGCGATCATGAGCCTGATATTCAAAATTTTAATGGTGTTGTTGGTGGTCCTCCCGGCCTGTTCGGGGGTGGATTCGGTCACCAAAAAACGATGGAGCAATACTGAAAATACCATCTCAATCGTGGATATGACGTCCAGAGATTTTCGCCTTATGGACGCAGGCTCCAAACTGCAGGGGGCCATTGAAGAACAACTCCAGTTTACAGGTTATGTCCTGGCCGGTAAAAACGCCCGCTACCAATTGAAATTTAAAGTGATGCAATTTGATGAAGGCAGTCGAATGGCCCGCATCGCGACCATGGGCATATCCGAATCCGCAAAAGGCAAACTTCGGGTAAAAGCCGCGCTTTATGACAGCGGAAATATGGTCGGCGCCTGGGAAGTCAACTCCTGGGTTTCAGGAGGAATCACCGGCGGCTCCGAGCAGAATCTTTATGATTCCGCCGCAACAGAAATCGCCGGCCACCTGAGAGGCGATTTTTAATCTGGGCTCCTACCCATTCCTTGTTTATTCCTTTTCCCTTTACACATCTTTGGCACAACGAAAACCCATGAAGTTCAACTTAGTTTCTGGGTCCATCCAGTTGCGGAACCAGGCTGGCGAAAACTGAATAGTGAGATGTGTCTGCAATAATCCACCGCGAATAACTTTGAATTTTGTTCGATCCGCCTCGGCCTGTCCCTCAAACGTATAATCATCCGCCACCCACTCCCAGACATTATGGCCCATGCCATAAATTCCATAGGGACTGATCCATTCAGGCCTTTTGTCGACCGGTTCCGGCATGAAGCCCGAAAATCCGTTATTGGGGTGAGCGAAATAAATTTTCCAGGGCCACTTGCGTCCATCTGTGCCCCTCGCCGCTTTCTCCCATTCAACTTCGGTGGGCAGGCGCTTGCCCTGAGCTTGGCAAAAGGCCTCCGCCTCGGCAAACATCACAAACGCCACCGGCCAACGAGCCTTTTTCGGAGAGAAAGAATGCTCAGGATGAAACTTATTGTAGCCTTCATGGCTTACCTCATAACGGTCAATAAGATAAGCGCTGGACTTTACAGGTTTTCCTCCATGTGTTCTCGGTTCCTCCGCATTTCCCATGATGAATTCCCCAGCCGGGATATAGACCATCTCTTCAGGAACAACGAATCCAGCGGGAACCACTACCGGAATCTGTTTTACGCTATAGGAATCGCAGGAAAACTGGAAAATTAAAAGGAGGGACAGAGTAAAGCGGCACATTGGGCAGACCTTGGAGCAAGTTCATCAGATAGGACAGAGTCTTTGCAAAAACTCTATGGCAAAGCAACGGCGTCAACACCCACTAGCCGCCGGGCCAAGCCCGGTGGGAACGGGGCAATGGCCCGTTAAGCCGCCAACACGGTTTGAGCACTGTAAAAGTTATTACCCCTCCGGGGAACGAAAGCTGAGGAAGAATATCACGTGCTCATTTCCTCAAGGCGTAGCCTTGTTGCTAGCTGGCCCCACGCCTAGTGGGCCGTTTATCGAAAAAATGAAACACTTCCCCACCGTTGATTGGCAGGGGTTTCTTGTTAAAGTCCAGGGGATGGTCAACACCGGGCTGGATGGTCCCATCCACCGAATAAGGCCCGTTAATCGCCCAGTAATTGCGTTTGCGCGAATCAAGAAATTTGATATGAGTGATGTATTTGATATTTTTGTAGCCATACTTGAACGGAAGGATCAGCCTTAGAGGAAACCCATGTTCCCGGCTCAACGGCTGGCCGTCCATGCGCAGGATAAAGAGGACACGAGGCCGAAGCAACTCTTCCAACATGAAACTTTCGTAATAGGAATCGGCAGACTGGATATAAACAAACTTCGCGGCAGGGTCAGGTTGGACCTTTTTCACAAGTTCCTCAAAACGGAATCCCTCCCATTTTGCTTTGGCGGACCAGCATTCAACGCACTTGAGACGTGAAACCTGGGAATGCATTTTTAAACCAAACAGGTCCTCATAACCAAGTCCAATAGGTTTTTTAACCATTCCCCCTACCGCCAGCCCCCAATTTTGCATATCCACACCGAGAAACGGATTGGCACTGCGAATACGAAATCCAGGAGTATCCCGGTTCTGGATGTATTGTTTGGGAATGTTTTTGTCGTTGCGAAAATCTCCAACCGCTCCGGCTTTTTTCGGCACCAACGCAGACAGAGTGGCCAGAGAAAATATTTTCAGGAAATTCCTGCGATCAAATTTTAAGGACAAGGGACCCATACCTTCCTTCTATTCAGCGCAAACCCAAAACGTCCTGCATATCATAGACGCCATTAGGTTGCCCTAAAATCCATTGCACGGCACGAATAGAACCTCTGCCAAAAGTTTCCCGGCTCTGTGCGCGGTGAAATACTTCGAAATTTTCTCCCATGCCGCCGAACAAAACCCGATGCTCGCCGATGATGTCTCCAGCCCGCAAAGTGTGAATGCCGATTTCTTTCGGGGCGCGCTCCGCAATTCCTTTTCTTCCATAAACGCCGACCTCCTCGAGATTCCTTCCCAAAGTTTCGGCGACAATTTCTGATATACGCACAGCGGTACCGCTGGGCGCGTCTTTTTTGAACCTGTGATGCGCTTCTACAATTTCCACATCATACGCGTCACCCAGTACCCGCGCCGCTTCCGCAACCAACTTGAACAAAACATTGACCCCTATGCTCATATTGGGCGCCACAACACAGGGAATTTTTTTGCCGATTTGCTCAATTTCTTTGCGTTGATCTGGGGAAAATCCAGTCGTGCCCACTACCACGGGCTTCCCCTTTCCGGCAGAGACATTCAAGGTTTGCAGGCTCGATTCGGGGGTGGTGAAATCGATCACAACATCGCAGTTCTCAAGGGCTGTGCCCAGATCATCGGAGACCGCTATACCCTTTTTCCCGGTTCCGGCGACTTCTCCAACGTCTTTCCCCAGGTTTGGACTTCCGGCCTGCTCGGTACCCCCGCCCAGTTCCACACCCTGCGTGCCTTCAATGCATCCGGCAATTGTCTTTCCCATACGTCCGGCAATACCTATTACAAGAATCTTGGTCAATGTTTTCCCCCTCCCCACCTTTATTGGACACTAATTAAAACTCTGATTGCAACTATTTCCGCCTGGTAGTACCTGTTACAGCCTGCCTCCTGACCGGTCAATGCCGGTTTATCTGCATTTTATCTTAGGGAAAAGTGCGCTGGAGACCTGTCACGCTAGAGCGTAGATGCCGAGGGTGGTCTTTAATTGGGAAAGATGCTCCTCCGTCGGCGGACACAATGGCGGACGGAACTCATTTTCGATCCGGCCCATTAGCGCCAGGGCGGCTTTTACGGGAATGGGATTGGTCTCGATAAACATGACATCGTTCAGCTTCAACAATTCATAGTGCAGGGCTTTTGCCGTTTCCACGTCCCCTTCCCGGGCTGCCTGGCATAATTTAGCAAACTTGCCGGGGACCAGATTGGCGGTCACCGAGATCACCCCTTTGCCGCCAATGGCAAGAATCGGCCACGTCAATGCGTCCTCGCCGGAGCTCACCGAGAAATCCGGCCCGCAGGAGGCAATGATCTCACTGACCTGCACCAGGGAGCCGGAAGCCTCTTTGATGCCGACAATATTCTTGATAGAACTCAAACGTGCAACAGTACCTGGTTCCATATTGATGGCGGTGCGACTGGGAACGTTATAAAGCATAATGGGCAGATCGGTCTCTTTCGCCACAGTAGAAAAATGCTGGTACAACCCTTCCTGAGTCGGCTTGTTGTAATAGGGAGTGATCAACAACGCCCCATCCGCCCCTAATTTCTGAGCGCGCTGAGTTAACTCCACTGCCTCATGGGTGGCGTTGGACCCCGTACCCGCCAGAACGGGAATCCGGCCTTTGCAGGTTTCAACGGTGATGCGGACCACCTCTTCGTGCTCGGCGTGGTCTAAGGTTGCCGACTCGCCGGTGGTACCGCAGGGCACAATTCCGTTGGTTCCATTTTCTATATGAAACTCGATCAGCCCACTCAGGGCCGGGGCATCTATTTTTCCGTTTTTGAACGGGGTCACTATGGCAACAAACGAACCTTCAAACATGGGAACCTGATATTCTTTGCATAAAACCGGTTAATATTCCCCCAGCGTGCCTTCAAAAGCAATTCGGGTGGGTCCTTCCAGATACACTTCGGTCACCGAACCTTCCTCACCGTTAGGCGATTCAAAATCCACTTTCAATATGTCCCCACCCCGGGTCTCCACTTGAACAGGAGGCTGAACCAGGTTTTTGTAGGAAGATAACAGGGCCGAGGCAACCACTCCGGTTCCACAAGCCAGGGTTTCGTCTTCCACACCCCGCTCATAGGTACGAATTTTAAGTGCCCGGCCACCGACTTTCTGCACAAAATTCACATTGGTCCCGGCCGGGGCGAATGTTTCATGGAAACGGATGCCGTGACCCGCCTCCTTAACATTCACATCCTCGATATTATCGGAATAAATGATCGCGTGGGGCACACCGGTGTTGAGACTATCTATCTGGTATTGTGCCCCATTCAGGGTAATCGCGATATCCTGCTGCAAATTTTCAGGCGGAGTGAGTTTGATCCGCACGCTGTCCCCATTCACTTCCGCGCCAATGATTCCCGCTAGAGTCTCCATAGTCATTTTGTGAGCGGGAACCAAATTCTTTTCTACTGCATAGCGGGCCAAGCAACGGCCTCCATTCCCACACATGTCGGGAGTGGAACCGTCTTCATTATAAAAATCCCATTTGATATCAGCGCAATCCGAGTTCTCGACAAAGATTACTCCATCGGCACCAATGGACATTCTGCGGTCGCACACACGCCGGACAAAATCGCGCTTTTTGTCGTCCTCCATAACCGGCACCCGATTATCGATGATGATAAAATCGTTGCCACTGCCACTCATTTTTGTAAACTGGAGTGCCATATCCAAACCAATCTATTATGTATCGGGTACTTTACTAAGATGCGAAATAACCCCGGAAGGTTCTAAGCCCCATCTAATCGAAGATGCTGAAAAAAATCCTGTTCGGGCAGACCAAGCGATTCTACCACACCACTAGGCGTGGGGCCAGCGTGACGCTGGACTCAATAATGTCGCCCTGAGCCTGTCGAAGGGTAACTATGGCCGTCATTGCCACCGGCGGCTCGCCGGGCTAGACTTTCCAGCCTTTGGCGGTACTGAGTTTTAGAAGTGCAGGAAGAAAAGTAATCGAAGCCATGAGGCAGTTAAACACTCCTATGGTCAGCACCAAACCGAGACTGAACACACCACTATGATCGGCCACCATCATACTGCCGAATCCGATCATGGTCGTGAGGGAACTGAGCAGAACCGCCGGCCCGGTGCTTTTTCCTAATACACTGGCATGTTTATCTTCTTCCTCCCGGTAGCGGTGGGTGATGTGAATGCCATTGACCACGCCAATCCCGAGAATGAGAGGCAGGATGACCATGTTCGCCATGTTCAGCTTCAGCCCGATCAGTTCCATAACACCCACCGTCCAGATGGACCCGGCCAGGACCGGAAGAAGAACGAAAAAAACCGTACGCACGTTGCGGAACATGAAATACACATAAATAATGATCGCAGTCATGGCATAGAGTCCACCCTTGACATAACCTTCTGTCATCAGCCGTGTGGATTCAAACATATGCACTGCGGTGCCGGTGACATTGGGGTCCACCGACCTAAGGTCGCTTAAATATTTCCGGCGTTCTTCCTGATCCCAGATATCCACACTGGGGAAGATATGAATCACATATTTGCCTTTTTGGGAGATGTAACGTTCTCTTAATTTTGGCGGAATTTCTTCCAGCCGCACCGGCTGGGCCTCAGCATTGGCCTTGAGTTCATCTATAAGGTCCCGGTAATCGGTGAAAAGCAATTCAGAAAAACCACGCAGTCTTTTTTCGGCTAGATCAGGTTCCACTTTCTGGCTTTGTTTCAGAAAGTTCTGCAGACGGTTTCCTGCCACCCGCACGGGGTCGAGCGAGTCCCCACCTTCCTCCCGGCCCTGCAGTTTGAACTGGATGCGTTTCAAGGTTTTGTTTAACCCTTTCCAGGAAAAGGTAACATCTTCCGGTTCCACTTCCAGCTCTTTTAAAAGGGGCGCGAGGTTTTCCCGGATAGTGCGCAAGTTTTTCTCCTGATGTTCCGGGATCACCACCAAGATACTCTCAAACCGGGCCACGGTAGGCAAGGCCTTGAGCTGAAGTTCCTTTTCCTGGACCTCTTTCAGGGAATCAGCCAGCATAGCGGAGGACCAGGCGGAACGCCCGTCACTTTCAAGGATTTTCATTTCATATTGAACCGCCTCGGTACCCTTGGCCTGCAGGTTGAGCAGGTTGTAGTCAAAACGCAGGTCTTTCAATGACACAGAAGCGATGAGAACCAGAACGGTACACAGGCCGATTATGAGGTAATAATGATCGAACAGCTTATCGATCCACTGCCTTTGTTTGGTGGTCGCAGATCTTACCAACGCATAATGCGGCTTTCTCCATTTTTCTTCCAGCGTGACCAGGGCGGGGAGAACCAGGAGCATAGCGACCATGCAGAAAAGAATGCCCCATCCGGCGATCCAGCCCAGTTCCACAATACCGATGAAGTCGGTCAGCACCATGGCACCAAATGCCATGGCGGTGGTGATGGCACCGGAAAAGTTTCCCCTTCCTGTCCCTTGCACGGTTTTTTGCAAGGCCTTCAGGATTTCGTGGCCGTTGTGCCGTTCTTCCTTATAGCGTTCGAGAATATGGATGCCAAAATCGATACCCAATCCAATCAGGATGGTGGTAAACACTATGGAAAGAATATTCAGATGGCCAATGGTCAAGGTGGTGAAACCTATAGTCCAGCACAACGCAAGCAGCAGGCAGAACACAGCCAGAAGAGGTTTGACTACTCCCCGGTAAGCAATGATGAACAACAGGGCTACACCTGTTAAAGCGATTTTGGAGGCGGTTTCAACATCGGCCTGTGTGGTCAACATTTCATCGCTGGATATCACCTCTTCCCCGGTGAGCCCCACCGTAATATCGGGGAAGTCTTTCCGTGTTTCGGCTATGTATTGGCGGGCCAGGGCCACCGCGTCCTTGTAACCGGTAAAACTGGTTTTGTCTTCGTTGGGAACCACCAGAATGAAAAGCAGGTCATCGTTTTCAGAGACCATGTAGCCCTTTTCTCGCAGGGAATCGGTACCGCCTGTAAATAATGCCTGCCAGGGTGAACGATAACCGGTTTCACCCATCAGGCTCCGGGTCATTTCTTCTAAAAGCCGGATCAGCAGGTTGAGGTCTTCGGCATCTCCGCTTTCTTCCTCATCGTCCCCGCCCAAAAAATTGGTCAGCAGGGAATCGACCATACCGGAACTGATTTCAGCATTGATGCTGGATAAAAGCGAGTGCAATCCAGGTGCGCCGTTCACCGATTCCAGAAAACCCTGATGGTCTTCCAGCTTGCGGGCCAATGTTGCCAACTCATCCTGATTGAGATAAAGCAGGAACCGCGACCGGAAGTAATGGGTATCGATTTTATAGACAACCCGGGAAAACAGGTGGGACTGGGCTTGCAGTTTTATTGCCAGGGCTTCGGCAAAGCCGGCCATATCCGCAGGGTTTTCTCCCTCCACCACCACGACCATGCCTTCCAGATCTTCAAAATGCTCACGGTAATTTTCATACTGTTCAACATAGGGCAGGCCCTTGGCCACCAGATCGCCTCGCCCGGTTTTAAAAGTGAGTTTTTGCGCAGTCACCCACAAAGAGAGGATGGCCAAAACCAGGGATACCAAAATGACGAGCAGGGAGTGGCGATAGGCTAAATGCTCAATGGCAAAAAAGAAACGGTTGAGGATGCCATTAGCGGATGGAGATGACATGAGAATTCTCCACTAGGCGTGGGCCGGCCAGTGGCCGGTTACAATTAGCAATAACTTTATTTGGTGAGCAAAGAGTTATCTCGGCTAAATAGGCTCTTGCCTAATTGCATCCCCTGCTAAGGAGGTTAGAAGCGAATGCCCATGGTGAACATGTGGGCGTTGAGTCCTATATTGGGGAACTGGATTCCAGCGTTGGAAACATGGAAAAGCCGGTAATTGATGGAGTAAGCACCTTTCTTCTTGAAATATTCCAACCCGGCCCCGGCATGAAGCAAAAACTGGAACTCACTGCCCAGTTCCCGTGTGGCGACATCTTTCCAGTTAGTCATTGAAAAACCAGTACCCAACAGAACGGTCGGTGCCCATCTTCTTCTAGAGTTCAAGAATTTATACTGGACCATCAGCGGCGACCATCCAACCAGGAATTTATCGTCTCGATCGGAAAAGGCAAGCCCGGCTTCCATATGATAGAACAAAGCACCTTGGTACCAGGAGGACTTGCCAATCACCCCTGTCAAATTCCGCTGCCAGTTGGGGAAAAAAAATAAAAACCCCAGATCCGTACGGTTTCGCCCTGGAGGGATATCTACTGTCCACCCCCAGCCCAATTGGGCTCCAAAATCGGAGTTGCCTTTTTTGAATCTTTCGGAAAGAGTTTCAGCTCCGGCAGTTGCCACATTGAACATTAAAAAAACCGCAAGAAAAGGCAAGACGCGTAGCACAGTTTTCATATCTTATTGTTTCCTAAAGATTAAAACCAATTAACTTGCCCAGCAAACGACGAATTGTAGCATAAAAATGTATGAATTCCAGGCTATTATTTGCATTTGTCTTGATTCAGCTTTGTGTTATAATCGGCCTTTTCTTGCGGTTTTTTTAATGTTCAATGTGGCAACTGCCGGAGCTGAAACTCTTTCCGAAAGATTC
>JYMV01030398.1_pt1 | contig 11802 bp, 9 predicted proteins | sample 338911 | NCBI WGS metagenome assembly JYMV01 (sample SAMN03354496, study PRJNA234377) | hydrothermal vent metagenome | biome: Deep sea; feature: Hydrothermal plumes at the Eastern Lau Spreading Center, Western Pacific Ocean; material: Seawater | place: Tonga | collected 2009 | depth 2000 m m
GCAAAGCAGGAAGAGAAGCTCGGAATAGTGTTTCATTTTCAGGGTACAAATCCGATCGAGTCAAACATTCAGATGGTCGACATTTATTATCGATTGGGAATTCGCCATATGTTAATGGCTTATAACCTTCGCAATCCGGTAGGAGATGGATGTAAGGAGCGTACCGATAATGGGTTGTCACATCTCGGTGTAAACCTGGTCAAGGAAATGAATCGAGTTGGAATGGTGGTGGACTGTAGTCATACCGGTTACCAGACCACAATGGATGTAATGGATGTGTCAACTGACCCTGTCGTGTTCAGTCATTCAAATCCTAAGGCTTTAAATGATCATCCCAGGAATATTCTTGATGACCAAATCAGGAAGTGTGCTGCTACGAATGGTGTAGTCGGCGTTAATGGCGTAGGAATATTTTTAGGGAATAATGATAGTTCGACAGAGAATCAAATCCGACATGTTGATTTTCTGGTTCAGATGATCGGAGCAGAACATGTTGGTTTTGGTAATGACCATGTTTATGCGCCTGAAACGACATCACCTACTCCTTGGAATCCACCTGCACCCGGTGATGTCCCATGGCCGGAAATTAATTACGCGCAACCAGAGCAGATGCCGAGTTTTACCGAAGGACTGCTGAAGAAGGGATATTCAGAATTAGATGTCAAGAATATTCTAGGTGGTAATTGGTTGAGAATTGCAAAACAAGTCTGGAAATAATGGTGCGATAGCGCTAATAATTCGTAGCTTAAGCGTTGTATCCCGGCTCCAATAAAAATTACTCGTTCAAGTGACAAGCCGACATCCTCTCGGGGGCAATTTCAACTAGAGACGGAGCCTCATCTTGACATCTCGCCATGGCAAATGGACATCGGGGGTGGAAAACACATCCGGATGGAGGATTCAAAGGAGACGGAATTTCTCCCTTTATAGGCTCGAAATTCATGTGACGTGTTTGGACATCTGGAATTTCGGCGAGAAGGGCCTTTGTATACGGGTGGTTCGGTGATTCAAACAGTTCCGTTCTTGGGGCACGTTCAACTATGCGGCCGAGATACATAATTGCAACATGATCTGAGAGATGTCTAACAACACCCAAATCATGACTGATAAATAAGTATGTCAAGTCAGATTCTTCGCGAAGTTCCATAAATAGATTGAGAATCTGTGCTTGTACTGACACATCAAGTGAAGCTACAGCCTCATCACAGACTATGAATTCTGGACCCACAGCCAAGGCCCGTGCGATGCCAATCCGTTGTCTTTGACCGCCCGAGAATTGATGGGGGTAACGGTGTTTGAATTCTGGGTCTAGCCCCACCCGCTCCATTACATCATTAAGTCTTGAATCGAGTTCTGTCGGTGCCCACAAGCCATGTATACGTGGAGCTTCCGATATTATTTCACTGACCTTTTGTCTAGGATTCAATGAGCTAAATGGGTCCTGAAATATCATCTGAACCGCTAGGGTGTAGTCGACTCTACTGGAGGGTTGGAGTCCCGACACAGTCCGACCCCGGAATGAGACGGTACCTTGGCTAGGTGAGTAGATCCCAGAAACAATTCGTCCGAGTGTCGATTTTCCACAACCCGACTCTCCAACCAGACCGAGTACAGTCCCCGAATCGATGGAAAGACTGACTCCTTCGACGGCGTGGACTGTCTCCTCGTTTACTTTAAACCCGAGTCGGCGAGCAATTCTAGCCGTCACATCCAATTTCTTCGTGAACCGCTTGGAAACATCTCGAAGTTCTACTAATGCACTATTCATTATTCAAATGGGTGTGAGGGGGTAGTGACATCGAACTTGACGACTATTCGTCGGCCAGGTTAGTTGTGGTTCATTGATGCAATTTTCTTCGGCGTATTCACATCGACCCATAAAGCGGCAGCCTGGAGCTGGGTCGATCATTGTCGGCATTACTCCAGGGATCTGTGCGAGCCGTTGACCCGCTAAGTTACGGCTAGGTACGGACTGGATCAGTCCCTTCGTGTAGGGATGCGTTGGATAATCAAGAACATCATCAATTGGGCCTTGTTCGACAAGGGTGCCAGCGTACATGACGCAGACACGGTCCGCGAGTGCAGAAATTACCGACAAATCATGGGTTATCCAGATAATCGATACGGAATGGTTTTGTCTAAGTTTTTGCATCTCGTAGAGAATCTGTGCCTGAATCGTTACATCGAGAGCTGTTGTTGGCTCGTCAGCAATAATGATTTCTGGTGCGTGTAGCATAGCAATTGCTATAACAACCCGTTGTCGCATACCACCCGAGAACTGGTGTGGATAAGCTCGTAAGCGTTCATCGGGTGAGGAAATTCCAACCATACCGAGTGCATCGCGTGCTCGTTGACGAGCAACACTTTTGCTAATGTTTTCATGCGCAAGAATAGACTCAATTATTTGGGTGTCGATTCTTAACACAGGATTCAATGTCATCATCGGATCCTGGAAAATCATCGCTATTTCACGACCTCGAAGTCTGTCGTAGCGTTTTGAGTCAGCTTTCGCTAAGTCTTCCCCTTTAAAATAAACTTGGCCGCCGTGTATTTTGCCTGGTTCGTCGATTAGACCCATGATCGAAAATCCGGTGACGGACTTTCCCGATCCCGACTCTCCAACAAGACCAAGAATCTCACCTTTTGCGAGATCAAAACTGACGTCATCGACAGCTCTAATTTCACCCGCTTGAGTCTGAAAACGCGTATCAAGGTTTCGGACTGAAAGAACAGGGTTACTGCTCATATTCGCAGCCTCGGATTAAGAATATCTCGAAGCCGATCTCCAACGAGGTTGATCGCGAAAACTGTAATTAACAGTGCTATTCCTGGCAGGACGCTGATCCATGGATAACCAGACAATAGATAATCAAAGCCGTTAGAAATTAATAACCCAAGTGAGGGCTTGGTTATCGGTAATCCCAAACCAAGGAAGCTAAGGGTAGCTTCCAAAGATATAGCGTGCGCTACTTCGAGAGTGGCGATAACGATCAGAGATGGCAGGCAGTTCGGCAAGATGTGGGCGAGAATCACACGAGGGGCACTCAGGCCGAGACACTGGGCTGATTCGACGTATTCTTTGCGGCGTTCGGCAAGTGCAACTCCACGAGCAGTACGGGCATACAACGCCCACTGGACGACCACAAGAGCCAGCATTACGTTGAAGACGCCTTTACCAAGGATGGCGAGAAGGATAAGCGCAATGAGTATTGTTGGGAAGCTGAGTTGGAGGTCAACGAGCCTCATAATTAGAGCATCAGTTCGGCCACCGTAATAAGCAGCACATAATCCGAGAAACGTGCCTATTGTTAGTGCAATTATCACGCTTGAAAGGGCAACAGTAAGGCTGATTCTTAAACCGTAGAATATCCCGCTAAGCATGTCGCGACCTTGATCGTCGGTGCCGAGCCAGTAAGTCATAAGTTTCTTTTGGTTCCCACCGTTCAGGATAACTCTGAACCGAACCAATTCGGGAGATTGTTTGGGTAGGGTAAGTACGAGTTCCCGGGCATCTTCGGGAGAAAGTCTCCAGACGTTTCGGAATCTGTCTTTTTTACCGACAGACAGCGTACTACCTCTAGGCATTCTTTCGAAGGCAATATTCTGCAGTGGGTCCAGCTCTCCATCACGTGCGGATTTTATATAGACGTCCAATAGATATGGATTTTCTACTTGGGGTTTCAGCATGATCTGAACAGCGTCAGATGATACGTCGCCGCTCCGGTTTATTGGCGTTACTAAAACCTTTGTCCGACTCTCGTGCTTCAGGCCTGAAATCGAAATCTGTAGACCTAGGGTTGCCAGTTTCGAGAGTTTTGGAGAACCGGGTGTTAATCGACCCTCTTTGATATCAATTGCTCTGAGGTCATAGGGATTTTGTGGAGAAATCAGAGGTGCAGTAATGGCAATAATGACTATCACCAATAGTATGCACAGTGCCCCCACGGCGACCGGGCTTTTAGCAAATTGTTGTGTAATATCTCGAACGGGAGAGATATTTTGACTGGATGGTGTTTTGTTATCCAAACCTGATTGGCTTCGAGTGGGCATAATTCAGGAAGAACTTTGATCACTATCGAGGCGAATTCTGGGGTCAATGACTGAATACAGTAGGTCGACTATTAGATTTATGGAGATAAAGAGGAACACCACAATGACCAAGTACGCAAGTATCACGGGCCGGTCGAGGATATAGACTGAGTCGATAATTAGCTTACCCATACCGGGCCAGGAAAAGATTGTTTCTGTTACTACTGAATAAGCTATAAGACTGCCAAACTGGAGCCCTACTACCGTAATCAATATTACAAGGGTATTCTTGAGAATGTGGACATAGACAATGCGTTTTCGACTTAACCCTTTGGCGCGGGCAAATTTGACATAATCCAATAGCGCAATCTCACGTACATTTGCTCTGACAAGACGAATTATGAGAGTGCACTGAAACAATGCTAAGTTGATAGCTGGTGTTATGACGTGTGACCATCCATCTGTTGTCCACAAACTTGAGGAAACCCCCAAAACGGTCTTAATTTCTCCCCGTCCACCTGAGGGTAACCAAGCAAGGCTTACAGCCAGAATGAAGATAAGCATCAGACCCTGCCAGAAATTTGGGATGCTAACGCCAATAATTGACACACCCATAATAGTTTTCGAAGCGGGATTCTCTGGATGAAGTCCGGCATACATACCTAGAGGAATCCCAAGAACTAAGGCGATCAGCATTGCGACAGATACGAGTTCAATTGTGGCTGGCATTCGCTGCAAAACCAGCTTAAGTGCGGGTTCGCTGAATGCGAAAGATCGTCCCAAGTCACCCTGAGCAAGTTTCAAAAGGTACACAAAAAACTGTTCCCAAAGAGGTTTGTCCAACCCAAGAATCTTCACCATCCGGTCAAATTGGTCTTGGTCTGCTTCTGTTGAAACAAGAATATCCACGGGGTTCCCGATGACGTAAATCCCGATAAAGACAAGCGCTGTAACGACGAAGATCACGCCGATGCTCTGGAGAAGTCGCCTGAAGATATACAGGGTCATAAACTAGTAGACACTGTGTGGAAAGTTGTGGCAGCTGTCAGAGTATTAACCTGGGCAGTGCTAGGCACTGCCCAGGTTAAGAGGATTAAATGTAAAACTCACTGTACGTTTAGGTACTCAGCAAGTGTCGATTCGTCAGCGCGAGGGGTGTATTCGAGGCCTTTGCGAGAAGCCCAGCATGCAACTTGAAAGTGAGTAGGAATAATCGGTACATCTGCCATAGCGACCGCAGTAGCCTCCTGGAGCAACCGGTCATACTCATCCATATCAACAGTGCTCAGTGCACCTTCGATAAGCTCGTTGAATTTGGGATGTTCCCAGCGACCATAGTTATTCCTGACACCTTTAGATAGAGCGGGTCGGAGGATAGATGAGGATTCTCCTGTAGCAGATGCCCAGCCGATCAGCGCCATCGTCATCTCATGCTTTCTAAGTTGTCCGTAGTAGCCTGACACTGGCTGCGTCACAACTTCCACATCCACACCGATGCGACTAAGCATTTGACCAATGGCCTGGGCTTGCTTCGCATCGTTGATGTAGCGATTGTTGGTAGCATGAATCGATAGTTTGAATCCGTCGCCATATCCGGCTTCTGCCAGCAGTGCTTTGGCTTTTCCAACATCATACTCGGGCATAGGTATATTCGGATTATGTCCACCAAATCCTTCTCCTGAGATTTGGTTTGCGGGTACGGCCAAACCAGTCATGACTTCATCAACAATTGCATTTCGGTCTATCGCTATGTTGAAGGCTTGTCGAACTCGTAGATCTCTAAGAGGATTTTTTATTTGGCTTCCGTCTTTTGCTGTTATATGGTTAGCATATTCACGGGAAACATCCAGCGACCAGTACATCAGTCGGGAAGTTTGATCACAGGCGACGGTAATGTTTGGGTTGTCGTCTAGGTTGGCAACATCGGTAGTTGGTACGGATGCAATCATATCGACATCACCGGTAAGTAACGCAGCGACGCGGGCGGGGCCACTGGTAATCCAACGGATAGTAACGTTGTCCCATTTAGGTTTGCCGCCCCAGTAGTCTAGATTGGCCGTGTAGGTAATATGGTCTCCGGCTACGAACTCGACAAATTTATAAGGACCTGTTCCATAAAGCATTTTGCCGTTATTGAATTCAGTAGGATCGGTCTCTAAACCCACTGTATGACTGACGATAGGTACGCTTGACAATGATCTTGGTAGAAGTGGGTAAGGCGTTTTAGTGTGGATATGAATCGTATGGTCATCAACAACGACTACTTTTGATATCTTTTTCGTGCGACGCTTGTAGGTAGACGGTGCATTGGGAACATTTGGAACACGTTTATAGGTGAATGCCACATCTTTGGCTGTAAAAGGGATGCCGTTATGAAACTTGACTCCTTTCCGAAGTTTGAATTCCCAGACCAGTGGATCGTCAGTGGCACGCCAAGATACTGCAAGACCAGGTGTGGGACTGTGTTTTGCATTTGGCTCTACCAGGGAATTGAATGCATGTTTTGCAAGCTCATGATTTGAGTTGAGTGCTTGAGCAAGTGGATCGAGTGATCGTGGTTCGGTAGCGACTGCGATTAGTACGTCATCTGCCCATGCGGGACTTGAAAGAATGCTTGCTAAAGCTATTCCGATTACGGCCTGAGTAAAATGTCTCATCTGCTTTCCTCCGATTGTTGAATTGACTGGAAAAGAATTAACTCTATGTTATAGGGCTAGTTCCGAAAACTAAGCTTGGGCGAATTGTTGTAGTGCGACTCCAATAACTTCTTTGCCTCTTTCCCATACTAACGATTTCCACTGGTCCTCGTCTGGGTAGGAGGCGTCCTTTACTTCTTGTTTAATCTGTCTCCCGAGATTGCTGTCCAGTTTTCCATGTACATGAAGCCAGGTATTCGCGAGCATCGCTTTACGCATGGTTTCTCTTTCACGAGTTCCATACTCAAGTCCAATAGCTGCCCATTCCAACGACTCAGGCAATGGTTGAAATCCCGCAAGTATGCTGCCTTTAGAACCCGCGTATTGTGATGCTCCAGCAGTTGTACTGTGCACCTGCTCTCCATACCAATCAGAGAATAGATCAAATACAGGCTCACCCGGTTTGCTGGGTGTCATCAACTCACCATATCCATAGGGCCCAAGTCCCGTATGGATATCAATCATTACGGCTCTTTTGCTTTGATTAAGGTAATCTCTGCAGATCGATTCAAGCGTTGTGTTCGACCAGGTTGCTGCAGTTCCACCGTAGTGAATACTATTCGGGTGTTTATACTGGCCTTTGTGCATTGCCTTGCGTACAGGAACGTCGCCATATATCTCATTGAGAGATTTAATTGCTTTGAGATAGTTTTCGTATGCAGTGTCGTTCCATTCGAGCGGGACCAAATTGTCCACAATCTCTTCGAATAAATCGTTCTCCGGATAATCCTTGTTTTTGTGGTCGACAAAATTTCTATTCAAGTCAACACTGTCTTCATTTTCTCTGCGAAGCCAGGCAAACCCATAGGGATTGATCGCGTGTACTAGTAAGAGAGCCACATCTCCGTTTGGCTTGGGAGCATCCGAGTCTCTGAGTAGTCCAACTTGTATCGCGGATCCCGCAAATCCTTCTACGCCATGGGTTGAAGATGTAACAACGACCACGTGTTTTGCGCTGGTTGGACCAATCCAGGTGGTATCGGTGAATAGGGATTCGCCAACAGGGCCGCGTTGTGGATTCTGGTAACTATTGACGGTTGTATTAGCGTCGAGGCACGCAGATAAGAATTTCCCCCGAGCATCGGAATACGTGGCTGAAAAGTAATCTCGCATGTGGGGTTATTCGATAAATGTCACGCATCTCTCCAAAAGATATATTACACCTACGAAGTGGTCAATGGGTAATTTAGAGAATATTATGTCCGTCGGATAGAAATTAGCTAGGCGAATCCGTCTTTTGTCTAGATTGGTTTTCAGTTACCAGCCAAGTGCATAAGCGGGTCGCCGTGGGTCCGCACCACTGATCTGAATTTTATTTTTCTGATCAGCGTATATCATACATACGGCACCGGCTCTCCAAGTCCAATCGGGCCAAGCATCTACTTGGTGACCAAGAGATTTAAGTAGGTCAATCGTTTCGCTAACAATACGCGTCTCTACCATAAGCCTGCCCGGATAGTTGAGATGGGGTTCAAATGAGTCTGGAAAACTATACGATGCAAAGCGTGGTGCTTCTACCGCTTGTTGTGGATCCATATTCCATAAAACTACATTCAGTAGACACTGAACCATTGCCTGAATTTGTACGTCACCGCCCGGTGTTCCAAATGGAATCATGTACTCACCACGGCGTATAGCCAAAGCCGGATTCGGTGTAAGTCGAGGTCTCTTTCCAGGTCTTATAGATGAAGGATGGTTTGGATCAGCCCACCCTTGTGATCCTCGAGAGGATGGGCAGAGTCCAGTTCCCGGAATGACTGGAGAATTGTGGGCAACATCGCTTGGTGTAGCGGAAAAAACGTTTCCCCAGCGATCCGTGGCACAGACATAGGATGTGTCGAGGCTTGTATGCACTGAATGTGAAGTGAAACTCGAATCGTTCATATCCGGACCGATCGCACCACCATTTAATGGATCCCCCCCCGGCGGCATTTTCGGCCAAGCCTGATGTTCTCGAATCAGTTTCTTTCGTGAGCGATTATAGTCATCCGACAGAAGGTACTTGAGGGGTACGTCAATAAATCGGGGATCTCCGTAGTAGTGGTGACGGTCAGCAAAAGCAAGTTTGATTGCCTCAGTTAGGGTATGAATATAGCGACTAGAATTGTGGCCCATCCCCTGAAGGTCGAAGTGTTCGAGAAGTCGCAAGATCTGTAGCAGGGCAGGACCCTGACACCAGGGCCCACATGTGAAGACTGTGGTTCCGTGGTAGTCGGCAGTTACTGGTTCCTCAATTTCAACTCGAAAATCGGCAAGATCATCTTCACGTAAGTAACCGCCATTCTCTTTGTGGAACTTAACAATTCGGTTGGCGATGTCTCCCCGATAAAAAGCATCTCGTGCAGCTTGAAGCCCGGCTTTTCGATTGCCTTGGGAAAACTGTTCTTCATCAGCAATGTATTGAAGTGTTTCCGCAAGTTCTTGTTGAATAAACAGCTTACCTACAGTTGGGGGTTTATCATTGGGAAGATAAATTCTCGCGTTGGCATCCCAACGCCGGTAACTGGCTTCATGTGATGCTATTAGCTCGGACATTAGGGGGTACATCACAAATCCTTCCCTAGCAAACCGAATTGCCGAACTTGCGACTTCAGCAAAGCTCATGGTGCCATAGAGTTCAAGTGCCGTGAGCCAGGCGTCGGGTGCAGCTGGCACAACAGTACGAAGAATATTTTCTGGGATAGAGCCCCGATGATGGTCCTCGAAAAGAGAGGGCTCAATTCGCTTTGGCCAAGTTCCGAGTCCGCTGATAGTGACGACTTTATCAGTTGCAGCGTCAAAGAGAATAATCGGAGCAACACCTGCAAAATTTACGAGCTCGCTCTGAAGAACAGAAAGGGCTATACCTGAAGCGCAGCCAGCATCGATTGCATTGCCGCCCGCTTCTAGAATTTCGAATCCTGCGTGGGCCGCGAGATAGTGACCCGCAACAACAGCATGCCGGGTCCCGGCAATGGGTGGTCGATAGCTATTAAGCACCTGGATTCTGCGAATTCAGTGGGTTTTGCGACAATAACATTGCTAGCCTCAGTTGGGTTATCTAAATATATTACGCGATAAAAGATTTTCGTAGAAAGTTAGTTTAAGATCATATCGAATGCGGAGTAGCCATAAACAGTTGGACAGGTTACAAGTGAAACCAAATATATTGTGGTACTGCACGGACGCTCAGCGTTATGACACGATTGGCGCTCTAGGGAACCAACATATACGGACACCGAATTTTGACCGATTAGCGTTCCGAGGTGTTGCTTTTACAAGGACCTATGCCCAAAGCACCTTGTGCACACCCAGTCGAGTCAGTTTTCTTACGGGTCGTTATTGCGCTTCTCATCATGTATATCGTAACGGTGCCGAAATGTTTCCTCCTGGAGAGGTGCTGGCAACTCGAATTTTGTCTCAAGCAGGCTATGACTGCGCCCTAGTAGGTAAGTTGCATATCTCCAGTTCTGAATATGGTGAGAAGAGATATGACGATGGATATCGAGTTTTTCGATGGTCAAATATGCCTTACCCTGGCGAGGCAGCAGATCACCTCAATTCGTATCATGAATGGCTTCGAGAAGAAAAGAAAGTTGAACCGTTAGATGTTATTCCACGCTACAGAATGCGAGATAAGGGCCGATCCCACCCTAGCCAAGGAGATGTCGTATCACCGGGTCTACCAGACGAACTTCAGCAGTCCCGGTGGATCAATGAAATGGCAATAAGATTTGTTAAGGAGCCAAGAGAAGGTCCGTGGTTACTGAGTCTCAATCCCTATGAACCTCATTCACCCTATAAACCGCCGAAGGAATATCTGAATCGATATGATCCAGAGACGATGCCTCCACCTCTGTTTAGACCTGAGGACCTCGAGCGTCAGGTTAAATTTCATGACATTCAGTCCCAAAATGTCTACGCACGCAATCCTCTAGGTCGAGATCTGCCAACTACTGACGTTGGCCCCGACAACTATGGCAAACCCGCTGAACTTTTAGGAGACCATGCTTCTAAATTCAATGGTCGTTTAGTTAAGTGTGGTTACTATGCCACGATAGAAATGATTGACAGCCATTTTGGTGATCTTCTTCAGGCCTTGGAAGATCTAGGACAACTCGAGAATACAATCGTGATTTTCCATAGTGACCACGGAGAATTGCTTGGAGACCATGGATTGGTGTTCAAAGGAGCCCGATTCTTCGAAGGATCTGTCAGAGTGCCTCTTGTTGTCTCGTGGCCAGGGCATTTCGCAGAAGACTTTAAGAGTACGGCACTGACAGAACTCATAGATATCGCACCGACGCTCTTAGAGGCATCTGGAATTGAAGTTCCTTATTTTATGCAGGGAAAGTCGTTATTGCCGATTCTTTACAGCGAGGCGTGTGATAAATCTCACAAACATGTCGTTTTGTCTGAGTTTCACGATTCCTGTAACTACAATGAAGGAACCGGACGGCCGACGCATAGCGTTATGAGTTTTAATGGGCGCTACAAGATGGTGACTTACCAAGGTTATGAACTTGGTGAGCTGTACGATCTGCAAAATGACCCGGGAGAATTCTGCGACCTTTGGGACTCCTCAGCGCACAAAGATTTGAAGCTTGAAGTAATGCACCAGCATGTGAGTGCCATAATGGGTTCCATCAGTTCGGGGCCACGCAGATCAACGCGCTATTAACCCGACCAACTCAGTCTAAAGATAGATGTATCGGGGTTTCTTAGATCACTTCGGGGTATAAGCTGGGATAAACCGTACTGTCGATTCGGTCACCGTGACGAAGGTTTGGGTTTCAGGTGAGCCTGACCTGAACAACGAAGCATTCGTCTATCTGGTGTCGAAGACACCCTATGGCCATTGGTACCGACACATGGGGCGTGGACGTCGTGCCGCCGGCGAAGGGTGACAAAGTGTTCTACGGTCACGTCACCACGCTGGTACAGAACGGCGTCTATAAATGTGCTGATCCAGGGTCTATTCCTGTCCTCTCAAGACCATTCAGGTCCATTTGCGTGGAGTCGGAGCCTGTTAACTAAAGGGTTTAATAGACTGGTTTCGGTTTATCCCAGGCTATACCCCGAAGTGATCTAAGAAACC
>JYMV01031702.1_pt1 | contig 11801 bp, 8 predicted proteins | sample 338911 | NCBI WGS metagenome assembly JYMV01 (sample SAMN03354496, study PRJNA234377) | hydrothermal vent metagenome | biome: Deep sea; feature: Hydrothermal plumes at the Eastern Lau Spreading Center, Western Pacific Ocean; material: Seawater | place: Tonga | collected 2009 | depth 2000 m m
GCGACACCTCCGGGAACTCGCAATGTTCAGCTGGTAGGTCTGGAGCCGCGCAGCGGCAGCATCGTGGCGGGACCCTGGACCATTCCACTGGAGACGGAGGATGATTCCGAGGGGAGCGCTGAATACCAGCGACACGCACCGTTGCTCAGAGGGCAACCGAGGATCTTTCCCGGACGCATCTGGTTCCCTGCAGCGAGGGGAATCGAGGTCGTATCGCTGGAGGACGGCACCAAGGTCGGTTTACTTCCCTGGCCTGAAGGATCCAGAGGTGGCACTCCGCTACCGCTTCCAGGGGGCGAACTGTTGCTGGCTCGACGCGCAGATAGCGCACTTCCCTCCAGCAGCGTGATCGAGGTGATCCGGCCCGTCGCAACAGATGAGATCAAGAAACCTGAATCCAAACGAGATTAGGCCGCGTCTTCTGGCTCAGATGAGATGGTGGAACTGCGAAAGTCGATCTCCACACGAGGTGCCCGCGCCCATAGATTTTCCAGATCATAGTACTCGCGTGCCTCTTGCTCGAAGAGATGCAATACGATCTCGCCGTGATCGAGACAGAACCAGCGCGCATCATCGCGACCGTGAAAGCCGAGTCTGGGCAGATGCATCGGTTTCAGGAATCGCTCAGCAGAGTCCCCCATCATACGAACCTGCCGAGATGATCGGCCCGACGCGAGGATGAAAAACGAGGAGATATGAATCATCTCCCTGACTCGAAGAACCACGATTCTGTCCGCCTTCAGTTCGTCGAGATGGCGCGCAACATCTATGGCGAGTTGTTCCAGTTCTTCAACGCCCCGATTCGGGACCTGATCAGCAGTATAGTCCATTCCGTACCTTTCGATCCGATCGAGGGTAGCAGTCTTCTGGCGGGCTACAAGCCAAGATGAAGAGAGGCCGCCCACCGGAAACCGGCGGGCGGCCCCTCGAGGATGGATCGTTGTCAGCGTTGCCTAATCAGCCATCTTTTCAGCCACCTTCAGGAACAGAGGCACGAATACGAGACTGACGATGGTCATCAACTTGATCAGGATGTTCAGTGAAGGACCGCTGGTGTCCTTGAATGGATCGCCAACGGTATCACCCACAACAGAAGCCTTGTGAGCCTCTGATCCCTTGCCGCCATGCTGTCCCGTCTCGATGTACTTCTTGGCGTTGTCCCAGGCACCCCCGGCATTGGCCATGAAGATGGCAAACAGCACGCCGGTGACGAGAGCTCCCGCCAGCAGACCTCCGAGTACCTGCATCGACCAGCAGCCGACCGCAACAGGAACCACGATGGCGAGGAAGCCGGGTAACACCATCTCCCGCAGCGATCCCTTGGTCGAGATCTCGACGCAGGCGGCATAGTCAGGTTTTCCGGTGCCCTCGAGGATTCCCGGAATTTCACGGAACTGACGACGCACCTCTTCGATCATCGAACCCGCCGCCTTTCCCACCGCCTTCATCGTCAATGCGGAGAAGAGGAAGGTCATGGCAGCCCCGAGGAACAGTCCGATGGTCACGTTGACATCGAGGATGTCGAGATTCTCGAAAATCGAAGCATCGAGTCCGAGGTCTTGGAGCCCTGCCTTCACCTCGTTGGAATAGGTGTTGAACAGTGCCAGTGCGGTGAGCGCTGCAGAACCGATGGCGAATCCCTTGCCGATCGCTGCAGTGGTATTTCCGACCGCATCGAGAGCATCGGTACGTTGACGAACTTCTGGATCGCAGCCCGCCATCTCGGCGATCCCGCCGGCATTGTCGGCGACCGGTCCGTAGGCGTCGATGCCAAGCGAGATGCCCAGCGTCGAGAGCATGCCGACGGCACTGAGTGCGATTCCATAGAGACCACCGAAGTGATGTGCGAAGTAGATCGCAACACAGATCCACAACACCGGCCACACCGTCGACTGCATGCCGATGGCAAGACCACTGATGATGTTGGTTGCTGTTCCCTGCTCCGAATCTGCGGCAATCTTACGCGCATGAGGCGCCTGCTCGGAAGTGTAGTGCTCGGTGATCTTTCCGATGATGATCCCGAGCAGCAGGCCTCCGACCAGCGTTCCGTAGATACCCCACTTGCCGGCGGAGAACTCATCGGGAAGCCCCTCATCCGGCAGGAGCGAGAAGACGCCTGCGGCCAATCCGGCGAAGATGACGCTTGCGGTCAACAGGCCATTGAACAGCGCCGAGTGCACCTTCTTCTCATCATTGGTCTTGACCACTGCGATCCCGATGATGGAGGAGAGGGTTCCCAGACCACAGAGGACCAGCGGTAGCGCCACCCACGGCATCGAGGCATCGACATTGGCGACGCCGAATGCGGTCAGTCCCAGCGCCATGCAGGCGATCACCGATCCGACGTATGATTCGAACAGATCCGCACCCATCCCCGCCACGTCACCGACATTATCACCGACGTTGTCGGCGATGGTGGCCGGATTGCGCGGGTCATCCTCGGGGATTCCCGCCTCCACCTTGCCGACCAGGTCGGCGCCCACATCGGCAGCCTTGGTGAAGATGCCTCCGCCCACCCGGGCAAAGAGCGCGATACTGGAAGCACCGAAGGAGAATCCGAACAGCGGCTTGATGAAGTTCTCACCGATTGCGGTAGTGCCATGCCAGTAGTTGAACAGGATCGAGACTCCCATGAGACCCAGGCCCACAACCGTCAATCCCATCACAGCACCCGATCTGAAGGCCACGGTGAGTGCGCCGGTGAGACCGCTCTTGGCAGCCTCGGTGGTCCTGACCGCACTCATGGTTGCGGTCCTCATGCCGATCCAGCCCGCGACACCACTGGCGAGCGCACCCACGACGTACGAGATGGCGGTGGCTCCGTTATCTTCGACACCGAAGTAGAGGGCGATCGCCACGCACCCGGCGAACATTCCCAGCATCTTGTATTCCGTCTTGAGGAATGCCATCGCTCCCTGCTGGACGAATCCAGCCAGTTCCTGCATCCGCTCCGTTCCTGGAGATTGCTTCTTGATCCAGCCATTGAGGTAAAAGGCGTAGATCAATGAAACAACTGAGATGCCGATGCCGAGCAAGGCACCCTTCTCGCTGGTCAGGTAACTGACGATCAGATCCATGTTGGTTTTCCTCCATCACGATGGTCATTGCTCATGCCCTGTGCCGGGCACCGACTGAACTGCGCTTGACCGATGGCCGCGCCCCTCTTCAGGAATGGGTGCTTTTACCAGAAACAGAGATGGGCAGCAACCAGAACCGAGTCGCCACGATGGAGACAACCCGTTTAGTGATAAGGACTTGTGTATAAATGCGTTGTTTTCAGCGCAGTTCGATGTACTGGCCGTTGTTCTGGACTGCCAGGGATCTCATGAATACCCGCAGTTTCCTCCCCGCCTGCTCGAATCCGACCGTGTTGACACGAATTCGCCGAAACCGATTCGCCTCACGCACCCACCTGAGGATGGGGATGGTATCGAGGAGCTTGTTGTCGCGACGCGGCGCTCCGTCCGAGAGCAGAAAGATCGCCTTCAGATTAGCAGCGCCAAAAGCTTCTCGGAGGGCGTGATCGGTCCAGGTTTCTCCCTGGGCATTGAACTTGCGCACGTACTGGATCGCCTCTCTCTTGCGCCTGGCCGATGCCAAGACAAGATTTTTTGACATGGCATGAACCTCGTGATTGAAGGTGATGATGTTGAACCGAACATCACCTGGCAACTTCTCTATGGTCCGGATCAACTCATTCTGAACGCGCCGGATCCGCTGCCTCGACTCCTGCTGTGCTGGCGTTGGCGTTGGCTTTGGAGAACCTTCAGGATTACCGACGTCGGTACCTCCGCTACCTCCGCTACCTCCGGGAGCGTCACCTGGATCCTCGGGCAGATCATCGACCACTTCCATGCTTCCGGAAACATCCAGCAGGAACAGGACGTTCTTTGCCGCCACCTCCATGCCGAAGAACGCCGGCGGATCGCGCCGAACCGATGTCAGGCCTTCCTTTCGCTCATTCGGATCAGGCCTTACATAGTCCTTCTTTCGGGGAGCCCAGAAATTCTTCCAGTCAGCAGCCACTCTGAAATCCTCGCCGACCAGTTTCAGCAGACACTTGCGAATCTCGTACGCGAGTAGGGTGCCACTGCGACCGACCTTCTCCTGCCTCTCCAACGCCTCGATCAGGTGGTCGACTGCGCCGAGATCATCTTTCTTGGCGAGTGCCTCGATGGCGGTCAAGGCCACCGCGTCCTCGGAATCGTAGAGGTTGGTCAGGACTGCGGTATAGGCGTCTCGTTCAGGGCGAGAGGAAAGCACCAGGGTCAGGATGACTCGCGCCGAGATTCGCTTGTCCCTTGTCGCGAGTTGACAGACCCGCTCGAATCCAGCACCTGGCTTCAATCCGACCAGTTTGGATCCGATGTAGCGCTCGATGGCATATGAGTTGCCACCGAGACCGATCTGGACGACCGCTTCGATGGCCCTCTTGCTTCCATCGAGGATCAGCGCATCTACCGCTCGTGAGGCCTCGTCAAAGCGGTCCTTCTGGATGGCCGAGGCGAGTTGAGATTTTGCACGGGAGATATCGCTGAGCAGCGCCGCTTCGCCGGCGTCTGAGACTCCACACAGCAGAAAAATGGACACCAGGCACAGGAGAGATGCCTGTTTCTGCAGCGAAAGTTTCACGATGGCCGCAACTCGTGCACCAATTCCCCACTCGAGGGGCGTACACAAACTGGAGGCCGGTAGAGAGCGTATGGCGTGGGACATCGCCAGCTTCCTTCCGGTGATCGGATCGAAACGATGCCGACCCGATGGCATTGTAAACGCCTGCCCCATCGAAGGATAGCACCCAACATGCTGGTCGATTGGGCGCTTCCAGTGGATTGTCGTATTCTTTCCTGTCGGAGTGCCCCAGTGGCCACGACCCATGGTGATGGTCTCTCGGGCGACCTCGTGTCCCGATCCTGTTTTTCGGCGTTGCCGAGCTGACTATTGCGCGCCATTCCCGTTTTGAGAGGGGGGGATTGGAGCGTGAGGATGAGGATACAGTGGTTCGCTCCCTCTTCTTACGATCGCTGCTGCTGCTGCTCATCCTCAGCACCTGGTCCGGCTGCCACCGCAAGGGCGCCACTGCAGCAGCCACCATTCCACTCATCGAGAACCTGTCGGTCCTGATCGAAACAAACTCTGCTTTCGTACACTTCGATGTCATCGATCCGATCGAACGCACCTGGGATGCACAGATCTTTTTCAGCGACGACCTGGGTCAACAATGGCAACCTGTCACGCCGATCGCTGGCAGTCAGGGATATATCGAGTTGATTCCACCCTTCGAACCGGTCGTCACCGAATGGTCTTTTCGAGGTGATCTGGTCACCTTGCCTCAGGCTGACATCCTCGTGGAAGTGCGCCTGTACGATCTCGAAGGGGTGTTGCACGCCTCCAGTAGAAGTGAACCACTCTCCATCGGTGACCCCACCATACCTTCGGTCGACTCCGTGACGATTCCATCTGGCCCCGTGGGTGGCCCCATCTCCATCAGTTGTCTCATCTCCGATGCGGATGGTGATTTCGTGACGATTCACATGGAGTGGTCCCTCGATGGAAATGAGCCCTGGAATCTGTCTACCCTTGATGATCCGGGAGATGTCGTCATCGCGTGCGACAAGGGGGTGAATTCCGTCGAATTGATATGGCTCTCCCACATCGATACGCCCGGAGTTGTCAGTCCGTTCGCCAGGGTCCGCATTGTCGCCACCGACGCAGTGGGATCATCCCAGGCCACCAGCAACTACCTCGCTCTCAATACCATCCAACCGAGAATTGACGCCGTCACCATCGGTGATGTCCCCGATTACCTCAATGGAAGCGAGCCATACAACGATGGATCTGCCGTAGATGTGCCATTCCTGCTGTCGGTTCCGACTGTCGGCACGCAGATCAAGATCGCATGGAGTGCCGGAGCCGGCGGTGCTGCCGCCGATTCCTCGACAGTTGCCATCTCCGCAGACCAACCCATCGCAGGGCGGGGAAGCGGCGAACCACTCGAGGACCTGTTCGTCATCGAAGGATCGACCGCCTCCTGGAGAGTATCGGAACTGCACCCTCTGCCATTGGGCTTACTGACATTGACCGCCAGCATCGACGATATCCGCGGCAACCCTGCCGAGGATCGGTTGTTCGAGGTACTGGTCAATCCCGGGGCTGCCTCGGCACGACCCTTCGACTGGCAGGACCGTTGGCATGTCGATTTCCAGCGCGACAATTACAGCATCGGATTGCAATTGGACCAGTTCGGCAATTTCAGTCCCTTCGCAACTCCAGGTGCTGATGGTGAGGCTGACCACAGACAGGATCTGTTGACCGTCGGACTGCAGTCTGATCAGCCGACATCGGCAGCAGCGGCTGCAGGTACCGACATGCGGGTTCGCATGTGGGTCGAGCAGGCCATCATCGACCGGATGAAGTTCATTTTCGGTGAATCACCTCAAACTGGTGGAGAAGGCCTACAATCTCAATTGCAGATTCAGACCAGTGCCGTAGGTGCGACCAGCGCCATCGGCATCGGCGGCGATGATGTGGATCCGTACAGTTTCGCACTGGGGCGAGCAACCTTCGACCACCGCAACAGTACAGCCAATGATGAACGCGCCTCCAACCGTGGCGTTTTCTCCAGCAACATGGTGCAGTTCTACTGGAACTCATGGACCTTCAGGAATCGGTTTCAGGAGGTTCTCCCGCACCTGGGTGTACCGGTGGGAGAACATCCACTCGATTCCCTCGTTCTCGGTTCCGGTTTCGAGAGACTCGATCCGACCAACTCCGCTGCACAGAACCTGAGATACGACGGCGTCTGGGACGCGGTGGATGCCTGGAGCCGAATCAATGCAGTAGTGGCAGCCCATGAGGTGGGACATGCTGTCGGACTGTGCGCCAACGGCGCCCCTCCGACGGGACTGTTCGGAGGTGTCTCCAGCGCTGATTTCACCGGCCCCTACACCACTTCATATCACATCGATACACCAGGTTTGAATGTGATGTCATCTGCGCTAGGCCTGACCTCCGCACTCGTCGAGGGAGATGTCGGGTATCACCTCAACCCATTGAACGAGGCATACATCGCCGAGTGGACCACGCTGGAGCCCTAGATGCATGACAACATGAAACAGTTCAAGATCCTTCTGGTCATCGCAGGCTGTTGCCTGCACGGACTTCCAGCAGTGGCCGCGGAAGATCCATGGCCACTGTTTAGCCACTCCGATCACGTCCTTCATGGCACCGTGGTCGAGATCATCGAAGGAGAGAGGGACCGCCTCTACAGGATCGCCATCGATCCAGGTACCGGAAGCGCCGGACCGGAGAGCTGGTGGCTGAGAGAGCCGGAAGGTGAGGGCACCGAGGGAATCGGAGCACTCCCTGGACACCGCGGGGCATGGCTCGTGGCTGACTATGCAGGAGGTGAATTTCCTGCTGCAGACGCCACGCTCCTGCCCGGCGGTCTTTTTTCCATCCAGGATCCGTCCGTTCTTCCAGCACTACAGCAACTCCTGGAACCCGATGTGGATCCAGCAATCCCTCTCGCACTTCTTGAAGCGACGGATGCCACGGTACGCCGGATCGCCATCGGCTGGTGGCGAGTTCGCGGCCCCGAACCTGACGCCAGACAGTTCAAGTTCATCTCGAATGCCTTTGGCCGCGAGACCGACGCTGCAACACAAAGATCCTGGCTGGAATTATTCCTGCAACACGGTTGGGGATTCGAGCCAACCGGACTTGCTGATCTGGTTCCCCACTCGAAGGATCCTGCAGTCTCGATGTTGACGTTGCAATATCTGAAAACACACGGTACGCCCCGCCATTTCGCAAGATTGGTCAGTGCCTGGCCCGCTGCCGATTCAGCAGCAAAAATACGCCTTGCAACCGCCTATCGAGATCTTGGCATCGAAGAAGCGAGCCCCTGGCTGCTCCAGGGGATCACCGCGGATGATCCGTCATTGCGTCGCCATTGCATGGAGTCCCTGGGCATCTCGGATACTGCACCCTGCCGCAGTGCCATCCACTCGCTGTTGCACTCCACATCCGATGAAATTCGAACAGCAGCGCTCTACGGACTTGCGCGCAGCAGAAACCCCTGGGCATGGCAGTTGCTCGACATCACCCTATCGAACATGTCCGGGTCAGATCCCCTGCTTCCACTCGCTACCGCGCTTCGAAAGCACCCGTGGAAGGTCCTCAACACGAGAGGAACACACTGACCGTGAACACCGAACTGAAGAGAATCCTCGACCAGAAGATACAGCTGAAGACTCCAGGTACCTTTCATCTGGGAACTGGCCGATTTGCACGGAAAGTCCTCTTCGATGGAGAGTTCTTCCAGTTCGCCAGTGACCAGACCCCGCTCCACTTTCCAGTATCCGACCTCTGGCAAGAGCATCTGGAACCGGCCCAGCTCGATTCCTTGCTGGCGCGCTGGTATTCAGAGACACGAGACATCGAATTGCTGCTTGCGACGGTCGAGGAACTGGATCCAGCGATATGTACAGAACTTTGCCTGAGCCAGGCTTGCTGGGTGCTGGTCGATGCATTTCTTTCATGCGGAGAAATATTCCTGTTTGAAGAAGTAGCCGCAGATCCGATCGAGATCAGCAAGGGAATCCACACGAAGTCGCTGTTGTCTGAACTCACTCAGCAACTCGAGCTGGTGGATACAGCCCTCAGCATCTTGCCGTCAGAACAGGAATTGTTGCTGCTCTCCCCGATGGGAGTGCATGCCAGGGACGAACACCATTGCTGGTTCTTCTCTCGCATAGGGATGCTGATCGATGGATTCAGAACCATCCGCGAGATCGAATCGGACTCCCCCTTCTGCTGGACCTGGACCCGTCATCACCTCGCAGAAGCCGCCAGATCCGGGTGGGTCCTCAAGAAGAAGTTCCCTGAGCTTTCTCGAGTTCAACTCGATCAACTCGATGCCACTGCCCGATCCGAGATGCTCGAGCAACTGGAGCAGGCAACACCGATGGCGGTCGAGCCCGTAAGGATTCTCGACCGATTGCGTCAACTTCACCGGGTCTCCGGGGATCAGGAGGCCAAACGCTCCGTCGAGATACGCCTCGTCGATGCTCACCGATCTGCCAGAGAACCAGAATCTGCCATTGCCATTCTCGACCACCTGCTCGCGGATAAACCAGGGGATGAGGAAGCGTCCGCGATCCGGATCGAGATTCTCGTGGAACGGGCAGAGCAACTGCTCGCTGGAAGCCAGCCTGAAGAGGGTCGTCGTTATCTTCGAAGAGCGATTGAAGTCTCCGACGATGACCAGTTGAGATTACGACTGATCGCATCGCACAACACTCCCACGATGCAGATCCGCGAAGGGATACGCATCGCATCCCTGTTGCACAGGAACTCGCAACGAGAGAGATCTCTGAGGTTGGTGGACAGCCTCGAGGCTCTTCACCCGGAGAATGACGAGATGCAACAGGCCAGGATTGACTTCCTGCTCGACCACGGTGAGGAACAAGCATCGGAAGCCGCACTTGAGCGGCTCGCAGCGCGCCAGGCAGCAGAAGGAAACATCCAGCGCGCAAGACAGATCGCTGACAGCGTCAGAAAACTGCGCAGAAAGCGCGGGGTCGAGGATCAGCAGTCAAAAAAGGGGCGGATCGCACTCAGGAGAATTCGCCTGTTCTGCATGGTCGCGCCCTTCATCGCCATCGCCATCATCATCTCGGTAGCGGAGTTCTCGCTCCAGGGAGTGATTGCCAGCGCAGACACCTTGCCTCCCGATCAGTGGCGGCAGGAAGCTCAACCCTGGTTGCAATGGCTCCCTCCCGGACCCTGGAAGGAGGGCATCGAAAGCGCAGCCTTGCTCGTCGATGAACGAACCAAGGACAGCCAACGCAATTACGCCAGCGCTGCACAGGAAGCTCTCCAGGACGCACGCGGAGCACGGCTCCTCGGCAACCACCTTCAGGCGAGACAGAAGCTGGAGACCGCCATGAAGTTCGGAGCAGCCACTCAGGCCAAGCAACTGCTCGCCAGCTGGCGACAGCAAGATCGTGCCGCAGCAGATCTGCGCATTCTGGTTGAAAAGGCGCGAGACGTGACAGATCTACCGGCAGCTCGTCGCTGGAGTTTACTGCTCCTGGAACAATTTCCTTCCAATGATGCGACGATGGGATTGACCATCCCCGTTCGCATCGATTCAGGTGCACAGACCAGGATGGTCCTGGAATCCGGTGAACTGATCGACCTCCCGACATGGATCGAGATCCCACCCTTCGGATCCAGAAAGGTGACGCTCGATCTGGGTGGAAGGCTCAGTGAATTTGTGATCACCGCCCAGGGGCCCGAATCGATCGTGCTGCCGAGGCCTTGAGATCATCAGGACTGCTGAATCAAGCGCTGCAGGATCTGCTGCACCTTGCGGGGATTGGCCGCTCCTTTACTTGCCTGCATCACCTGCCCGGTAAGAAATCCCATCAACCTGGCATCTCCCGCACGGATCTTATCCACAGCATCCGGATGTGACTCGAGCACACCCTGAACCCACGCCATCAGTGTCGACTCGTCGCTGACCTGCTCACTGGTCTCGGCCAGGATCTCGGTCGGAGATCTTCCATCGGCGATGGACTGCTGAAGAATCTCGCGCCCCTTCGCGACACTGATTCGATCCTCCTCCACCGACTTCACCACTGCCGCAATCGATTCAGCCGTCAACGGGTAATCATCCAGATTCAGTTCCAGCTCATTGAGGTGTCTCAACACCTCCCCACGAAACCAATTGGATGCGGAAGCCGCGGATAACCCGGCAGCCATCATCGCATCGAAGAAATCGCCGAACTCTCTCCTGGCGAGAATTGACTCGGCCTCGCGCGGAGCGATCTGCAACTGCTCGACGAGTCGCACTCGTCTGCTCGCTGGAGTCTCTCGATGTCAGCCGACTCGATGATCACCACCGGAAGGTCCGGATCGGGGAAGTAGCGGTAATCTGGAGAATCTTCCTTGCCCCTCATCTCTTCGGTCACCTCATCCTCTTGATGCCACAGGCGCGTCTCCTGCCGGATGACGCCTCCCGCTTCCAGAACCTGGATCTGGCGTGCGGATTCCACCTCGACAGATCGTTGGATCGACACGAAGGAGTTCAGATTTTTCAGTTCGGTTCTGGTGCCGAGTGGATCGGATCCTGTCGGTCGGACAGAGACGTTGACGTCGGCCCTGAGGTTGCCCTTTTCCATGTCTGCATCACTGACCCCGATCCAGCGCAAGATCTCGCGGGTCGATCTGACACAGTTCGCTGCCTCGACTCCGCTCATCGGTAAAGGCTCGGTGACGATCTCGAGCAGTGGGCTGCTACAACGATTCAGATCGATCCGGCTGGTCTGATCGTCTTCGTGGATGGATTTCCCTGCATCCTCTTCCATGTGGATGCGCACCAGCGGAAGTACTGCATCGGTACCGTCCTCGCGTGGGAAGTGAATCTCGCCTCCCAGTGCATACGGACGGTAAAACTGGCTGATCTGGTATCCCTTCGGCAGATCGGGGTAGAAGTAATTCTTGCGATCGAACCTGCTTTCTGGCTGGATCTGACACCCGAGACTGATGGCGGCCCGGATCGCGCGCCGGACCGCTGCCGCGTTGAGCACCGGCAACGCTCCAGGCCAACCGGTGCAAACGGGGCAGATATTGTGATTGGCCTCGGCACCCGTTTCACGGACGCAGGCGCAGAACATCTTGGTTTCGGTCGACATCTGGGCATCCGAACTCTCTCCTGGCGAGAATTGACTCGGCCTCGCGCGGAGCGATCTGCAACTGCTCGACGAGTCGCACTCGTCTGCTCGCTGGAGTCT
>JYMV01034217.1_pt1 | contig 11799 bp, 12 predicted proteins | sample 338911 | NCBI WGS metagenome assembly JYMV01 (sample SAMN03354496, study PRJNA234377) | hydrothermal vent metagenome | biome: Deep sea; feature: Hydrothermal plumes at the Eastern Lau Spreading Center, Western Pacific Ocean; material: Seawater | place: Tonga | collected 2009 | depth 2000 m m
GGGATTGAAAGAAGTACATACTCCTATTTGCGATACCTCAATCTGTAAAATCTGTGGCCTTTGCCACTAACCGGCGAGCCGCCGGTGGCAATGTGCAAAAACTTTCTCTGGCGGACAAAAAGTTATCTCGGCTTAAAAAGTGGTTGCTATATTTCCTCCCACGCTAATAGGCGGCGAGTAGCCACTAGGCGTGGGGCCAGTAGCCGTGATATTTTTCCTTAGCTTTCGTGCCCCGAAGGGGTAAATAGCGTTATTTGGCGAGCAGGGAGTTGTCTCGGCTGAATAAGCCCTTGCCCAATTACCTCCCACGCTAACGGGCAACGAGTAGTTATGTCTTTTGATATTGAAAAAATGAACAAGCTTCCTGCCGAAGCGCGGTTCTTCGATGTAAACGAGATCTGGTATTTCATGAACCGTTGGGTCGTTCGCTTGTTATATCCGACATCGGTGACGCCGAACCAGGTCACTGTTCTTTCCCTGGTTTTCGGTTTAGCCTCCGCTGGTTTTTATGTTTCAGGAATTCCTGATGCTTTAGTGTGGGGTGCAGTCTTTCTTTATGGAAAAGTGTTTTTCGATAATGTGGATGGCAACCTGGCCAGGGTGAGGGGAACGACATCGCGGTTCGGCAGGTTTCTCGACTCGCTTGCCGATTTTCTGGTCACGTTTCTGGTTTATATTGCTGTGACGGTTTATCTGGTCCAGACAACGGGAATGCCGGAGTACTGGATTCTGGGACTGCTTGGGCTGATCGCCTGTTTTCTGCAAAGCACTTTTTTTGTTTTTTATCTTGTCCATTACACCTCCCGGATGGGTTCCTACGAGAAAAACCGGGTGGATGAAAGTGTGACCGTAGAGGACTGGAAAAGTGTGGAAGAAGGCCAGATAGACCTTTGGGATTTGCGACTGCAAACTCTGTTTGTTTGGGTTTATGGCTGGCAGGATAAGATGGTGGAAAAGTTGGATGCGTTGTGCCGAAGCCTCGCGCGAGTTTCTGACGATGAAGAGACCTTGCGGAACTGGTATTCAGACCGGAGCTTTCTGGCCTGGATCAGCCCGTTATGTTTATGTACTAATAACATTATGCTGGTGGTTTTTTCCTTGCTGAATCAACTGGAATTATTTTTGATCCTGCTCATTTCTCTCATGAACCTGTATGCATTGGCTCTGCTGGCCTGGAAGGTCCTTGGCCGTCGGCCAGCGGCTAGTGGGTTTTGAGGGCTTTTTCGTAGCCTACCAGTTCGACATAGCCTTTTCCTGATACTTTTTTTCCTTGAAATTTTCCTGTTATGGAGACGCTTCCTTCCCAATAGGAAGCGGAGATGGAACGCAGGTTATAAAGTTCCTGATCTGGGAAATCGGGGGTGATGTTGAGGACTCCTTCAGGTAGGGTAAGAGTCCAGTCCGCAGGGTAAGCGGCTTTTGTGTGCGGGCTGGTCCAGAACTTATTAGCAGTGATGGAGAACTCGTGATGGAGGATGTGGCGGGATTGCCCGTTGGGAAAAATCAAGGTTCCGCTGGAATGGGGGTCTTTGCCTCCGTTTTTGTCGCGCAACTGGTAGAGCATGAGTTCGGTCCGGTTGTCGAGTTTTATGGAAAACCAGTCCCATCCCACCAGGTTTTCGTTTAATTGGTTGCTGGAAAATTCGTGGTCCATCCAGCTGGTTCCCCGGACCGGGACCGCTTCTCCTTTGAGGAGTAGCTGTCCGGTGGTTTCCATACGCGTGAAAGAAAAATAATGCGAGGCGTTCCCGGAACCACTGCCTTTTTTGCTGATCCCTTCCTTGCCGTGCAGGACCCTTTTTTTTACCGGTGTCAGTTTCAGGTTGAGTCCTGTTCCATTTTCCTGGGCTTGCAGATGGTGGGACTTATCTTTTGAGGTCAAGCTCCAGTCTTCATTCCAGACATGCAGTCGGTCGGATTTGGCACCCGCGTTTTTCATTCCTTTCCTGTTGATGCGTTCGAAGAAATAAAATTTATTTTCATGGATATCGGAGACCGTCATATGTGCGAAATAGATATGGTCAATTTTCCAGGCAGAAGGGTTGTCAATGGGGTTGGCCTCATCGAGTCCGACCCGGAAGAAAGTGAGTTGGTAGCCGAAGGGGCGGCCTTTTTCATCTTTCAGATTTCCGGTGTAATACCACCATTCGATGCGGAACTTATCGTGCGAGAAATCATCGCGGGGAAACTGGAAATCGTATCCGGGAAGCGCCTGTTGAAAAGGAGCGGGTTTTTGGGGTTCTGCGTCGGCCGATGGCAGGCTGAAAAACAAGGCCAGAAATGTTATGGCAAGGCGCATAGGTCTCAAGCTTCTGAAGAAAAACACCGCTAATTATACAAGGTTCGATCTGGTTTGATATAGGAATAAGGGATATACTGGGCGCAGTAAATTTAAGGATTGATAAAACCTCTTCTTGCCGGAGTTCACCAAGCAACCACCTGTCCCTTAAATGTGAGCGCGCGCAGCTTTAAGCCCTTATTTTAACTAAAACCCTGATGCGAGAGTGTGACTGAAATTGGGAATCGAAAAGTTCAAACAGCAAATTGTAAATCTATGCGTATCGGAGTAACGGGGGCTAGGGGTTTTATAGGATCGCATCTGGTCTCCGCGTTAAAGAAACGGGGAACGGTGGTCACCCTTTTACGCCAGAAAGGGCTTCCCGGTAAGCGTGAGCTTAAACAGTTTGTTACGGGCACGGACCTTTTTTTTCACTTGGGAGGCGTCAATCGGGGAACCGATGAGGAGATTCTCAATGGAAACATCATCGGTACCTCGCGATTACTTGAATCCATTTTAAATAACGGCAAGTCTTCCGCTCGTCTTGTTTTTGCGTCATCCGCGCAGGTCTATCCCTTGGTCAACTGCAAAACACCCATCCGTGAAACAAAAAAAGCAAACCCCGATACGGTTTATGGGGTCAGCAAGCAGAATGCAGAAAGCCTTATAAGGATTTCCGGGATCCCGTTCACGGTATTAAGGTTGTCGAATGTTTATGGGCCGGGGTGCAGGCCGAATTATAATTCTGTGGTAGCAACGTTGTGCTATAGGGCGGTACGGGGTTTGCCTTTGGTGATAAACGGAGATGGTCGGCAAGGCAGAGACTTTGTTTATATTGAAGATGTCGTGCGGGCCTTGGGACTTGCCGGGTTTCAATCTGTGGCAGGTTCGGGAAAAATATTTAACGTGAGTTCCGGAAAGGTGGTCTCGGTAAAACAAATCGTGAAACAAGTCTGTCGGCTCCATAAAAACACCAAGGTTGAATTTTTAACGGATAAAAAGAATTCGGATATTTCCTATTGTTGCGATTCCTCAAGATTTTCGGGAAAATATAGTTGGCGACCCAGGGTTTCTTTATCTAAAGGGATTGAACAGACTCTGTCCTATTATCGGGGGAGAAAAATAACGTGAAGAATTATGACGTTCAGGATCTGGAAAAGAAATCAGATGAGAGAGGATGGTTGATAGAAGTTTTGGGAGGCAAACTGCCGGAAGGATGCAGGGAGTTCGGCCAACTTCATGTTTCGATTGCTTATCCTGGAAAAGTAAGGGGAAACCATTACCATACGAGAAAGGTGGAATGGTTTTGTGTTCCAACCGGAACCGGTAAAATTTTACTTAAAGACAAAGAAACCGGGGAGACTCAAGAGTTTATCGTGGGTGTGAATGATTTGAAGACCATTAAGATAGAACCCGGAACCATTCATGCCATCAAGAATATTGGCGAGGAAGATATGGTTCTTCTTGTGTACGCCAATGAAAAATTTGACCCGGAAGACCCTGATACCTATTATGAAAAGATTTTGGAATGATTTAGGACGACCTTTACTCATTCGGTACTTGGTTCTAAGGCAACTCGCAGGCCCTTATTTTATAAGGGCCACTCGGCGTGGGCCCACTAGCAATGACTCACTTAGCCGAATAAACATTTACCCGTAGAATAAAGACACTGCTATCTGCCTCCGGCGGCTCGCCGGTGGCCAAAAGCAATTTTCAGAGATACCCTTGTAATAATTTTTCAGCCTTGATCCGGTTGGCAGTATTTCATCCCATTGGATTTCCCCGGCGCGTGAGCGCGATCATGGAGTTTGAGAAATCCCCACCCTCTTGAGAGAATGAAGAAGCTCCTAATAAAATCAAGATCGATTTTTTTATCGCGTTTCTTCCAAGATGAAATTGTAATTTAATTTCCTTTGTTTTGCGGTATTCCCTGATTTTATGATGAAAAAAGTTTCTGCAATTGTTGTGAACTGGAATGGTAAGGATGTTCTGTCCGGATGCCTTCAATCCTTATTAAAACAGGATTATGAAAATCTGGAAATCTGGGTCAGTGAAAATGGCTCGGAGGATGGCTCGCAAGCGATGGTGAGAGAATTTTTTCCTTCTGTCCGTTTACTGGAAAATGGAAAGAACCTGGGATTCGGTTCAGCCGTTAACCGGGTACTGGAAAAAGCCGAAGGGGACTATTTTCTATTTTTGAATAATGATTTGGAATTGGCTCCCGATTGCATCGGACAACTTGTGGATTTGCTGGTATCTGACCAGCACATTGGAGCGGCGATTCCAAAAATTCTTTATCACCCGGACGGCAAGAAACCCTCCCCGAATAATTCTGCGGTGATCAACTCGTTCGGGGTTTTAGTGAATTATACGGGAATAGCTTGCCCGAATCTTGTAGATCAGCAGGATAAGGATGACTTACCTTTAACCGAGACTGCGTGTGGTGGAATATTCATGTTCCGCCGCGAAGTGTATGAGCAGGTAGGCGGCTTCGATGAGGATTTATTTCTTTATCATGAGGACCACGATCTATCCTGGAGAATCAGACTGGGCGGGTGGAAGTTGATGGTGACACCCAAGTCCGTTTGTTATCACCACTATAATTTTAATAAAGGTGTGCAAAAGTTTTATCGATCTGAAAAGAACCGGCTCCATATCCTTTTAAAAAATATGGAGTGCAAAACCCTGGTCCTGATTTTCCCGGCCCTGGTTGTTGTAGAACTGGCCCAGATCGTTCATGCCCTGGTACACGGCTGGTTGGGACTCAAGATAAAAAGTTATTTTGAGATTCTGGGACAATTTATGCGTATAGCCCAAAAACGCAGGCAAATTCGATCATTCCGGAAAGTGAACGATAAAGAGATATCCCGGTTATACCGGGGGACAATTGCCGTGAGTGGCATGAAGAATCCGTTGATAGACAATGTATTGAGCCCTCTGCTGAGCGTTTACTGGAAACTTATTCGTGGCTGGATTTAGGATTTTGCACAAATAGTCTTTCGATTTGCTCTCTTCTAAACATAAATATTTTTTCCAAATCCTTTTTAATATATGCATGTGCGAGAATATCTCCTGGAACCCATCCGGGGAGTTTATAAACCACGTTGTCGCGAATAACCGTGCCACCCCTGGCTTCATAAAATTCATGAGTATGATGCCAGAAAGCATAGGGCCCTCGGGTTTGCTGGTCTGAAAACCGTTTGCCGGGGACCCAGCCGGTAATTTGGGACTGCCAGCGTACGGGAATGCCGTGCAGTTTTAACTGATAATCCAGAACGGTTCCTTCCTGAATCCTGGGGTGAGAGATTTTCAGGATTTTGAAATGAAGGAAACCAGGGGTAAGAGTTCCTAAATTTTCAGGAGTGGAAAAAAACTCGAAGACCCGGTCAATGGGTTGTGGCACCCATTGCTCAGTAACAAGTTGGTGGCCAGCCTGATCACAAATGACTTTTAACGCGATTTTTAGTTTTGGATACACAAATCTGTAACCCAGACCGATAGCCTTTTGGGCTGAAATATTCTGACTGGCCAATAGCAGGTGGGACATTTCTCCGAAAAAAAGTTTCAGTGCAAAAGCCGGGACAGGAAAAATAGCGGGACGTTTTAAAATTTTCGCAAGAACATCGGTAAACTCTCTGTTAGTTGCTGGATACGGGCTGACCGCGTTTAGCGGCCCCTGGTAATCGGGGTTTTCCAGAGCTGCAAGGATGAGTCCGGCCACATCGCGGACATGAATCCAACTCATGCAGTGGTTTCCTCCTCCCAAAGGGCCTCCGAGTCCCATCCGAAAGAGAGGGAGCATTTTAGCGGTAACCCGCTTTAAAAGTTTCAGTTTCCCAATCCTTACAGACTTTAGCAAGAAAACCATCGTCTGGCGGAGAAGTCTCCATCAGGGCCGGGTGGTTGGAGGTTTTGTAGTAGCCGATAGCAGATGCAGAAATCCATACCTTTGGAAAGAGTTTGGACTTGACGAACAGGTTGAGTAAATTGCGGGTAGACAGGACCCTGGAATCATAGATTTCCTGTTTGCGTTTATGGGTCCAACGGCCATCCGCGATCCCTTCACCACATAAATGAATAACCGCATCAATATTTTCAGGAAAGCCGGCAGGGCTGATATGGGAAAGAGGATCCCAACGGATTATCTGGCAAGCAATGGGCAATCGTACTCCTGCCGTTTTCGGATTTCGGGTCAAGGCAAAAACTTCATGCCCGTTGTTTTTAAGCAGGGGAAGCAGGGTTCTTCCAACCATCCCGGTGGCTCCTGTTACCAGTATATTCATGGTGCCTTATTAATGTATGGTGTTTAACACTTGGTTAATAAAAACCCATTGACAACGTATAGAAAGTCTGCGACCGTTCGCTTTTTTAGCAACCCTGCAAAAGGATTATTCATGGCTTACGAAAACAGCCCTGTTTTTTCAGATGAGACACCGGGAAAAAAGTTTTTCTGCACCTGTGGGGAATCTGCAAAGAAACCTTATTGTGACGGTTCGCACAGTTCCCAAAATACCGGTAAGTCCCCTAAAGAATTCACCATAGAGAAAGCCCGTCGGTATCTGATTTGTGACTGCGGGCGTACGGGGAACTCTCCCTTCTGCGATGGAACGCATTCCAAAATCTAGTAATAAGCAGGCCTCTTGCATTTACGGTTACAGAGTACCGTGAAATGTTTTACAGACAGGGCAATAATTCCTCTTCAACCAGTAAGTATTCTTGAAATTTTGCCCATCCGCTACTCTTATGATTTGCATAAAAATCTATACGTTGATACCACAAACGACAAATAAATTTGTCATTTGTGGTATTCCTTCCTTTTGGTGCCCCCTATATAACCTATTGTAATTTAGGCAACTATGTTTATTTTGCCAATTCGGAAGATTTTGGCAAAAGCTTTGCATTGTAATAGGTCAACGCAAACATTGACCTATTGGGAGATAGAGCCATGTTTTACGATGTGAAGATTTTAAATCCGCAAGGAAAAATTATAAAGATCATTTCGGGACAGGAACTCGGGAAAAGATATTGGAAGGCGTTTTTCATCGCTGAAGCGAACAAAACCCTGAACTCAAGCAGCAACCAGCGGGTTCCCAATTGGGTGAAGAAAAGACTGGATATGGAATATGCCCATTTTGGGGACAAGTCTCGAGAGACTTATTTGTTCTGAGTGGAAAAGCATTTTATTTTTCAATATTTCACAGGACAATTGTTACCCTTCGTTCATTTCATTCCATTGTACAAATCAATTTCTTATAGGCATAAAAGTTTGGTGTGTGATAAAGCGTGTAAGCCACATTGCTTGCTGCAGCAGTGACAACCTTTTTTCAGTTGCTAATCCTCTCCACTACTTCTAGCCTCTTTACATAAGTTGTCGCGCAAAGTAGAATCACACTCAATACTCACGAGCGCACACGAGAACAACCATGTCCAACAATATTACTGACCCCTCCTCGCACCCTTCATATTCCAAAAGGAAATACTACAAGCGTATTCCATTTTTAGTTTCGATGGTTAAATCTGTAAGAAGCTTTTTCCGTAATCTTACAAATAAACCCATCAGAAACCAGCTCGCAGAGCTGGAAAATTTGCTTCTCTTGAATCAAGCAAAAGTATTTCAATCTAATCACTCTAACCCTCTAAATAAATTCGGGAAGAAATGCTTTTCGCAAACAGATGAAGATGGAATTACATTAGAAATATTGAGGAGAATCAAACAGATTGACGATGGTTTTTATGCTGAATTTGGTGTTGGTGATCACTGGGATGGAAAGGTTTTTGGGTGGGTAGTGAAAAATTGAAGATTGATGTTGACAGCGCTAATCACAAAAATTTTGCTTACTTAAGAGAATGGATTACATTAGAAAATATTTCGGATTTAACAGAAAAAGGTTGCGCGAAAATTAATTCAGAGAAATTAGATGTTATTTCACTTGACCTTGATGGAAACGATATTTATTTTATAGAAAAGTTATTGGCGGATGGATTTAAGCCAAAGCTCTTTATTGTTGAATACAATGCTAAATTTCCACCTCCCATAAAGTTCCAAATAGCGTATGACCCAGAGCATATTTGGCAAAGTGATGATTATTATGGGGCATCATTGACCAGCTTCAATGATTTGTTCAATAATTTTGGGTATAAGCTCATATGTTGTAATTCGCATACTGGCGTGAATGCTTTTTTTATTGATGCTACCTATTCAGACCTTTTCTCTGATGTGCCTACAGATATTAATCAAATTTACGTTGAGCCTCGATTCCACCGCTACACTAAATATGGGCACACACAATCTTTGCGAACTATCAATAGCATAATAAAATAGACGGCGAGACCTGAGCGATATTTTATATTCGGCGTAGTGCGAATTTTGTCGGAGCTCAGAAAAATCATCCAACCGAGGTAAAATTTTCGTCATCCAGCATCCACATCAGCGTCTCCTCCAGTCGGAATGATTTCCACTCGCCGATCACCTTGTTAAGGCGACTGCTGGAACCCCTTAACACACGCACCTCACTGGCGCGGACAAAATCCGGATTTACCCGGATTTCGATACTATGCCCGGTTATCTTTTCACACAATGCAACTACCTCACGCAATGAGTGGATCTGGCCAGTGCATACATTCAGAGTTTCGCCTGCGGGGCAATGTTCCAACAACCTTCTGTAAATGTCAACCACGGCACGCACATCGCCAAATTCCCGCCATACATCCAGATTGCCTAACTCGATAACCGGTCTGTTTTCCCGGAAGTGAGCAACAATCTTTGGGATCAAAAACTGCTTTCTCTGTCCAACACCGGTATAGTTGAATGGCCGAACAATGAACAGTGGTAGTTGTTCAACCCACAACCGGGCCATCTGTTCCATGGCTAATTTGCTCACGGCATAATCATTGATAGGATTCAGGGTGGTTTCTTCGCTTAAAATATCCTCGGTGTGATTGCCATAAATGTTAGCACTACTTGCCAATAAAATACTGCACACATTGGGTGCGTGTTGGGCCAAAGCTTCCAGCAGGTTTCGCGTACCTATCAGATTGACATCATAAAACGCACGGGCATTACCGTGGTCAACATAAGAGATACCTGCCAAGTGGACTACTGCGTCTGGTTTGAGTTGCGCAATCTCGGTTGCGACAGCTATCGGATTGGTCAAATCGGCATTTAACCCCTTGACCGTGTGGCCCTGAGCTTCCAATTCGGGTTGGAGGTGGCATCCGGTAAACCCACTGAGACCCGTAACTAAAATTCGCATATCTACAGTGACACTCCGCTTTCAATGCGATGCAAGTCGGCCTTGACCATCATGGCGCAAAGTTCTTCCAAGGTGGTGCTGGCCTGCCAACCCAAATCAGATTTAGCCTTTGCAGAATTACCGAGCAGGGAAGCCACCTCAGTGGGTCGATAAAACTGCGGATTGATCTTAACTATACTTGTTCCGGTCTTATTATCGATAGCTACCTCATCAACCCCAGTACCCTGCCAAACAATATCAATATTGAGTTCATTACAGGTCATTTCCACAAAATCACGTATCTTTTTTGTTCTGCCACTCGCCAGCACATAGGTGTCGGGTTTGTCGGTCTGCATCATCCTCCACATCCCTTCTACGTAGTCATCGGCATAGCCCCAGTCGCGTTCAGCATCTAAATTACCCAGTTCGATGTGGTTTTGTTTGCCAAGTTTTACCCGAGCCAATCCATCCGTAATCTTACGGGTGACAAATTCTAACCCTCGGAGCGGTGATTCGTGATTGAATAAAATACCACTGACGCCAAAGATATCGTAGCTTTCCCGATAGTTGACCGTCATCCAGTGAGCATAAGCCTTCGCTACCCCGTATGGGCTACGAGGGTAAAATGGTGTGGTTTCATTTTGAGGAACTTCCTGCGCTAATCCAAACATCTCTGAAGAAGATGCTTGATAGAATCGAATTTTAGGGTTGACGATACGAATTGCTTCCAACAGGTTCAATGCGCCAAGACCTGTAATCTGGGTTGTAGAAATTGGTTCGCAGAAAGAGGCTGCAACAAAACTCTGAGCGGCCAGATTATAAACTTCATGTGGATTGACTTTTTCAAGTAACCGAATAGCAGAACCGGGGTCGATAAGATCGTATCCCACCAAATGCAGATTGGGGTTATTCCTGGCATCTAGCTCTTCAATTCGCCAAAAATTGGTTGAAGCGGCGCGACGATAGGTGCCATAAATGGTGTAACCTTTCTCAAGCAGGAGTTTGGCAAGATAAGCTCCGTCCTGTCCGGTGATGCCTGTAATGATCGCTGTTTTCATATTTTTTGCTCATTTCGTTATTTGATTAGTACCTTTTTTGTCCATTTTAATCACCCTAATTATCGGGGTTTTGGTCCTAATACTAACATCCAACATGGGTCAGTTCTCTGGAGGAGGCAGGTCAATATAAAATCTGTGAAGAACTTGAATCTTCAAAAGAATATCGTTAGAGTGGCATGAGCAACTGTTCAATTTCAACTAAAAAAGGATTGGCTCCTGCGATGCCTAGAATATTAATTTGCGCCAATTCTTTCCCTCCACAGATTGGTGGGCTAGCTACCTATTCGTCACAACTTGCTCTGCATCTAGAAAAATTGAAATTTAACGTTACGGTCATTGCCCCCGCAGCCCCTCCTCATACGGCCTGTGAGGTAGAGCAACTCAATAATGTCCTGAGATATTCTTCGAAATTCGATCTATATAAAAAGTGTCTAATCGAAATGCCTAGAGCAGACCTGGTATTTATAGTGCAAAGAGGTAATTATTTGACCCTGGCATATTACATTAATAAAATTTTGCGCAAACCCTATGTCGTCGCATTACATGGACATGAGGTTGAATCCAAAAAAAGAAAAAACATTATTAAAAAGATGAACTACGCATCTGCACTTATCCCAGGAAGCGCATACGCTGCTAATTATTTTAAGGAGTTAGGTGTCGACCCTGCATTGATCACCGTTATTAATCATGGAACAGCACCAATAATAAAAAATAATGTAGATGTCCGCACAAAATATAATCTTGAAGGAAAACAGATCATTTTGACGGTAGCCAGGCTTATTAAACATAAAGGACAAGATCATTTAATTAAATCGTTGCCTAAGATACTGAAAAAATTTCCCAATGCTCACTACCTCATGGTGGGAGACGGCCCAGATAAAGAGTATCTTGAGGATCTGGCGTTTTATCAGCTAAACCTCGGTGAGAACGTAACATTTGCCGGGGCGATCTCTTATGAAAACGTGGTGGCCTGTTATTATGAATGTGACATCTTTGCGATGATTAGTCGCCAATACAAGAATGCAGTGGAGGGGTTTGGTATTGCTTTTCTCGAAGCGGCTTATGCGGGTAAAGCTGCTGTTGGTGGAGATAGTGGTGGCATCCCTGACGCAGTTGAGCATAACCACACGGGAATTCTGGTTGACCCGAACGATTTAAACGAAATTGCTACAGCAATTATAGATTTATTGCAAAACGAAAATAAAAGAACTGAATATGGTGAAAATGGCAA
>JYMV01005395.1_pt1 | contig 11798 bp, 12 predicted proteins | sample 338911 | NCBI WGS metagenome assembly JYMV01 (sample SAMN03354496, study PRJNA234377) | hydrothermal vent metagenome | biome: Deep sea; feature: Hydrothermal plumes at the Eastern Lau Spreading Center, Western Pacific Ocean; material: Seawater | place: Tonga | collected 2009 | depth 2000 m m
AATTTACGGTGTTGAACTCCAACTAAGCATTGGGTGCTTAATCAGTATTTTTGTGATTGGTTGCTTGGGAATTAGCGCACCGGGAACCCTCTATTCGGCTATTACGATTCAGGCACGGGCAAGAGACGTTCTCTTGCCGTTGCTCCTCTTTCCCATTCTGATACCGGTCTTATTAGCTGCAGTGAAATCTACTTCGTTGGTTATCCAGGGAGATCCAATGGACCAACTATCGGGTTGGCTGACGTTGCTTGCTGGATTCACCGCTGTTTATTGGGCCATTTGTAGCCTCCTTTTTCATCGCGTGGTGGAGGATTAATTGATGCGAAAGCTTCTAGATATTGGGCTCCCTCTGGTGGCCCTCTCATTATTAGTCATTGGGGGGTATTGGGGACTTTTTATCGCACCAACGGAGCGAGAGATGGGAGAGGTTTATCGCATTATCTATGTGCATGTTCCCTCCGCCTGGATCTCCCTGGTTGCTTTCACGGTTACGATGATTGCGAGTGTTACCTACCTGCTCAATGGTAAATGGGGAGCAGATATTTTGGCTGAAGCCAGTGCCGAGGTCGGTGTTTTCTTTAGCGTGTTAGTGCTTTTTACCGGCTCTATTTGGGGCAAGCCTACTTGGGGGGTTTATTGGACCTGGGATCCACGGCTTACCACTGCTGCCATTATGACTTTCGCTTTTGCGGGATATTTGGCTCTCCGCCATTTTGTGGATGTCCCCCGAAAACGAGCGGCGTGGGCGGCGGTTACGGCAGTCATTATTTACGTCGACATCCCCTTGGTTTGGTTTTCGGTCAAGTGGTGGAACACCTTGCACCAAGTTCAATCAAGCCCCCAGACCGTTTCCAGCGAGATGGTGATTCCCTTACGTATTAGCGCATTTGCCTTTTTGTTTACGTACATTTTCTTCACGCGAATTCGGCATCAAATCGGCAAGAAACGATTGGACTTGGAGTTGGGAGAACTGCCTCCCGCAAGTACTCAAGGAGGCGTGGCATGATTGTTGGCGGCGAAAAATTTATGTGGGCAGCCTACGGAGTGACCTGGGGGGGAATGGTTCTCTACTTTCTTTCGTTATTAAAGCGACGCAAAGAAACCAATGAAGAATACGAACTTTTCATTGAGAAAGTGGGCCCCGAGGGATTGGGAAGTACGGATGACGTCATATGAGTGATGTTCTTAAACGACGCCTCTTGGCGGTATTCGCCATTACCTTTGCCGGCTCCGTTTTGGCGTATATCGCCATGGGCGATATTGGTGAAAATCTCGTCTATTTCTGGAATCCCAAGGAATTGGTTCAGAAGGGCGATGCTGCCATCGGTGCTACTGTTCGGCTTGGGGGGGTGGTTCAGACCGATACGATGAATTGGGATGCCGAGTCGTTGGATTTGAAATTCAAAGTGGGCATTCAGCCGGATTCAACGGCCGATGTTTATTCGGTTGTAGTTCATGCCAAAAGCGCCCCACCGCAAATGTTTCGAGAAGGCATTGGAGTTGTGGTTGAAGGGATCTTCAATGGCACCACTTTTAACGCCGACCGAGTCTTGGTAAAACACTCCAATGAGTATCGGGCACCGAAAGATGGTGAGAAGCCCGAGCAGATTTACAAAACTCTTTTAGACGAATAGAGCCTTCTGATTATGGCACTACCTGAATCGGTCACCCCTCATTCCCAAAGCGTTTTATCGTGGTCATTGAGACAGGTGGGGCTTTTTCTCCTTCTCCTTGCCCAAATTCTTGGGGTGGGGATTGTTCTTGCCATTGGCAGACGACAATTTCATTGGGGCGCTTTTTTTCGCGGTTTGTTCACCATGGTTTTGGGCGGTTGGGCAGTGGGCGAGTTTGTTTTTGATAACGAGCAAATTGGTTTAATGGCCGAGCCTCTTTTTTTGTGGGCGGGCATGCTCTTGGTGGCTACCATTAGCGGCTATTGGGTGGCCTGCAAAGGAAGACGAATTGGCTTTTGGGAAGTTTATCTTGCCGTCATTTTAGCCACGATTATTTTTTGGGTTCAGCTCTATCAAGGTTGGCCCAGCGTTTTGGGATTGGTTTCCGAAGCACCGTCTTATTTTGATTCGCTGCATGTTTTGCCGCCGGGAATTCGATTATTAGGCCCGCTTTGGGACCGGCTCCTTTACCTGGGGGCGTTGGTTGTATTCTTGATGGCTATCTTTGGCGCCTCCTTGGGATTCCTATTTCATTCCGATGGCACCGGAATGAATGTGAGCTTTCGAGTAGAATGGGGAATTTCTAAGCGGCATCTTAGCGGTCGTCATGGCATTATTTCCGGCACCGCATTGGTGGCCATTTTAGGGATTTGCTTGGGAGTGGGGGCCTTGGTTGCTGTCAATGGCGTGATGAGTGGTTATCAAGACGATATCCAAAAAAAGATTTTGGGAACGAATCCCCATTTGGTGGTGCAAAAGTACGGGATTGATTTTTCAGAGTATCGAGAAATTGGAAAACGCGGATTGGAAGTTGAAGGTGTTTTGGCCCAAACCCCCTTTACCTTTGGGGAGGCGATGCTCAGTGCGGGGGCCAATGGAATTGGAGTTCTCCTTAAAGGAGTTGAGCCGGATAGTGCCGGGCAAGTCACTCAAATTGAGAGTAACCTTTGTATTTGGGATAAAAAGTCCGACCACTGCCTTCGACATCCCGTGAAAAAGAAACGACTACCTAGTTTATTGAAGAAGAAAAACGACGTAGCGCAATTGGTGGTAGGGGCCGAACTCTTTAAGCGGATCAACCAGCCCTTAGGCACTCAACTCTATTTAACCACTCCCGTGGGAATTGCCGGTGCACGGGGAAACGCTCCTAAACGAATGCTCTTCCAATTGGCGGGAATTTTTCAGTCGGGTATGCATGAATTTGACTCACGGCTAGCTTATCTCCACATCGAAGCGGCTCAGCAATTGATGGGGATGGGAGATACGGTCAATGGAGTTGAATTCACCGTTCAAAACCCCGGCCGAGTTGAGGTCTACAGCGACAATGTTCTAGCGGCCGTTGGGCGGTACCCTTACCGCACTCTGGATTGGCGCGAATTGAATTCTGGGATTTTCACCGCCTTGAAATTACAGAAAGTCATCATGTTTTTGGTTCTCACCTTTATTGTGATTGTCGCGTCTTTCAATATCGCATCGACGCTTTTTATGACGGTGGTTGAAAAATCTCATGAAATAGCGGTTCTCAAATCTATGGGGGCTCGAGATTCTAGCATCATGAAAATCTTTATCTTAGAGGGGTGGGTGGTTGGACTTTTGGGAACTGCTCTGGGAGTTTTCTTGGGCGTTGGGGTTTGTGAAATCCTTTCGCATCTCGAGATATCAATTGCCGCCGACGTGTACATGGTCGAATTCTTGAAGGTGAAGATTAACCCGATTGAGATTTTTCTCGTGGTTGCTGCCGCCTTAATTATTTCTCACCTTGCAACGCTTTTCCCCGCTTTGAAAGCCGCACGGCAACGCCCTGTAGATGCAATGCGCTACGAATAAGCTTTCCATTGTAATCCTCCCAGCATTTGTTACTCTCGTTTTCAATGGTGGGTTGGAAAAGTAGTCGGATTGCACATCAGCGTGGGCAAGCGCTCTTAGAGACCGTTATCGTCTTGCCTGTCATGATCTTCCTTATATTAGGTGCTTTGCAGCTGATGATGATTCAGCACGGCCGAATCATGACCGAATACGCGGCCTACAATGCGGCCCGGGCGGGGGTTGTTCACAACGCCAATTGGAACGTCATGCGCAATGCGGCGTTGATCTCTAGCTTGCCCCTCTATGACCGGACGGACACTCCTGGAAGGTTTTTAGAAACTTGGGCGAAGGTTAAGCTGGCCGCCGAAATCACCGAAGCGGTGGATTCAGGAACTGCCACCCTCGAGCGGTTGGTCGGAGATTTAATTGGAATTGAGATAAGTGGCGTTTTTCAAGATTTGTCTCTCATTGAAGTCAATGTTTTGCACCCCGATCAGGCTGCGTTTGCGAAGGCTCAGGCCTATTATACCGCTCAGGAGTCGGCGGCGTTGAGTATCGATCCAAAGGGGGGGTTACGCTATCCGGATGATGAAATCGATTTCGATGATTTAGGAATGATGAAGGTCTATCCTGAACTAAGTCGCCTAGAATTAGAGGTGCGCGTTTTGTATCCTTTGCGAATCCCCTTGGTGAATAAAATCATTTTTGACTTGTGGTTAGCTCAGATTCTCTTAAATGCTCGGCGGGTTGAGAGCACCCTAGAAGAGTGGGCCCAATGGCGCGGTCGCATTAGAGGAAGTTCCGGGGATGGCCGGGCATTGGATACCATGAGTGAGGTGCAGTCGGGCAGTGGTCCCTTAGATGATTTTTTTACGACCACCCAATGGACGAAAGAGGTTCGAACCCTGCAATACGTGGCTGACAGATTCGGTCTTTATTTCCTGCCGCTCTACGCGCATTACAATATGTCTATGCAATCGAATATGTTTGAAACCAACCGACGGGAACCAGTTTGGTTTAGTTTAGATTAATCATGCTACGCGCCATTCGACATACCCTTCCCAAATTGCAACGGGGCCAAGCGGCTATTTTAGCAGTGCTCGGCCTTTTGGTACTCGCGATTGGGATGTACACCTCGTATAATCTCTCGCGAACGGTGTACGAAAAGATTCGTTTGCAAACCACCGCCGATGCAGCTGCTTATTCTCTGGCCAATTTAGAAGCGCGCACCTTCAATTTTATCGCTTTTAGTAATCGTGCTCAGGTTGCCAATTACGTTCAGATGATGGAATCGCAATCGATTTTATCATCGGCGACCTATTTGGAAGGAACCACCGGCTATTTCGGAGATGTTTTTCAGTCGGTGGGGAGATCATTGATTATTTTGGGGTGGGTTCTTTTTTGGATGCCTGAAGTGGGGGCAACTCTGCGGGAAACGGGGGATGCTCTCAAGGAATTAGGGCAAGGTTTAGAGCAAAGTTATGAAGGGATGAAAGTAGAGGTGAATTTGATGGAAGAATTTTCACCTCGCTATATTCAATTGCAGACCAGTCGTAATTTGGCTCTCTTTGGGGTTTCGTCGCTTTTGGCGGTTACTACAGCGATGACGGTTGGCGATGGTGCCGGGAATATCATCACCGCCAATGACCCAAAAGCTCGTCGCACGTGGCTTACGTTTGCGTTGAATGCCTTAAACGCGGCGTCGTACCTAACCGCTTTTGATTTTTCGGGGGCAGTTTTTAATCCCAGCTCAAGTCAGCAAAAAAATGCCAAGCGATTGATGGCGGAGATGGTGAATGCGTCTCGATTTAGTTCTCAGCGAAGTTTGCCTCCCTCGTTTTTGGTGAGCCGTTACGCGGTAGATCTGCTTGGGGGAGTTCTCACGGGTGCCATTGGTGATCTACAAGAAGCCGAGAGCAATATTCCAAGTTCAGCCGGCGGTCTTCGCAATGTGGTGCGCACCATGCTTGGATGGCTCACTCAACCGGGCGGTATTGGCACGACCAAGCTTATTGCTGATGATGGTTCTGGAATTGGAGATTTGGATGATACTAAGAACTCGGCTCCGAATCGCAGCTTCTTGTCTACGGGGGATGTCCTTGCCGCCAAGGATTTATCGCTTCTTTGGGGGGGCAACGACTTTGCGAGTGTGCGGTCCGCTCGAAACCAAGGGCGTCATTGCCGCTACGAAAAACCATCCAATTACGGGTCGGCCATTCGCATTTTTACTCTGATTTTCGGGAGTGCATCTTCAAAAGGGTTTAAGTGCCATGATTCGAATGAAGGAGGCAGTAACCACCGTTGGTCGGGACTCTTTGGATTTCATCCCGGGGGTATCCAACCGTACCTCAAATTCAAGCCCAAACTTTCCGGTATTGCAGCAGATCGAACCAATTTCAATCAGCCGGATGTTTGGATTTACTTGAATAAGCCCCCCGAAGAATTAGGGCTGCCGGGGGATAAGGACTTGAATTTTGAATTGGATGTCGGGGGTGAAACTGCTGAGTTGGATGCTCGCATTGGGCAAGACGGGGTGATGAACACGGGCCTTGGCCGGGGAATTAATGTGCTATCTCGGGCTCAAGTCTATTACCATCGTCCCGGAGCATGGGCCGAGCCACCGAATTTTTTCAACCCGTATTGGGGAGCCCGCCTGGCTCCCAAGAATGCCGCTATCACGAGACTCTTCAATGAAATTGGAGTTTCTGGAATTTGGGATAACCTTATCGCTGACAATATATGGATGCATTGAGCATGAAACGCCTATCACCTCATAGCTCGCGGATGCGGGGTGCCGCGCTGACGGAATTTGTGATTGTGGTGCCGCTCTTTTTGGCGATGATATTTGGGTCGCTTTTCTTAACTGAACTCGGGGTCTTTAAATTAGAGGCGATGGAGGCGGCTCGTTATGCGGCATGGTCTTTTGCGAGTAAGCCCTTGTCGAATTTTGAGAATGAGTCCATTCGTCCTACTCACCATCGCACTTACTTTAATGAAGCGCGAGATTTGGTGGCGGCTGAAATGGGCGAACTCTACGGGGGAGTAACCTCTCGTTGGACTCGAACGGCATCGGTGACCTACCTGCCATCGGTTTCTGATTTTAGAAATAATCATACTCAATTGCTTCCTGATTGGGCGCAAGCCGACTGGGCCAGTCCTCTGAGTATTGTGGGAGTGGTTCTCAACTTTATGGGCATTGGAAATGGCACCGAAACTTTTGTTAGTGGGGGATTTGATCGGATTGGCATGAATGGGAATGGACAAATTCAAACCCGAGTGCGCTATCGTTTGGTTTCACCGTCAAGAGCGCGGGAAGCCGCTCAAAGTCGAGCTCTCTTGCGGGTCGGCCGAGAGCGGGGGGCTGATTTATGGGCATTTCGACCTCGAGGCCAAACCATTCGTGGAAGCTCGGGGGAGGATATGGGGGTAACGTTAATTGCCGATCCGTGGCGTTTGCAGCAAGGGATGACTCCCCACCCGTATCGTTCTCCTGGCAGTTACCGTCAATACGCCAACGGGGTCAGTACCATTAGTAATAAGGCCATTGAAGCGCTTCCCGGCGGTCCGATTGTGGGTTTTGTCTTGAGCGCCCTAGGGATCATGAGTTCGATACCCGGACTTAGTACGGTGATGGGAATTGCGGTTGAAGATCCGCAGGCTCATGTCTTTTCTCGCCCCATGATTGACCACCGAACGGCCATGAATCCAGGTAGCTCTTCGAGCATTCAGTCAGGGCAAGTCGATATTTTCGCCGAAACTCAGTCGTCACCCCAAGAAAGTGGGGCGGTGCGGGTATTCGATTCGAGCCCGATGCTGGTAAATCCCGACAACCCTTCCGACAGCGGTTATCTCGATAGCCTCAATAAGCGTGGCCGGAATTTTATGGGCTGTTCTGAATCCGAAAAGCGGGGGTGCTGGGAATGATTCGTTTTCGAACCTACCTGGGCATGTGTTCCTTATGCCTTATTGGGGCTGCTGGGGTGGGAATCTTAACCGCGGACTCCGTTGCGGTGGCTGACCAACACTCTTTTCGAGGTGCTAGCAAGCTTGAACGTTTTATCGCGCCGTATCCCCATTCTCGGTTTTTTCCTCTAGGGGAGGGAATTCATGTCAATGGTCATGAACGCAATCTAGCCTATGGGCTTACGGATGATGCCCCGGAGCGTGTTGCAAATTGGTACGAGGGAATTTGGACGACTCAGGGACTTACCCTTAAACGTCATGAGCACAACGGCGAAATAACCGTAGTGGGCATAGATCCTTTAGGAGGATGGGTGCGAACGGTGATTGCGAGTACTCACGGTTATGAAATGCTTGGTCCGACCGGGGTCGAGGATGACCGTTCGACGGTGGTGGTGGCCAGTTTGAGTGAATCCTATGCGTTGCGTTCCCCCCCAAAGGCCCCCGTTCCCCAGCAATGTCATGTGCAGAGCTTTACCGGCGGCAAAGATACAGGGGTTTATACCGAAATGCTTTTCTTGGTGTGCGAGGGGTTCGTGCGAGAAGTGGTGAGCTTCTACGATAGGGCTCTTCCAACAGCCTCTCGGAAAGAGCCCATTCAATTCACTGGAGCGGAGTCCTCGGTGCATATCAATTATTCCACCGATACAACGGGGGTGGTTCTAACCGCCACTCAAAGTGATGAGGAACGCCCCAAAGTGGCAGTGACCTTAACGTGGCAGGAGCGATGATGGCTCAGCGAACTCCGAAAAGTCAGCGCGGCCAAGGCATGCTGGAATATGTGGTGGTGGTTATGGCACTGCTTGGGGTGATGTCGGCCCCGATTGTCCCCAACCCCAATGGGGAAAACTTTGTTTCTCTACTCACGCTCTTTGTTGAAGTATTTGATATTTATATCAATTCGTTTCACACTGTGGTTTCTTTACCCATTCCCTAAAAGGAATTAAGCACGAATGTTGAAGGGTCGATTACCGTTAGTCATCTCTGCTATCTTTGCTCTTTTGGCAGCAATGGTGGCATTTCTAGCCATTAATCAAAAGCGAAATGAGATTGCCGAAGGGTGGCAGCCGGTAAAAGTCCTGGTGGCCAAAGATAATCTCAAAGAAGGCTCCATCCTAACTCGCGAGAATTTGGTTTATGGTGAATTGCCGGCACGAATGGTCACCGAATCGGTGATAACCAAGCAAGATGTTCTCAATGGCACGCCGGTTTTTGGGCTGAAGCTATCCATGGGAATGAATCGCGGCGATTTGCTATTGATTCACCACATTCAAACGAAAACCGGTGGGCAGCGAATGGCGGATTCCATCCAAACCAAGGGACGGGCTGTTTCTATTCGGGTGTCTCCTGAAAGTTCGGTGAATCATTGGGTAGAGCCGGGGGACCGAGTGGATGTGGTGGGGGTGTTTCGAGATCCTCAAAGTCGCCAAATGGTCTCGCTCACCATGCTTCAAAACGTTATCGTTCTCGCGACGGGAAGAATCGGTGGACTGACGAATCGCCGACTGCTTTCGGAAACGGATATGAATTATAGCACGGTAACCGTTCAAGTTTTGCCGGAGGCGGTCGAGATGCTGGTCTTGGCTCAAGATTTGGGAAGTCTTTATCTTTCTTTGCGCAATGCCGAAGATAACGAAATCAAAGAATTGGCCGATGGTAAGACCACTATGAAAACTCTGCTTACCGGAGAACGTTCTAAACGAATCTCTAAGACTCAATCCAAAATCTTCAAAGTAGAAATTATTCGCGGGAAAAAATCGGAGCGCCAAGTCGTCCCATGACCCTTCCTTTGTTGACATTGCTTTTTACCGCGGCTTCGGTTTTCTTTTTAGCGGTGGTGGTTGTGGGGGTTTTGAATAAGGCCTACGAGCAATACCAAGACCAGTATCTTGCCAAACATATCAATGACCTCTCCGACATGTTTTTCTTTGTCGGCCCGCAGCAATTGGCGATTTTGACCCTGGCTATTACCGCTATGGGAGCAACATTGGGACTCTTATTTTTTGGTCCCATTTTGACGGTCGTTCTGACGGGATTGGGTTGTTTTACGCCGACGCTTTTGGTGCGTTTTTATCGCCGACGACGGATTACGATGATTGAACGTCAACTCGTGGATGCGCTCGGAGCGATGTCGTCGGCAATGCGAGCGGGCATGACCCTCTATCAAGGAATGGAAGAAGTTTCGAAGACGTCGCATCCGCCATTAGCTCAAGAGTTTGCTCTTACGGTACGGGAGATGCGTTTAGGAACGACTACGGATGAAGCGATGGAGAATCTAAGCGAGCGGGTGGGGAGCGATGATTTAGCGTTGGTGGTTACCGGAATTAATACCGGGCGGGCTTTGGGCGCGAATATGGCAGAGATGTTCGATACCATTTCGAAAACCATTCGAGAGCGTTTTCGCATGGAGGGTAGAATTCGTTCCTTGACGTCTCAAGGCAAATTACAAGGTTTGGTTATGGGAGGGATGCCGATTTTGGTGTGGGTGGCTTTTGATACCATTCGACCTGATTTAACTCGCCCTATGATGGAACATTGGTTTGGGGCGCTGATGGTGATGTTAATTGTTATTCTTGAGATCCTTGGGGCGCTTTTTATCCGCCGGGTAATCGCGATTAAGGTATGAGTACCCTGGTCGTCATACTCGCAGCTGGTTTGATGGCTCTTAGCGTTTTCTATTTGATGAATACGATGGTGTTGACCATTGGGCATTATTTCCAACTCATAGAAAAAGAGGCAGAAGATGCCAATTCTCAGAGCGAGTTCTTCGGTAATAAGCTTTGGGAGGCCTTGGCTCGTCGTCTTACTCGATTTATTTCCCCCGTCTATCGCGAGCGAATCGACAAACGAATTATCATGGCAGGTGGGCTCGATGGTTTAACGGTGGAGCGCTTTACATTGGGGGCAATTACCTCTGCGGTAATCAGTATCTTTTTGTCGGTTGCATTGGTCTTCATTACACAATGGTCTTGGGGTTTCGTGGCGGTGGCAGCTATTTTGGGAACCATTTTTCCCTTTATTTGGCTTCGAGATCAGGTAATCAAACGCCACCATGCAATTTTGAGCAGCCTTCCCTATCACCTCGATATACTCACTCTTTGTGTAGAAGCGGGGCTGGATTTTAGTGCTGGGGTGAGTCGCATGGTTGAAAAGGGCAAAAAAGGGCCCATCGTCGAAGAATTTCAAGCATATCTTTCTGAGCTTCGCTTGGGGAATACTCGCAGTGAGGCGTTGGCGGCGATGTCCAGTCGAGTAGGATTGACCGCATTAAGTACATTTTTGTCTGCATTGATTCAGGCGGATCGAATGGGGACGAATCTAGGAAAGACCTTACGGATTCAATCAGAGCAACTGCGAGTAGAGCGATTTCAGAGAGCGGAAAAATTGGCAAATGAGGCTCCTGTGAAGATGATCTTACCTCTGGTTTTGTTTATCTTCCCCACCATCTGGATTATCTTGGGTGGTCCATTAATCTTTGATTGGTTGTTTAAATGAGTTTCCGTTTAGAGATCACCACGGGCAAAAGCGCCGGTAAGAGTTTCTATTTTAAGGCACGTGTTATTCGCGTTGGACGCCAGCCTGATAATGATTTGGTACTTTATGATACCGGGGTTTCGCGCCACCACTGTGAAATTTATGCATGCGACGCGGGTTATGCGATTCGCGATCTAGGAAGTTCCAACGGAACTTTCGTCAATTCCCAACTTGTTGGTGACGGCGGGGTCGTTGATGGTGATTTGATTCAAGTTGGGCCCATCGTTTTCTCGTTTCGTTGTGGAGACGATATCGACCAACCCACTGATATCGAGGGATTCGCCCATTTTGGTGATGAAGACGATTTCGACTCCATGGAGCAAACTCACACCACAGCCTTCGGTTTGCCGCCTGGGCTCGAAGCGTCGGGCCACCAAAATAGAACCGCTACGGGAAGTTACACCAGTCGCCGACGACGGTCCCGATTCTTGGGAAGTATGACCCACAAAGTCAAAACGACGCTATTGTTGAGCACCATTGTGGTGTTAGCTGCGCTTCTGACATCTACCTATTTGATTTTGAATCCACCGCCCCCTGACCGATCTTTAGAGCTTTTCGCGATTAGCGATAACAGCTCGAAAGTAACGTACGGATCGGGACGCGTGGTGGTTTACACGCCCGATAAAGTCAGCTTCAAATTTCAAAGTAAACGGGGCAAAGTGGTGGTGTTTTACGCTGCGGGAAGCGTCGATACCGATAAAGAGGTCGCCATTATGGTGAACAGTCGCCACGTTGCTTTTGTTCCGTCATCCGCAGGCAAGTGGACTACCGGATTAGAGTTAATCATTCCTCGTCGTTTTTTAGTCGAGGGGCTGAATATTTTGA
>JYMV01053125.1_pt1 | contig 11795 bp, 9 predicted proteins | sample 338911 | NCBI WGS metagenome assembly JYMV01 (sample SAMN03354496, study PRJNA234377) | hydrothermal vent metagenome | biome: Deep sea; feature: Hydrothermal plumes at the Eastern Lau Spreading Center, Western Pacific Ocean; material: Seawater | place: Tonga | collected 2009 | depth 2000 m m
TTTTAATGCTTATAGGAACTGTAATTACCGCATTTTTTGTTGGTCCAAAAATTAAAAAATATATTATTATTTTTCTATTATTTATTTTTCCCTTTATAGCTATTAATTTAATTTCTGGAGGTAACTTTGGGTTGGTGTGGGTTGAAACTGGTGCTTGGGGCGGTTTATCGCTAACTTTTATTGTATCAATTTTTGCGATGCTTTTTTGTTTTCCAGTTGGAATGTTTCTTGCTTTGGGAAGAAGATCTTCGTATCCAGTAGTAAAATATGCCTCAATTGGATTTATCGAATTTTGGAGAGGTGTACCATTAATTACAGTTCTATTTATGGCCTCTGTAATGTTTCCTATGTTTTTACCGGACGAAGTATTCATGGATAAACTTGTTAGAGTCATTATTGCTATAACACTTTTCGAAGCAGCTTATATGGCAGAAGTTATACGTGGAGGGCTTCAGGCATTACCAAAAGGTCAATATGATGCGAGCAAATCTTTAGGTATGGGCTATTGGAGAATGCATTTACTTATTATTCTTCCCCAAGCTTTAAAAATAACGATTCCTGGTTTAGCGAATACGTTTATAGCTTTGTTTAAAGATACTCCATTAATCTTAGTTGTGGGTTTGCTTGAATTAATAGGTATGATAGATATGGCAAAAGCGAATCCATATTGGCTTGGTTTCGCGATCGAAGGATATGTGTTCGCTGGTGCAGTTTATTGGATTTTTTGTTTCTCTATGAGTAGATATAGTCAAAATTTAGAAAGAAAATACAAAACGGATAGATAGAAAAGTTATGTCGGATAAAATTATACAAGTGGAAAATGTGAGTAAATGGTTTGGAGATTTTCAAGCTTTGAAAGATGTAAATCTTGAAGTTTCTTTAAAAGAAAAAATTGTTGTTTGTGGACCATCTGGATCAGGCAAATCCACATTAATTAGATGTATTAATAGACTTGAGGAACATCAAAAAGGAAAAATTGTAGTTGATGGAATCGAGCTTTCTGAAAATACAAAAAATATTGAACAAATAAGAGCTGAAGTTGGTATGGTTTTCCAACAATTCAATTTATTTCCACATTTATCAATTTTAGACAATTGTGCTTTAGCTCCAATTTGGGTCAGAAAAATGCCAAAAAAACAAGCTGAAGAATTAGCACTACGAGAATTAGAAAAAGTTCAAATATCAGATCAAGCAAAAAAATTTCCCGGTCAATTATCCGGAGGACAACAACAAAGAGCCGCAATCGCGAGAGCGTTATGTATGGAACCGAAAATTATGCTTTTCGATGAACCTACCTCAGCTTTAGATCCAGAAATGATCAAAGAAGTTTTGGATGCTATGGTTAACTTAGCAAAAGCTGGAATGACTATGATTGTGGTTACTCATGAAATGGGTTTTGCAAAAGAAGTGGCTGATTCGGTAATTTTTATGGATGAAGGTATGATTGTTGAAAGAGCTCCTACCAAAGAATTTTTTGCCAATCCAAAAAACGATAGAACTAAGCTTTTTTTAAGTCAGATATTATAAATTTTAGAAAATTAAATGTTTAAAATTTTCAGATTAATATCTTTATTAATTTTTGTAATGTTTCCTTTTTCTACAAACGCACATGTTCAGCATTATAAGGATTTAAAGAGTATCAAATTTGATATCTACAGAAATGGAGCACACATCGGTACACATATTTTTTCATTTAAAAAATCTGGAGATGAACTTGCGATTAAGAGTGAAATTAAGTTTGAGATAAAAAAATTTGGCATCGTGCTTTATAAATATTATGCCGAAGGAATTGAAATATATAAAGATAATAAATTGATAAAATTTAATTCTACTACAGATCAGAATGGAAAATTAAAGTATGCTAATATCGAAATAAATAATAATAATTATATTATTGACGGATCTGCTTATAAAGGTGAAGTACCACTTGAATTTTTAATAGGTACTTGGTGGAATCACGATATAGTTGAGGCACCAGCACAAATTAGCGCAGTTTCAGGACGAATTATTAAACAAAAAGTTAAATTTTTAGCCAAGGAAATAGTTAAATTTGGTGAAAATAGTTACAATACTTTACATTATAATTTTTCTTCAACTGATAAAAAACTTCCTAAAAAAAAGAAATTGAACACAGATGTTTGGTATGATGAAAAAACTTTTAATTGGGTTAAAGCATCGTTTGAAAAGAAAGGAAAATGGGAATATAGACTTGTGTTTATTAAATAATTTTTAAAAGTTTAAATTTTCAACTTAAAATTATACGTAATGTCAAGGATTGCTTAGATAAAATTTATAAAAAATATTAATACAATTTATCAAAATTACTCTAATTTAAGGTCAAAATTTCAATAAAAAAATGTATTTTATAGTTGCAAAGGATTTGAATTTAATGTTGAATTCTTAATGTAACAAAGTCATCAACGGTTTAATGGGTCGCTATTACTTATGAGGGGATAATGGAAGGAAATTTTAACCGCCATCTAGGCTCTAAGCTGCGTATGAGAAGATTGGCGCTGGGTTTAACACAAACAAAAGTCGCGCAAGCAATAAACGTCACATTTCAACAAATACAAAAATACGAGAAAGGCACAAACGGAATTAGTTCTTTAAGAATCATGCAATTAGGAAAAATTTTAAAAGTTCCTGTGATATATTTTTTTGAAGATTATCCTGAGTATTCGGAGGTTGCGAAATATGATAAAGATAATACTGGAGAAGAGGATCTCAATTATTCTTTTTTAGTTAAATTATTTAGTGCTCTTTCAGATAAACAAAAAGAGAAAATATTACAAATTTTAAAGAATACAAGAAGTTTAGAAAAAACTGGATAGTTATTTGGCTCCTCGGGCAGGACTCGAACCTGCGACCAATTGATTAACAGTCAACTGCTCTACCAACTGAGCTACCGAGGAATTACATCAACATACTTTTTTTTAAAAACAAAACAACTATAAATTCTGGAGGCCACGCCCAGAATCGAACTGGGATATAAGGATTTGCAATCCTCTGCGTAACCATTCCGCCACGTGGCCAATTTTATAAACAGAATTGTTTGATTCAATTCTTTGCTTTCTATTGTATTATTATATGTTTGTATTAAATGCAAAATTCAAATTACAACCATCATACTATAGAAAAACAAATTTACGATTATTGGGAAAAAAATAATTTTTTTAAGCCAAAAAAGAACAAGAAAAAATATTTTTCTGTTGTAATACCACCCCCAAATATCACTGGAAGTCTGCATATGGGCCATGCATTAAATAATTCACTACAAGATTTACTAGTGCGTTTTCATCGTATGAATGGTTATGAAACTTTATGGCAACCCGGAACAGACCATGCTGGTATTGCCACTCAAGCAGTTGTAGAAAAAGAATTATCGGTAAAGGGAATTACTAAAAATCAACTCGGTAGAAATAAGTTTATCGAAGAAGTTTGGAAGTGGAAAAAAGAATCAGGGGACCAAATTCTTAATCAACTTAAAAAACTAGGATGCTCATGCGATTGGTCACGTAATAGATTCACAATGGATAAAGATTTGTCAAAAGCAGTAATAAAAACGTTTGTTAAGCTTTATCAACAAAAATTAGTTTATAAAGATACAAAGTTAGTTAACTGGGATACTAAATTAGAAACTGCAATATCAGATTTAGAAGTTGAACAAAAGGAAGTTCAATCAAATCTTTATTATATAAAATATAAAGTTGTTGGAGAAAATAATCAAATTATAATAGCTACTACTAGACCAGAAACAATGCTTGGAGACACAGCGGTAGCTGTTAATCCAAAAGATGATAGATATAAAAATTTTGTTGGAAAAAAAATATTAATACCAATAGTAGATAGGGAGGTTAAAATAATTTCAGATAATTTTGTTGCTATAGACCAAGGCTCTGGAGCTCTTAAAATTACTCCGGCGCATGACTTTAATGATTTTGATATTGGTAAAAGACACAATCTAAAATTTATAAATATTTTTGAAAAAAACGGTAGATTAAATAATAAAGTGCCGAATGAATTAGTGGGATTAGATCGTTTTGAAGCCAGAAAACTAATTGTAAAAAAACTTAAAGAAAAAGATTTATTAGAAAAAATAGAAAATATTAAAAATGTCGTTCCTTACGGCGATCGATCAAATACAATAATAGAACCTTTATTAACAGAACAATGGTTTGTTGATGCAAAATTTTTAGCCAAAAAAGCAATAGATGTTGTTAAGAAAAAAAGGACAAATTTTTTTCCAAACAATTGGTCAAAAACCTACTTTGAATGGATGAATAATATTCAACCTTGGTGTATTTCTAGGCAATTATGGTGGGGGCATAGAATTCCAGCTTGGTATTCAAAAGACAAAAAAATTTTTGTTGCTGAAGATGAACAAGAAGCAAAAAAAAATGCTTACAGATATTATAAAAAAAATGTTGAATTAAAGAGAGACGACGATGTTCTAGACACTTGGTTTTCCTCTGCACTTTGGCCATTTGCAACGTTGGGATGGCCAAATAAAACTTATGAATTAAAAAGATTTTATCCTACATCAGTTCTTGTAACAGGATTTGATATAATTTTTTTTTGGGTTGCTAGAATGATGATGATGGGAAATCATCTTATTAAAAAAGTACCTTTTTCTAAAGTTTACGTTCATGCGCTAGTAAGAGATGAAAAAGGTCAAAAGATGTCCAAGTCCAAAGGTAACGTTATCGACCCTCTTGATATAATAAATAAATATGGCGCTGACTCTCTAAGGATTACTTTAATTTCAATGGCATCACCAGGAAGAGATATAAAGCTTTCAGAAAATAGAGTTAAAGGATACAGGAATTTTTTAAATAAAATATGGAATGCTAATAAATTTTCAAAATTAAATAAATGCAAACTTTCTCCAAAACTTAATATTAAAAAAATTAACCTAGATGTAAACAAATGGATTTATTTTGAATTAGTAAAAACGAACAAAGAAGTGCAAACATATATATCAAAATTTAGATTCGACGAGGCAGCAAAAGCAATTTATCAGTTTGTTTGGCATTCTTATTGTGATTGGTATATTGAATTTTTAAAGCCTATTTTTGATACTAAACATAAAAAAGAAATTAAGGAGTCTCGTAATATTGCTAGTTATATTCAATCAAACATATTACTTCTATTGCATCCATTTGTACCTTTTTTTACTGAAAAAGTTTGGCTAGATTTTAAATTTAATAATTATTTTAAGTCACCTTTGATGTATAAAAACTGGGACTTAAAACTTCAACCTACTTTTAACAAAAGTTATAATAAAATTGATTGGTTGATACAGCTTGTAACCAGCATAAGGTCAACCAAGGTAGATTTGGATGTATCTCCCGGATCATTTATAGAAATTTCTATTGATGAATTAAACTCCAATAAAAGAAGTATTATTAAAGATAATTTAAACGTATTTAAGAGACTAGGAAGAATTTCAAATGTTTGCGATTCAAAAATAGATAAAAATGGTATAAAAATCATTGTCGGAGGAGAAACCATAACACTGTATTTTGATCAAAGTTTAGATTTACATGGCCAAAGACAAAAAATATCCAAAAAAGTTATAAATTTAGATCTAAAAATAGTTGAAATAACGGGCAAGTTAAAAAATAAATCTTTTTTAAATAATGCACCAAAACAAATTGTTGAAAAAGAAAAAAAGGCCTTAATAGATTACAAAATTGAACTTAAGAAGTTGAATAGCATTTTAAATAGTATTAAAAATTAATTATGAAATTTAATAAATCAAAACTACCAAGCAGACACGTATCTGTTGGTGTAAAAAGTTCTCCTCATCGATCTATGTATTATGCTATGGGGTTAAAAAGCACTGATATAGAAAAACCTTTTGTTGGTGTAGTGACAACCTGGAATGAAGCCGCTCCTTGCAACATCACACTTTCTAGACAAGCGCAATCAGCTAAAAAAGGTGTTAAATCTGCTGGTGGTACTCCCAGAGAATTCACAACTATTACAGTTACTGATGGAATTGCAATGGGTCACGATGGAATGAAATCTTCATTAATTAGCAGAGAAATTATAGCTGACTCGGTTGAATTAACTATGAGAGGACATTGTTATGATGCGCTTATTGGTTTGGCAGGATGCGATAAATCATTACCTGGACTTATGATGGTAATGCTAAGATTAAACGTTCCTTCCGTATTTATTTATGGTGGATCAATATTACCAGGAAGTTACAAAGGGAAAGATGTAACGATAGTTGATGTTTTCGAAGGTGTAGGTAAACAATCAACAGGTAAAATGACCAAAGAAGATTTATTTGAATTAGAAAGAGTTGCTTGTCCATCTGCCGGATCATGTGGAGGACAATTTACAGCTAATACAATGGCATGTGTTTCAGAGGCTATAGGTTTAGCATTACCAGGATCTGCAGGTACACCCGCAATATATGAAACGCGGGATAAATTTGCTGTTTCTAGTGGACAAGCTGTAATGAATTTATTAAAAAAAAATATTAGACCAAGAGATATTGTAACAAGAAAATCATTGGAAAATGCAGCTGTTGTAGTTGCTGCTTCGGGGGGATCTACAAATGCAGCTTTACATTTACCAGCGATTGCACATGAAGCTGGAATTAAGTTTACTCTAAATGATGTTACAAATATTTCAAAAAAAACACCTTATATTGCTGATCTAAAACCTTCAGGAAAATATGTTGCAAAAGATTTATACGAAATAGGGGGTGTTCCTGTTTTAATCAAAGCATTGTTAAACGGAGGTTTTTTACATGAAGATTGTATGACAGTTTCTGGAAAAACGATTGGAGAAAATCATAAAGATATTGTTTTTCCATCTGATCAAAAAATAATTTACAAAACCACTAAACCATTAAGTCCCACAGGTGGTTTTGTTGGATTAAAAGGAAATTTGGCGCCCGATGGAGCTATTGTAAAAGTTGCTGGAATGAAAAGAAAAAAATTTAAAGGAAAAGCAAAATGCTTTGACAGTGAAAAATTTGCTCTAAACTCAGTTTTAGAGAAAAAAATAAAAGCAGGAGACGTGATTGTTATTAGATATGAAGGTCCCAAAGGCAGTCCTGGCATGCCAGAAATGTTATCAACTACTGGTGCTATATATGGTCAAGGATTAGGAGAAGAAGTTGCTCTAATTACAGATGGTCGTTTTTCTGGCGGCACTCATGGATTTTCTATTGGGCATGTTGGTCCGGAAGCAGCTGTTGGTGGACCAATCGGATTAATTAAAAATGGAGATGTTATTGAAATAGATGCAGACAAAGGTTTTATAAAGGTTCATTTAACCAGTAAAGAATTGGCAAAAAGAAAGAAAAAATGGAAACCAAAAAAAATAGAATATACCTCAGGTACATTATGGAAGTATTCTCAATCAGTTGGTCCAGCCTTCAAAGGTGCTGTCACACATCCAGGAGCATCCAAAGAGAAAAAGTGTTACGCGGATATATAATAAATAAATGAAAATAAGACCAGTCATCTTGTGCGGAGGAGCAGGCACAAGATTATGGCCTAATTCCAAAAAAAATATACCAAAGCAATTTATTGATTGGGGTGGTTGGACTTTGTTTGAAAAAACTCTTCAAAGAGTTAAGAGTTCAATATTTGATTATCCTATAATAACAACAAATTCTGCTTATTTAAATTTAGTAAAAAGATATCTTGTAAAATGCAAAATTAAAAAATATAGAATTATTTTGGAGCCATTTAAGAAGAACACAGCTCCTGCAATATTGTCATCAGCTCTGTTAAAAGAAGTTCCTTATAACCAATCTATGATTTTCTTGCCATCAGATAATTTAATTGGAAAAATTAATCAATTTAACAAATCAATTAATTCACACAAAAAATATTTAAGCAACAATAATATTTTTATTTTTGGTATTAAACCCGTTTCACCGTCGTCTGAATATGGTTATTTTTTAACCAAAAAAATTTCGAAAAACCTTAATAAGGTAGATAGATTTATTGAAAAACCTAATAAAAATAAAGCAAAAGAAATATTAAAAAAAAAGGGCTATATGAATTCAGGTATGTTTTTTGCAAGGAAAGATTCTATAATTAGAAGTTTTAAAAAACATCAATACAAAATATTCAAAAATTGTAATGACGCTGTTAGCAAATCAAAATTATATAAAAATGTTTATTATTTAAATAAAGCATCATTTAAAAAATCACAGGAGATATCATTTGATTATGCAATTTTAGAAAAATCTAAAAATATTTACGGTATTAAATTAAGTATACCTTTGACAGATTTAGGTAATTGGAAAGAAATTTGGAAGTTTTTTAAAAACCATAAATCAAGAAGTAATATGAAAAAAAATACTTTTTATCGACCATGGGGCAAATATATTAATTTATTCTCGGGCAAGGGATTTTTGTTAAAAGAGCTTGTAATTAATCCAAAATCATCGATTAGTTTGCAAAAGCATACTTATCGATCTGAACGTTGGACAATTATTTCGGGTAAACCAAAAATTACAATTAATAAAAAAAAATTTTTCAAATATCCAAATGAAACAGCTTTTATCCCAAAAGGCGCAGTCCATAGAATTGAGAATGCTTTTAATAAGCCTGTTCAAATTGTCGAAGTACAAACTGGATCAATTTTAAAGGAAAGCGATATTGTTAGGTATAAGGATGTTTACGGTAGGGTTAATTAATAACACATTCTACCGGCACGTGATCTGATGGTTTTATTTGATTTCTTATAGTTTTTTTTATTTCTATTTTTTTAATTAAATCAATCAAATTGTTAGAAACTAATACATGATCTATTCTTAGACCGTTATTTTTTTGCCAGGAACCTTTCTGGTAATCCCAAAAGGTGTAATTACCTTCTTTTTTATAAAAATTTCTAAATACATCTTGCAGACCTAAATTTATCAAATTTCTAAATCTTTTTCTAACTTCCAACTTAAAAAGAGCATCATTTATATATTTTTCAGGTGCATATGCATCTTTTTCTTCAGGAATAATATTGAAATCTCCAGCTATTATTAATGAGGTATTATTTTTTAACTTTTTATCAATTTCTTTAATAAAAAGATCAATCCAATTTAATTTATAAGTATATTTGTCCGTATCAACAGGATTTCCGTTTGGCACATATATATTAATTATATCAATATTCTTATTTTTAATTTTTATCTTGGCTGAAATTAATCTTGATTGTTTTACTTTATCTCCTGGTAAAATTTTATTAACTTTATCCAATTTCTTCTTAGATAAAATTGATACGCCATTGTAACTTTTTTGGCCATTAACATAGGATATGTATCCCAACTTATTTAAATCATCAAAAGGATAACTGTGTTCTTCAGTTTTAATTTCCTGCAACATAGCTATATCAGGAGAACTAGATTTTAGATATTCTTTGATATTATCAATTCTTGCTCTAATTGAGTTTACATTCCATGTAACAATTTTCATTAAAATGAAAAAGATACTCCGCAACCACAAGATGATTTAGTTTTTGGATTAGATATTTTAAAAGAACTACCAATTAATTCTTGTGCAAAATCAACTTGAGATCCTTTTAACATTTCTAATGAAGATTTATCTATAACAATGTTTTCGTGCTTAAGATCATTTTCATCAATTTCTTTATCAAATGAAAAATCATATTTGAATCCAGAACAACCACCACCTTTTACGGCAATTCTAAAAAATGTACCTGATGGCTTTTTTCCTATTAGCTGATTAATTCTTTCTACAGCATTTTTGCTAAAATTTATTTCTTTAATCATTTAAACTCAATTTTATTATAATATAATCCTCTTAATTAGTTTATGCAAAAAAATTATAAGGAAAATCATTTAAAACCTTATGCGATCAAATCGATTAATAGCAAAGGAAGAATATATAACGAGAAAGAAAACTCAATAAGATCCCCATATCAAAGAGATAGGGACAGAATAATTCACTCGTCGTCTTTTAGAAGGCTTAAACACAAAACCCAAGTTTTTGTGAATACAGAAGGAGATCATTATAGAACTAGACTTACTCATTCAATGGAGGTTTCTCAAATCTCAAGGACGTTGGCTAGATCTTTGGGTTTAAATGAAGATTTATGCGAAACGTTAAGTTTATCACATGATTTAGGTCATACGCCATTTGGGCATGCTGGAGAAGAAGTCTTAAATCAATGTATGGAAAGACATGGGGGATTTAATCATAATATACAAACTTTAAGAATAGTAACTTTACTTGAGAATAAATATTATAAATTTTTTGGTTTAAACCTCACAATTGAAACATTAGATGGTTTAATTAAACATAATGGACCAGTCAAAAATCTAAATCTTTACAATGCAATTTTAAAAAAAAATTTATTTAAGAACAAAATAGTTTTTCATGCATTTCCATCGTTAGAAGCCCAAGTTGCCGCAATATCAGATGATATTGCATATAATAACCATGATTTAGAAGATGGTCTAAGAGCTGGTTTATTTACAATTGAAAAATTTAATTCAATACCTTTTGTTTCTAAGTTGATTAATAAACATGTTAACAATACAAAAAATTATAGAAGAGAGATAATTATTAATCAAATTGTTAGGGAATTAATTAATGTTATGGTTGTTGATGTAATCAATACAACGAATAGAAATTTAAAAAAATATAATCCACAATCAATCAAAGACATCTATAAACAAGATCATTTGATAGTTGATTTTTCTGATAAAATTAAAAAAGTAGATATGCAAATAAAGGATTTTTTAAGACACAACATGTATAATCATAAAAAAGTAATTATTAATACTAATAAGGGAAAAAGAATAATAAAAGTTCTATTTAATTATTTGTCAAAAAACCCTAAGAAATATATTAACGACGAATTATTAAAAAAGGAACTAAAAGAACGCGTGGTTGCTGATTTTATAGCTGGTATGACCGACCGGTATGCAATTAATCTACATAAAAAAATAAAATGAATTTATTTTTAAATTATCAAAAAAGGTTTATGGATTATTTAAAAAGCTTGGAAAAGAAAAAAATAATTGATCTTCCTGATAATTTAAAAGGTTTGATAGTAGAGTTGCCACCCAAGGAGCACAAAGGTGATATGTCATGTAATGTCGCAATGATATTAGCTAAGTTTAATAAAAAAACACCTTTAGATTTAGCTAATATTTTAAAAAAAAATTTTTTAGAAAATTTTAAAGAATTTGAAAAAATTGATGTGGCAAAACCTGGTTTTCTAAATATCAATTTTAAAATTGATTTTTGGAAGAACCATTTGTTTAAAATAATTCAATCTGATACAAATTATGGATCAAATAAAGATTTACAACAAAAATATAATATTGAGTTTGTTTCAGCTAATCCAACAGGCCCATTACATGTCGGCCATTGTAGAGGAGCTATATTAGGTGATGTTCTTTCTAATTTGTTAAAATTTAACGGGCATTTAGTTACAAAAGAATATTATGTTAATGATTATGGAAACCAAATAAAAATCTTTGTTTTTTCTGTTTATCACAGAATTTTAGAAATTACTGAAAAAAAGATTTTTCCTTCCAATAAAGATTTATATCCAGGAGATTACATTATTGATATAGCAAAAAAAATTGTGGAAGAAAAAAATATTAAAGATTTTAAAAATTTTAATAAAGTGTATGAAAAATTAGCCAAGGAGTCATTAAAATTTTCAATAGAGCTAATTAAAAATAATTTAGATAATTTAGGAGTAAAACACGATAGTTTTGTCTATGAATCAGAATTAATAAAAAATGAATTTGTATCTAAGACTATTAAAAAATTACAAAAAGATAATTATGTTTA
>JYMV01039210.1_pt1 | contig 11793 bp, 8 predicted proteins | sample 338911 | NCBI WGS metagenome assembly JYMV01 (sample SAMN03354496, study PRJNA234377) | hydrothermal vent metagenome | biome: Deep sea; feature: Hydrothermal plumes at the Eastern Lau Spreading Center, Western Pacific Ocean; material: Seawater | place: Tonga | collected 2009 | depth 2000 m m
TAATTTAGAAAAGTATTGTTCAAACTTTTTTGGATTGAAAGTTAAAAAATTAGGCAAAAATAATAAAAAGGAAAGTGAAACTCAGTCTGGCGAAAATTTTGATTCATGTTTAGGGGCACTTAAAATAATTAAAGATGGATGGGAGACTGAAGCTATATCCGAGTTAATAAATGAAAATAGTCAAAAAATAAGCTTTTTTGCTAAAATTTTTGGAAACAGAAAATAAAATTAGATTGTATTGTTTAGTAATACAAGTTGTCTTTCAAGTTTCCCGGAGCTTTTATATCTTCACCTCATGCAGAATCATATGCAAAAAACACTTAAAGAACCAATAGAATTTGAGGGCGTAGGTTTACATAACGGTATAAGGGTAAATCTTTCTTTAAAACCAGCTGAAGTTAACTCAGGTATTAAATTTAAAAGAACAGATGTTGATAATACAAAAAATATAATTGAAGCAAGTTATAAAAATGTAAGCTCAGCGATACTGTGTACAAAAATAAAAAATTTATATGGAGTGTCAGTTTCTACTATTGAGCACCTAATGGCAGCTTTTTATTTAGAAGGAATTGATAATGTTCTGGTTGAGATTGATGCTTCAGAAGTTCCAATAATGGATGGTTCTGCTTTTGATTTTGTAGAGGCTATAAGATTAGTTGGTACTCAAGAGCAAAACTATTCGAAAAAATTTATTAAAGTTCTCAAAAAAGTTGAAGTTAAAGATGGACCAAAGTGTATCTCCATCGAACCACTTACGAAAGATTTGATAATCGATTTTGAAATAGTATATAAAAATCCGTTAATCAGAACTCGAAGGAAAGAATTCAAATTAAGCAATGGAGATTTAACTTCAATATATAATTCAAGAACATTTTGTTTATATGAAGATATTGATCAAATAATTAGTCAGGGACTAGCTAAGGGTGGTTCTTTGGAAAATGCAATTGTGGTTAATGAAAATAAAATATTAAATGAAAATGGGCTTAGATCTAGAGATGAATTTGTAAGCCACAAAATATTAGATTGTCTTGGAGATTTGATGCTTTCAGGACACAGAATTTTTGGTCATATTAAAACCTCACAGGGTGGACACCAACTTACCAATGCTTTATTAAGGGAATTTTTATTAGATAAATCAAATTGGGAATTCGAAAGCTTCGAAGAAAAAGAAAAAGATAACAAAGACAGTAGCTACATAAGACCTATAGCCGCAAACGCATAAACTAAAAATCAACTAAGAAAATTGTAATAATCAAATATTTTGATAAAATGATTTTTTATCTAAAATGTTCAAAGTTTTTTTAATTTTATTATTATCAGTTTTTTTACTATTAGCTTGTTCAAAAAAAAATAATAAGGAAATTGTATCTGAGCCAACAGAAAAAGAAATGGTTGTCGCTATTTATGCTGAAGGAGTTGATGCGCTCAAAAAAGGCGATGCTTTTTATGCAGCAAAAAAATTTAAAGAAGCTGAAAGTTTGTTGCCACAAAGCAAATGGGCCGCGAAAGCAAGTCTTATGGCTAGCTATGCAGAATATTCAAGAAACGCTTTTTCAAATAGTATTTTTGGTTTAGAAAGACATATTGCAAATTATCCAGCAGATAAAAATATACCTTATGCTCATTACCTGATAGCGATATGCTATTATGAACAGATTTTGGATGAAAAAAAAGACTTGCAACCTCTAGTGCAAGCTAAAGAAAAATTTGAATTTATAATGTTAACCTATCCAGAAACAGATTACGCAACTGATGCGCGTTTTAAATTAGATTTAATTATAGATCAGTTAGCAGCTAAAGAAATGTCTATAGCTCGATACTATATGAAAACAGAAAAATGGATTCCCGCACTTAATAGGCTAAAAATAGTTGTCGAAAAATACGATAAAACAGTTTTTATTGAAGAAGCCTTACATCGACTTGTTGAAGTTTATTACAATATTGGGTTAGTTGAAGAAGCAAAGCAAGCGGCGGCAATACTAGGATATAATTATCAATCTGGCACATGGTACGAAAGAAGTTACAAAGTATTTAACAAAGAATATAAAACAAAGAAAATCAAAAAAACAAAGGAAATGGGTTTAATAAGAAGAAAAATAAAAGGTTTATTTGAGTAAGCATTAATGCAAAAAAAAGAAATTGAGAAGATTTATATAAAAAAAATTAACAAATTAAAAAAATATGACAAGGCCTATTTCGAACATGATAGTCCTCTTATTTCAGATAAGGATTATGATGGTATTAAGCAAGTAGTATTAGATCTTGAGAGAAAGTATAAATATTTAAAAGACCAAAACTCACCAAGTCAAAAAGTTGGTTACAAACCTACAGCTAGATTTAAGAAAGAGGATCATGAAGTTCCGATGTTGTCATTATCAAATGCTTTTTCCAAAGAAAACGTAGCAGATTTTATTAAAAAAATTAGAAATTTTTTGAACCTAAAAAGTTCTGATAAAATAGTTTTTTCAGCAGAACCAAAAATTGATGGAATTTCTGCATCATTAAAATATGTAGATGGAATTTTTGTTCTTGGATTATCCCGTGGTGACGGTAAAACTGGAGAAGATATAACCAACAATCTTAAAACTATTAATAATATTCCTAAAAAAATTCAAAAAACTAATTTTCCTAAAATTTTAGAAGTAAGAGGCGAAGTTTACATATCTAAGTATGACTTTAAAAAAATGGATAAACTCTTTGCTAATCCAAGAAATGCAGCGGGAGGTTCATTAAGACAAAAAGATTATAAGAAAACTAAAAAAATACCTCTAAAATTTCTTGCTTATGGTTTTGGCGTTGTAGAACCGCAAAATTTTAAAAAGCAATCAGAATATTTAAAACTTTTAAAAGAATGGGGTTTTAAAACAAGTTCATTAACTAAATTAGTGAACAGCGTTGAGGAAATTGATAGAAACCATAGAATTATTGAAGAAAAAAAATCAGATATTAATTTTGATTTAGATGGACTTGTTTATAAAGTTGATGATTTAGTATTACAAAAAAGACTTGGATTTGTATCGAACGCTCCCAGATGGGCAATAGCACATAAATTTTCTTCTGAAAAGGGATTTTCAAAAATAAAAAATATTGAAATCCAAATTGGAAGAACTGGTGCGCTAACTCCAGTTGCAAAAATTGATCCAATTACTATTGGAGGTGTTGTCGTATCAAATGCCACTTTGCATAACGAAGATGAGATTAATAGAAAAGGTATAAGAATCGGCGATACTGTTTGTGTTCAGAGAGCAGGAGATGTTATTCCTCAAGTATTATATGTAGATGAATCAAAAAGGAACAAAAATACGAAGCAATTTATTTTTCCACAAAAGTGTCCGTCGTGTGGCTCAAAGGTAGTAAAAGAATTCAACAATAATACGAAAAAAAAAGATGCTGTAACTAGATGTCCTGATCCAAACTTTAACTGCAAAGATATATTAAGAGAAAAATTAAAACATTTTGTATCAAAGGATGCATTTAATATAGAAGGGCTTGGAAAAAAAGTAGTAGATAATTTTTGGAATAAAAAATTAGTTAAATATTCTTATGATATTTTTAATTTAGATATAAATATTTTAAAAAAATTTGATGGCTGGGGCGAAAAATCAATTACTAATTTAAAAAATTCAATTAATAAAAGTAAAAAAATTTCATTGGAGCGGTTTATTTTTTCTCTTGGTATTCGTCATATAGGTCAAGAAAATGCAAAAATACTAGCAAAACATTTTTTAAATGTTCAAAAATTTTTTGCGACGTCCAAAAAGTTAAATAAAGATAATCAAAGACATCTTGATGAACTTCAGTCTATAGATGGTATAGGAAATTCCCAAACAGAATCATTAAAAAAGTTTTTTTCTAATGACAAAAATTTAAAAATTGTTTCTAAACTAATTGATTTGCTTAATGTTGAAGATTATAAGCATTTAAGTAAAAAAACTCCAATAAGCGGAAAATCAATTATATTTACGGGCGTTTTTGAGGATAGAAGTAGATCAGAATTAAAATCGTTAGCTGAAAGTTTAGGGGCAAAGATTGTTAGCAGTATTAGTAAAAAGACCGATTTTCTTGTTGCGGGGCCTCAAAAACCAACAATAAGAAAAATTAATGAGGCAAAAAATTTAAATATTAAAATTTTGTCTGAAGAAGATTGGAATAAAATTATTAATTAAAAAATGATCTTAACCAAATTCTTTCGTTTTTATTAAGATAAGAACCTAAAATTAGATAAACTTTCTTGTGATATTCATTTAAATATTTTTTTTCATTTTCTTTTAATAATTTAAAATTAATTAAATCTTTTTCGATTGGTGCAAGAGTTAAATTTATAAATTTTAATTTATTTTTAATTTTTTTTGTGTAAACCAAGTTTTCAATCCTAATTCCAAACTTATTTGTTTCATAATAGCCTGGTTCATTTGAAAGGATCATACCTTCCTCTATTTTTACATTATTAAATTTAGATATAGCCTGAGGTCCTTCGTGTACATTTAAAAAATATCCTACGCCATGTCCTGTTCCGTGAGCATAATCTAAACCAATTTTTTTTAAAGGGGCTCTTGCAACGATATCTAATTGTTTGCCAGTTGTATTTTTATTAAGATTATATGTAGCTACACCAATATGTCCTTTTAAAACTTTTGTGAAAATATTTTTAATCTTTTGTGATTGGTTAGAAAAACATAATGTTCTTGTGACATCAGTTGTGCCATAGTGATATTGACCTCCTGAATCACAAAGATAAATATCATTTTTTTTAATTAATCTATTAGTTTTATTATTTGCTCTGTAGTGAACAATCGCGCCATTAGGTCCGGAGCCTGATATTGTATTAAAACTGGGGAATTGATAGTTTGCATTTTGTTTTCTAAATTTTTCAAGTTTTTTTTCGGCACTCATCTCAGTAATTTTAAGTTTATCGATATTATTTTTGATCCAATAAATAAATTTTGTTAACGCAACACCATCTTTAATATGAGATTTAATCGAATTGTTTATTTCAACCTTATTTTTTTTTGCTTTTAAAAAATATATAGGGTCAATTTTTTCCTCACATTTAAATCTTTTTTCTATTTCCTTTTTGTAAAAAAAGGAACAAGAGAATTTATCAATCAAAAAAACCTCTTTGTTACTTAGAATATTAAAATATTTAATAATATCTGATGAACTAATGTAATTTAAAATATTTTTGAAGTGAGATCTAAATTTCTTATTAATTTTATTTTTATTTACAATAAGTGTTATTTTTTTATTATTATCAACTATTGCGTGACAATTAGGTAAAGGAGAATATTTGCTATCTTTTCCTCTAATATTTAAAATCCAGGCTAAATTCTCTGGAGCTGTGATAAAAAGTTTGTTAATTTTTCTTTTTTTTAAGATTTTACAAATCATATTTACTTTGCTTTTATAGTCTTTGCCAGCATGTTTTGAGTTCAATATAAAAAATTTATTAATTTTAACTTTGGATCTATCTAACCATATTTTATCGATCAGATTTTTTTCGATGGGAATCAATGTAGTATTTTTTGTTTGGAAATTGTTTATTAAACTAGCCTCACTAAACAATTTGGGATCAAATCCAATTTTTAATTTTTGATTAATTTTTGCTAGTATTTTTGATGGCTTAGTTTTTTGAATTTCTACTACTTTAAAATTTTTATTTGATTCTTTTTTGGCCTGTAAAGTATAACGACCATCTACAAATAAATAGGCTTTTTTTTTTAAAATTAATCCATGTCCAGCAGAGCCTGAAAACAAAGAAATAAAATTTAGCCTATCATCTCTATCATCGATATATTCACCAAAAAATTCATCATTTTTAGGAACTATATATCCATCAAGTTTATAAACTTTGAAGAGTTTTCGTAATTTTTTTATCACATTCATTTGATTCTTTTTAATTTCTTACTTTGTAATCTTGCCCAACCTGGGCTTCTTATTCCCTCATTGTAATCAACGTCTTGATTAAAAAAGAAATCTTCATGATTTTGTTCTTTAATTTCTTCCTTTTTTATATTTTCTTCTGGAAGTTCATCAATAAATCTTGAAGCTAATGATTCAACCCAATCTCCACGGTAAAATCTGCTCATCACGAATGATATAAAAGATTCCTTTTTGGCCCTGGTAAGACCCACGTAAGCAAGACGTCTTTCTTCTTCTAAAGCTAGATCTCCTTTTTCTTCCAAGGACTTTTGATGAGGAAACAAACCTTCTTCCCAACCGGGCAAGAAAACAGCATCAAATTCTAAGCCTTTAGCAGCGTGTATTGTCATCAAGTTAACTTTTTTACCATCCCAGTCCTGGTCTATTGAGGTAGCGAGAGCAACATGTTCTAAAAAACCTTGTAAGTTGTCAAAGTCATGCATTCCTCTAATCAATTCTTTTAAATTTTCGAGCCTTCCTTCATTTTCTAAATCCTTTTTATCTTTTAGCGTTTTAGAATAACCAGATTCATCTAAAATAATTTCCATCAGCTCATAATGTTTTTTTTCTTTTAAATCTAATCTCCATTTATTGAATAGGTTTAATATTTTGACTAATCCTAACTTTGCTTTTGGTTTAATTTTGTTTAATTGTAAAAGTTCAACAGCAGAATCTTCTAATGATTTTTTATTTTTTCTAGCCCAGTCATACAGTTGTTTTATCGTGCTATCGCCTACAGATCTTTTGGGTACATTGATTATTCTTTCAAAGGCCAAGTCGTCATTTTTTTGATTTACAATTCTTAAAAACGCAACACTATCCTTAATTTCAGCTCTTTCGTAAAATTTTGTTCCTCCGATTACTCTATAACCCATGCCTATTTTTAAAAATCTTTCTTCAAACTCTCTGGTTTGAAAAATTGCCCTGACCAAAATTGATATACTATTTAATGAATACTTTTTTTTAAGCTTTTGTTCAATAATGTCACTAATTCCTGTAGCTTCTTCTCTCCCATTTTTATAACAAGTTAATTTTATAAGTTCTCCATCTTTACCATCAGTCCATAATTTTTTTCCTAATCTATCATTATTTTTTGAAATTAATCCTGAAGCAGCACTAAGTATGTTTTGTGTAGATCTGTAATTTTGTTCAAGTTTAATAATTTTAGTATTTTTGTATGTTTTATTAAAATTCAGGAAGTTTTTAATTTCAGCCCCCCTCCAGCTATAAATTGATTGATCATCGTCCCCCACACAACAAATATTATTATTTTTTTTGGCAAGTAAATTAAGCCATTTACTTTGAATGTGATTTGAGTCTTGGTACTCATCGACAAGAATATATTTAAAATTTTTTAAGTATAATTCGAGTATATCTGAATTATTTTCAAACATAGTTACGCAGTGTAAAATCAAATCACCAAAATCACATGAATTTAAAATTTTTAATCTTTCTTGATAAAACTTATAAACTTTTAATATAGCGTTTTCTAAAGGTAGACCTTTTTTTACAACCACATCTTTGGGTAGCAAACCTTTATTTTTCCATTGATTAATAAAAGCTAAAATGAATTGTGGTGCTATTTTTTTTATATCTATATTTTCAGCTTTACAGATATTTTTTATTAATCTTAACTGATCTTCTTGATCAATAATTGTAAAACGTGAATTCAAACCTACAGCTTCAGCATGCCTTCTCAAAAGCTTAGCACTAACAGAATGAAATGTTCCAAGCCATGGTATTGATGTTTGTTTTTCCTTTAAAAAGTTTGCAATTCGATTTTGCATTTCTCTTGCAGCTTTATTAGTAAAGGTGACGCAGAGAATTTGATTTGGCCAGGCCTTTTTTTCTTTGATTATGTGTACTACTCTTGATGTTAAAACTCTCGTTTTGCCTGATCCTGCTCCAGCAACAATTAAACAAGGACCCTCAAGATCAATTATAGCCTCTTTTTGATTCTTATTAAGATGAACTAAATAATTTTGTTTGCTAATTTCCATTAAATTTATATTTTACCATTTTAAATTAAAATGAATTCAAAAAAAGCAAAATAAATGAAATACGACGATTTTAAAATATTTAAGTTATCTACAATTCTGAAAATTATTGATATTAGAAGTTATAATTTTTCCAGAATTTATAAAAATATCAATTTTAAAAGATACAAATACATTCTAGTTTATGTTGTTGATTTTGTTATTTTGATTATAAGACATATTTTCTCAGGATTTCATAAAAGTATTAATTTTATAAGATATATGTCTTTCAGAATTTATAGATACCTCTATATTAGAAGACATAATTTTTACAGAATTCTCAAATATCTTGATATTAGAAGATATAATTTTTCCAAAATTTATAGATCCCTCAATATTAGAAGATATAATTTTTCCAAAATTTATAGATCCCTCAATATTAGAAGATATAATTTTTCCAAAATTTATAAATACCTCAATATTAAAAAATACAAATATGTCCCAGTTTATGTTGCTGGCACTGTAGTTTTTGCAGCTTTTATTTATTTAAACATACCTATGTTTTTTAATTACGATAAATCAAAGTTAGAAAATACAATATGTAAAAATCTTAATATCAAATGTTCGATACAAGGTAAGATCAATTATAGTTTTTACCCTTCTCCGAGAATAAAAATTAAAGATTTACTAATTCAAGATTTTGTTGACAAAAAGAAAACTCTTGGAAAAATTGAAAACGTAGCAATAAAACTCTCTTTTTATAATTTATCGAATAAGAGCAAATTAAATTTTGTTAAAATAGACTTGCAAAATGCTGAAATTAATTTTGATTTAAGCAATTTTAAAGAATATAAAAATTTTTCTAAAAAAAAATTTAATTCAATACCCATAAATTTAAAAAAAGGTGAAATAAAGTTTTTTGATGGTAAAAAAAGTATAGCGACCATAAGAGATATAAATTTTAAATATAAGACTAACAAGAATACTGATGATGTAATTTTAAAAGGAAATTTTTTAAATGATGATATTTATATTAATTTAAAAAATAAAAAAAATATGAATGATTCATCAGTAATTTTTATATTAAAATTTTTGGGCACAAGTACAAAAGTAAATATATTTAATTCAGATTTGGACAAAAATACCATGAGTGGAAATGTTTCTTTTAAGAAAGGTAAAAACAGATTAACATCAAATTTCGATTACAAAAATGATCAAATAATCTTTAAACAAGCATATTTGAGAAATGCTTTTTTAGATGGAAATTTTAATGGTGAGGTAAAGCTTTTGCCTTATTTTAAATTTAATTTAAATGTGGATTTAAACACTATAAATTTTAATAGTTTGTATAGTTTTCTTATCGCTTTAGATGAAAAAAATAAAAAAAATTTATTTAAAGTTAATGAAAAAATAAATGGTCAATTAAACTTATCTGCGAATAAAATATTTTCCAATCGTATGTTGGTTGATTCTTTTGAATCACGAATAAAATTTATTAATGGTAATATTTTAATTGAGCAATTATTACTTAATCTGGGAAAATTAGGCGCAGCAGATATAACAGGAATTATTAAAAATAATAAGAAATTTTCTAACTTTAAATTTGAAAACAATATATTTGTTGATAATTTAAAGAGGTTCTATAATAAATTTGGTATTTTTAATAAACAAAACATCTCATCTAATTTATTTATTTCGGGAAATTTTGATTTAGCGAACTTACGATTACGTTTAGATGAAATATCTGACGATAAAAAATTTAATGACGAAGACGTCGCTTATTTTGAAAAGGAATTTAATAATTTAGTATTAGAAGATGGGTACACAAGTTTATTTAATTTTATTAAACTAAAGGAATTTGTTAGATTAATTATAACAGAGGCAAATTAATCTAATAAGGTCTAATCATTTTTTTAGGATCTACAATTTTTTTATATTCTTTTTCAGTTATTAATCCAGATTTAATAGCTTCTTCCTTTAAAGTCGTTCCGTTTTTGTGAGCTTTTTTTGCAATCTTTGTAGCATTGTCATATCCCAGCTTTGGAGATAAAGCAGTTACCAGCATTAATGAATTATCTAATAAGTTTTTAATTCTCTTTTTGTCCGCTTTTAGGCCTTTAACACAATAATTTGCAAAACTTTTTGAAGAGTCAGCCATTATGTGAATAGACTGTAAAATGTTATGAATGATTAAAGGTTTAAATACATTTAATTCAAAGTGACCATGAGAGCCTGCCATTGTTATACCGTTATGATTTCCAATTACTTTGACACAAACCATAGTAACAGCTTCGCACTGAGTTGGATTAATTTTTCCAGGCATAATCGAAGAGCCTGGTTCGTTTTCTGGTAAAATAAGTTCTCCATATCCAGCTCTTGGGCCTGACCCTAAAAATCTAATATCATTAGCAATTTTCATTAAACAAACAGCCGTTGTATTCATTGTTCCTGAAAAATTTACTATAGCGTCATGCGCCGCTAATGCAGCAAACTTATTTGGAGCTGGTTTAAAAGGGAGTTTAGTAATTTTTCTTAATTCGGCTACTATATTTTTATCGAAACCTTTTTTGGTATTTAAACCTGTACCCACCGCTGTTCCACCTTGAGCTAAAAAATAAATTTCTTCAAGCGCTATTTCTATTCTTTTAATACATTTGCTTAATTGTGAATGATATCCAGAAAATTCCTGACCTAAAGTAATTGGAGTAGCATCTTGAAGATGGGTTCTTCCTACTTTTATGATTTTATTAAATTGTTTGGTTTTTTTTTCTAATTCTGAATTAAGCAATTTGAGGAAAGGCAGCAACTTTCCTTTTGCTCTAATTGCTATGGCCATATGCATTGCAGTTGGAAATACGTCATTTGTTGACTGAGACTTATTAACATGATCGTTTGGGTGCACGGGTTTTTTACTTCCTAATTTACCGCCAAGAATTTCAATTGCTTTATTAGCTATTACTTCATTAACATTCATATTGGTCTGTGTACCAGACCCAGTTTGCCAAACTTTAAGAGGAAAATGATCATTAAGTTTTCCTGAGATCACCTCGTTTGCTGCTTTAATAATTGCTTTACTTATTTTTTTATCAAGATCACCGTTTTTTGCATTTATTATTGCTGCAGCCTTTTTGATCATTGCGATGGATTTAATGACAATTGGTCTTACTAAAAAATCACCAATATTAAAATATTTATTAGATCTTTGGGTGGATGCTCCCCAATATTTATCCTGTGGAACTTTTATACTTCCTAAACTATCAAATTCATTTCTAAATTTCATTTTTTCTAATAGATTTTAGCATAATAATTTTATTTACATAAAAAACCATAAAATTAACGAAACTATAGCAATAATAATTATTAAAATACGAACACCAAATAAGTATCTTGAAATTTCTGGGGTTTCTGAAGATTTCCCCTTCTTCCTAGCACCTAAAGATATAACTAAATAAAATGCGAGGAGAAGAACAATTATAACAATTAGAATTTCAGTTTTTTCTAGCATTAGTGTAATTTAGCATAATTAAACAAAAAAATGAAAAAAGTATCTTTATACGTGTTTTTAGCATTGATGATTTGCAATATAGCTCCGTCGCAAAGTTCATTATCCGAATGTGAAGGAAATGACAAAAACATCTCATCATTTTCGGCTGGACATTTTAATAAAATTAGAAAATGGACAAATTGTCAAGGCACTGCAGTTGGACCAAATGGTGGAAAATATGTTGGTGAATTTTATAAAGGAAAGTTTCACGGGCATGGAACTTATACACATGCTGGTAGAAAATATGTGGGACAATATCAAAATCATAAAAGACACGGTCAAGGAACTTACACATATGCTAACGGAGATAAATACATTGGGGAATGGAAAAAACATAAATATAATGGACAGGGC
>JYMV01004769.1_pt1 | contig 11790 bp, 9 predicted proteins | sample 338911 | NCBI WGS metagenome assembly JYMV01 (sample SAMN03354496, study PRJNA234377) | hydrothermal vent metagenome | biome: Deep sea; feature: Hydrothermal plumes at the Eastern Lau Spreading Center, Western Pacific Ocean; material: Seawater | place: Tonga | collected 2009 | depth 2000 m m
AATGAACTCTCTGACGACACGATTAAGCAGGTATTAAGGGAAGTTCCCGTTCCTGGACAGAAGGGAGATATTATCTCGCTAAAACTCCTATCGGGACTAGTTGTACGCGATGGTATCGTACATATTTCTATCGAAACCACGCCGGATCAGATAGAGATGATGGAAGGCGTCCGTAAAAACTGTGAAAAGGCAATTCGTGGTGTTCCCGGAGTTCAAAACGTCACCGCCGTCCTCACAGAAGAGAGGAAAGATGCCGAGACACAAACTGCAAATCAAACCCGCGACCAAAAATTAGGCGCAGAAGGTGTTGATAAAATAATCGCTATCGCATCGGGTAAGGGTGGTGTAGGCAAGTCAACGACGGCTGTGAACGTTGCAATGGCGTTAGCGAGGTTGGGAAACAAAGTTGGTATCATGGATGCCGATATCTATGGCCCTTCCATACCGCGTATGATGGGTGTCGACGGACACCCATCATCGATTGGAGAAAATCGCCTCCAACCGCTACAAAGCTACGGCGTCAAGTGCATGTCGATGGGTTTCCTCGTGGGAGAGGATGACCCCATGATTTGGCGTGGCTCTATGGTAATGAGTGCTCTAGAGCAAATGCTCAATGATGTTATTTGGGCGCCTTTGGACATTTTAATTGTAGATATGCCACCGGGAACAGGAGATGCGCAATTAACCCTGGCACAACGAACCGAACTCGCCGGTGCAGTTATTATCTCCACTCCCCAAGATATTGCCCTTATGGATGCACGTAGGGGCATCAATATGTTTCGCAAGGTCCATGTACCTATCTTGGGTATCATAGAAAATATGAGCCATTTTATTTGCCCGGAATGCGGCAAACGATCGGATATATTCAGTCACGGCGGCGCCAGAAAATTAGGAAATACATTTGGAATAGACTTTCTCGGTGAAATCGCCCTGGATATTGGAATAAGAGAAACCTCGGACAACGGTCGCCCAATAGTGATCAGCAAGGCCAGCAGTCCCCATGCACAGGCCTATATGGACATCGCGAGGAAGCTCCAAGATAATCTAAAGAAATTAAATACCTTTCAAAAAACACCCAAGATCGTTATTGACTAGCTTTTTTAGAATTTTGTGGAATTGGCTTCTCTAAATCGCCCGTTTCTGCCTCCGCGATATCGTCAGAAACCGCGACTTTTTGTTCTTCGACACTCTTTTCATTGCCCGCAACTTCGTCCTCCTCTGCCTCTATCTCACCCAGATCGCGGGCTTCCTCTTCGGGTTCAACTTCGCCTTCTGCTTTTACAGCCTCGTCAATTTCTTCCTCAGTTTCATCCGGGTCGACCATTCCTTTACCTGGCTTGTAGTTGGTGAAAATTTCCTGGGCGACTATACCGATCGCACTATAATCCTCATCATAGTCGTCTAAACCATCGATAAAACCAAAAGCTGGATTGCTTTTCCATAATTTTCTCAAAGCCATACGCTTCAATTTTTCGGGAACCCCGTCTTTCAAAAATGGCGTATAGTCAGAGCTTTCGTTGAGGGTTTCAACATCGGGAAGGTCATCAACATTAGTTTTTTCCTCATCGCCTTCATCCCGGGTTGAATCTGCGTCCAGGGGAGCACTCTCTTCCAGTTTAGAAACCTCACTTTTTGTGTCTTTTGACGGTTCTTTTTCCTCGATTTTTCGGCGAGACCATCTGGCGACAAACCCTTCACCATCATTTTCAGGTTGATCATTCATAATTAGATCGATCCCATTTCTTCGATACCCTTGGCGGCGGCTTATCAAACCCTTCTTTCCTCGGATCGAAAGCCTTACGTTTCCGTTTTTTGAATGGTTCATCAACATGATTGGTCTCAATGAACTCTGCAAGCCAAGATGCTACGGTATCTGGCATAGGTACGGATTGCACCGTCTCCTCGCTGCTGTCCATGTAATCCTGTGCTTCGTAGGGACAAACAGTTGCCATAAATGGAATGACCTCACTTGATCCGTCATCATCGTCGTCTCTTAGAACAACAAAAACTGAAGGCTGGTCGAGTGACAGGTTATATTTGTAACCTTCCGTTTCTTTTCGGAAAAGTTCTAAAGGTAAAGTGGCAGCGTGGAATTGAACCCACCCTTGACCACTCCCGATTTCAGTCGTTTGGTCTACCTCCGCTGCACCTGGGATCAACGAGACAACTTGCCACGTGTGATCGATCCATTGGTTGTCAGTTTCTCGACGTTCGATAACTACACCAACTTTCATTGTTTCAGGAATGGGCACTGAATTTATCTCCGAGACCTTCAAGTCACATTTGGCTCACCAACCTTACCTTCCTATATTGAAAAATAATACAAGTATTGTAAGCAAACCAAGTTATGTGAAATGCTAGTATAATATCTGTAAGAATAAAACCTGAAAACTTTAGGTGGAAGGAAAAGGTTGATGGAAATTGGAGATGCCTTTGCAGCGGCGATGGCATTGATTATTAACTTTGAAAGCGGCTTGGCAGAGATTGTTCTCCTATCGTTACAGGTAAGTATTATTGCAGTAGCCATTGCCTGTTTGATTGGCCTACCAATAGGCGCTGCCCTTGCCGTATTCCAATTTCCCGGACGCACCGCAATCGCTGTAATCCTTAATGCGATGATGGGGCTTCCTCCCGTGGTCGTTGGACTTATCGTTTACTTGACATTGTCGCGTTCCGGACCCCTTGGTACGCTGGGTTTGCTTTATACGCCAACTGCTATGATCATCGCACAAATCTGCCTTGTAACTCCAATCATCGCAGCCCTAACACGTCAAACTACAGAAGACCTCTGGCAGGAATATGCTGAACATCTCCGCTCAATTGGTATCGGGCCTTGGAGGGCCGTGACAACATTACTCTGGGATAACCGTTTCAGTTTGATTACAACCATATTAGCCGGATTTGGCCGCGCAAGTGCAGAGGTAGGAGCCGTAATGATTGTAGGTGGAAATATTGATCATGTTACCCGAGTAATGACAACATCCATAGCTCTAGAAACAAGCAAGGGAGATTTGGCACTGGCTCTAGGGCTCGGGATCATCCTGCTTGCGTTGGCATTAAGTGTGAATGCCGCAGCATTTATTATCAATGACGCGGCAATGAAGCGACATGGATAGCTCGGCCAACGAAACTCTTCCCAACAACGTAGAGAACAAATCTGCTCGTATTTTGCCCCTCGTATTAAAAAATGTGTCTTATGAAAAAGCCGGAATGCGCTTGATTAAGGACTTAAGTGTAACTTTTAATTTTGGTTCTTTGACCGTAATACTAGGCCCAAACGGAGCGGGCAAAAGCCTGCTATTGAGACTTTGTCACGGTCTCATTAAACCGTCTAAAGGAACCGTCGACTGGTGTGGACCCAAGGTCAGCGTCCCCCAGCGTTATCAAGCGATGGTATTCCAGCGACCGGTTATGCTTAGGCGTAGCGTTATAGCCAACCTCAGCCATAGTCTCAAGTATCGGGGAATTAATAAGGCGGAGCGCACTCAAAAGATAGACAATATATTGCAGCATACAGGATTGTCCCGTCTGGCCAAAGTTCCGGCCCGATTATTGTCAGTTGGAGAACAACAAAGATTAGCTGTCGCGCGAGCCTGGTCTCTTGATCCAGAGGTGTTGTTCATGGACGAACCCACTGCGGCTCTCGATCCTGCCGCCACACATTCGTTAGAAAATATTATAGGTGCTATTAAAAAGTCTGGAACTAAAATCATTATGTCGACTCATGATCTAGGACAGGCCAAGCGACTTGCGGACGAAGTATTGTTTTTATATAGGGGACGTTTACTTGAACAAGCTGATGCGAGTCAGTTTTTTAAAAAGCCAAACAATGACCTGGCACAATCATTTATGCGTGGTGAGCTATTATGGTGGAACCGCCAAGAGTTAAAACCACCCGAACAATTGAAGGAACGACGGCAAAAATGAGACTATTCCCAGGGTTTTTGTTAAAGTTTAAATGGTCGCTAGCCATAGTCGCTGTCTCGCTCTTGCTATCAGTTACTAATGCCTTTGCTACAAATGGCTTTATTGTTGTTGCGTCTACTACCTCAACGGTCAATTCTGGCCTTTTCAAAAACATTTTGCCTAAATTTACAAAAACGACTGGAATTTCAGTGAGGGTTTTGGGTGTGGGAACGGGTCAAGCCATTAATGTAGCGGAGAGGGGAGACGCTGACATTCTCTTTGTACACCATAAAATATCAGAGGTAGAATTTGTTAAGAATGCATTTGGTGTTAAACGATACGACGTCATGTACAATGACTTTATAGTGGTTGGACCCCAAGATGATCCAGCCGACGTTCAAAAGGCCAAAAACGTGGTTGAGGCTTACAAAAAAATAGCGGCAGCTAAATCAATCTTCGTATCTCGGGGGGATGAAAGCGGAACGCACAAAAAAAGCCTTGAATTCTGGCGCACGATACCTGTCGATTTAGTAAATTCAAGCGGCAAGTGGTACCGTGAAGCGGGTTCAGGAATGGGAGCAACCTTAAATTTAACTAGCTCTATAAACGGATACACACTTACGGACAGATCCACTTGGATGGCGTTTCAGAACAAGGGGTCGTTAGTTGTTCTTTTTGAAGGTGATCCGTCAATGCGTAATCAATACGGCATAACCATGGTAAATCCAACCCGCCACAAACACGTTAAAGCACCCCTGGCGTCAGCCTTTATTGGGTGGGTAATTTCCAATGACGGGCAAGCAGCAATCAATGATTTTCGGATTAGTGGCAAACAAACATTTTTTGCCAATGCCGCGGGTTATAAAAAAATTAATTAAAAACCATTTCACCTAAGCTTAGGAATTAAGGCAATGAAGATAAATGATAAAAATGTACTTGTTTGCGACTGTGAGGGAACAATTAAATTCGACAAAAAGGCATTGTCTAAGGTGTTTAAGGGAATGGATTTAGAAATTAATACTCATCTTTGCCGATCGCAGATAGAAAATTTTTCCAAATCCGTCTCAGAAGGCAAACCGATGGTCGTCGCGTGCACTCAGGAAGCCCCCTTTTTTATTGAAAAAGCTGCCGAGATTGAACCCAGCACGAACGTCTCGTACACCAATATCAGGGAAAGGGCAGGATGGTCTGATGATGCGAAAGGCTCGTTGCCAAAAATCAAAGCCTTGCTCACCGAATCCACTCTGGATGCTCCCTTAGCAACCAGTGTCAGTATGACCTCTGAGGGCTCGGTATTAGTCTACGGTGATGACGAAATTGCACTAGAAATAGCTAAGCAACTATCTTCCCGCTTAAACGTCACCTGTATAATAAAAGACACTAAGGACGTAATGCCGCCCCGACTTATGGATCTCCCAGTGTTTGTTGGTACTATCTCGTCATTATCGGGACACTTAGGGGCTTTTGAGGCGATAGTCGATAAATACGCACCGGTTCAAGTCTCATCAAGAACTAACTTCGAAATGGGACAACAAAAGACGGATGGTGTTAAATTAAACGCCGATCTAGTGGTTGATGTTTCGACGGACGAGGCGTTGGTAACCGCTCCCGAGAAACGGGATGGGTATTTTCATCCCGATATCGGCAATCCCATGCTGGTCCAAAAAGCACTGTTTGAAATTACCGATCTAGTGGGTGAGTTTGAAAAGCCCAGATACATAAAATACGACCCGGAAATATGTGTCCACGCCCGCAGCACACAAGTTGGTTGCTCCCGCTGTCTTGACGTATGCCCAACCGGTGCGATTACATCCGGAAATGACGAGGTGGTGATAAATCCCTATATTTGTGCAGGATGTGGCAGCTGTGCCAGCGTTTGTCCCACCGGCGCCGCCAAGTATGAATTGCCCGCCGGAAACTTCATTTACGAACGTCTGAAATTACTACTCGACACTTATTCTGAATCAGGCGGAGAAAATGCGATTTTACTAGTCCATGACACTCGCCATGGGGAAGACATGATTTCCGTAATGGCACGGATGGGTCGTGGTCTGCCAGCCAATGTTCTGCCATTTGCCGTAAACGAAGTGACACAAATAGGGTTTGATTTTATGTCTGTAGCTCTGGGGTATGGAGCCGAAAAAATATACATCCTGACGGGACCAGGGAATGTCGGCGAGACGGATGGTCTTCTGGGACAAATTGACTTGATCGAAGCCATATCATCGGGACTAAGCTACGGTGAGAACAGGGTATCAATTATTGATCTAATTGACCCCGACGCATTGGCGGAAGTCCTCTACGATAAATTTGACCTCCCGCCCATGGCAAAAGGCGATTTTATAGCGATGGGTGGCAAACGGGAAATAGTCAATCTTGCCGTCAACCATCTGCATGAACATGCTCCTTCACCCGTGGACTTGGTGGCGTTACCAACTGGAGCCCCTTTTGGTACAATTGAAGTAAATACCGACGGATGTACGCTCTGTTTGTCTTGCGTTTCCGCCTGCCCTACCGGCGCACTTAAAGATAATCCCGACGCGCCTCAATTTACATTCACCGAAACCAACTGTGTTCAATGTGGTCTTTGTAAAACTATCTGTCCGGAATCTGTGATCACCCTTAAACCAAGATACAATTTTACCGATGAAGGTCGATCTGCGAAGATAGTTAAGGAGGAAGATCCCTTTGAATGCGTCAAGTGCGGTAAACCCTTCGGCGTCAAGTCATCAATTTCTAAAATGGTCGAACAACTTACGGGTCACTCTATGTTTTCGGACGAAAACGCCCTAGACCGGATTAAAATGTGCCCCGATTGCCGTGTCGTTGATATATTTGACGAACCCGATACGCCGCTCGCTGGTGCTCCAAAACCAAAAACTCGCACAGCCGACAACTACCTCAAGGAACGGGATGAATTGCGTGAAGAGGCCAGCGATTTTATTAAAGAACAGGGACTGGACCGCTCAGAAGACGAAGTCTAATTTAGGTTAATCTCGCCATCAATATCGACGCTCAGATCAATAAGGGTGACAGACACTGCCAGAGCTTCATCTCCGTTGATACGGCCGTTGGCTAGGGCATCACGCACCGCATTCTCTATTTCCCGTTGAGAGTTTACTCCAACTTTCTTCAAATATTTTCGGATATTCATGTTAAGTTGTTCGTCATCCATATTTCTATCCTCATTTGATTGCAATTCAATTTTCACACGCTGTTCGAAAAGGGCAGATTGGTCAGGAGATTTTGTGGCTTAAAACGTAAAATATTATCCTCGTTGACCGCCATTCCAAGATATATAGGGCGGCCAGCAATATCTGGCCTTATCAACTCCTGGTCCTCAAACTCCATTTTGAAAAGCCCCAGAAGTTTCCTTTGGGTGATTTCGTCTAGCACCTCTCCACTGTATAATTCGTTAAGAATCTGCGTAGACACGGCGTCCAATCCTATATGCCACTTCCACTTATCATCATTAATTTCACTCATCTGTTGGATGTTGACATTTGCTTTGTAGAAATGAAAAACCCAGCCCTCCATAACACGACACAAAGCGTCAATTGCTTCGCCATTATTGTTTAGGCTCACGGCCGTATCAAACTGGCCAGGACGTTCCCAATAGATATCCGAATTTTCTCGATCAAGGACATCCATTTCCATCGTTCTAGGCGTGGCACCCGCCTCAACAATCAGTTGCCCAAGGGCGCCAAAACCACTGTTTTCAGAAAGGATATTTATAGTTTCGGCATCAGCTGCCAGTACGTTGCCGTCATTCAATGAGATTTTTTGTTCCCGGAAAAAAATCTCAGCGATTTTCACCTTTAGGGCATCCGATGAATCGTCAAGAATATTACGTAATATAATCTGGACAAGTTGATTGATAAATAGGGGCGGTGTCTGAGTATTAGGCGACTGGAAAATGGTGATGTAGCATTTCTCCAAAGTCCCTGCCTCAATTAATTTATTCCGAAATTCTATCAAAACGCGATAATTATCTTGGGCATCGGGGTCGGCTAGCGCCTCAATCTTTTCAGGGGATACGTCTCGTCGTGGTTCAATCATCAAACTTTCGTGGAGGGTACGCTCAACGTCACAAGATTCACCGACTGGTTCAATTTCCGGCCGCATAAAATAGGCTCTCAGAAAATCATCTGTAACCTCGAGCTCACCTTCCATCGTGCGGTCGAGAAGCCTATAACCAGAATCGAGCCAGAATTCAGGCAAATCTATCACTCCATGGTTCTAATTTCCGAGCATAGTCAGAGGAGACTAGGTTATCCCCCCTCTGAACACAAATAAGACTAAGAAGCGACCATGTCCAAACTCCAAATACTGAACTTTATCACCCCCCTGTTTAGTGATCTTTATACATTCTGAGAGGCATTCTTAATGAGATATTATTCCTATTTTTTCAAAATTTTTTCGTATTTAAAACAACCCAAATGATCATTCTGGAATTAAGTCGAAGGCGATGCTAATTCTTGCCTCATCCGTATGGAACGGAATTGTCTGATGATAGAAGTAGGACGGAAATAACACCATCAAACCCGGTTCAGGCCTAATCGCCTTAATTTCTGCATCTCTAGAGTTGTGAAAATGATCCGGCGGGCGACCCAGTACCAGCCAACCGGCCTGCTTCCCTGCCTCTTCTCCAACAATTGCTGGGACGTCTGCGTAATAAACACCACTTAGCCAAGCTGCTGGATGTATGTGGGGAATTTGATGGCCCGCGGCCCTCATAATAACCCCCCAAATGGACAATCGCATTTTTTCGGGTTGCGCGCCAAGAAATGGATGAGATGGTTCTCTTTCAACGTTCTTTTTGTATTTGTCGACAGCATTCAAAATCAACTTTTCCATATTGGCGAACGGACCCTTTGGTTCCGCCAATAATTCACCAGAATGCTGCCCAGCACGCGTAGCATGACTCTGAGGCGCATAGTTGAGTGTCGGGTGGGAAGCAACATGCGCTCCCAATGCCGCATTAAACGTAGCGAGGTCGGAATAGCCTGCTGGCGGCTTAATACTTTGAACCTTAAGAAAGCGATCATAATCAATTAGGTCTGCGGCAGTCTTCTTTTCACCCGCATCGCCAAGTACCATAGCCTTAAAAGCCAGTAAATCAGGTTTTCCTGGGTTATCCTTAAGAAAACCATCGCAAACGGCCAGAGCCGCCAAGGGGTCTCCCTGTTGTAGCCGAAGATCTGCAAGATTGACATAAGCCTTGGCAAAACTTGGGTCAATGGCAATGGCCTTCTCGAAAGCAGTGGAGGCAGCATCTAGACGCCCCATCTGCTGCAAGCCATAGGCAATATTCATAGCAGCAGCAGCATGTTTTGGTTGCCGTATTAGGACCTGCTCATAGGCGGTAATGGCTTCATCATGACGACCAAGTTCCTGAAGGGCGGTTCCCAAGTTATATTGAGCCTCGTAAAGGTCAGGATTTATTTTGATTGCCCTTTGACTTTCCTCAGTTGCACCTTTGAAATCCCCAATTTCGTAAAGTACCGCCGCTAAATTCGTGCGTGCCATAGACAAGGATGGGTCAATTTTGAGAGCGGCCTGAAAGGCTGCTTTTGCTTCTTCTAATCGGCTCAATGTTTTAAATGCATTGCCGAGACCATGCAGCGCCAAGACGTGGTGAGGTTCCTTTTCCAAGGCTTTATTGAGAGCAACAATAGCTTTTTCTGGCTGACCACTCCCCTCCATTAGAATGCCAAAATTAAAAAATGCTTCAGCATAATCTGGATCGGCCTGCATAGCTTTTTCGTAGGCTAACGTTGCAGCGCTTTCCTTGCCTAAATGGGCCAGAACATTGCCAAGATTAGTTTGTACTTCGGCATTTTGAGGAGATTGCGACACTGCTTTTTGCAAAAGCTCTAACGCTTCCGCGGCCAACCCCGCCTGAAATGCGGCAACGCCGGCTAGGTTGAGTGCGCCAGTGTCAAAGGGGCTAAGTGTCAACATCTCGCGGCATATATCAAAGGCCGAATGTGGATCCCCCCGACCGAGAGCTGCCGCGGCCAAAGTCAACCGGTCTGTTTGTGTTTGCAGAGGATTGTTGGCGCCCAACGAACTCTGTACGGATTTCCCTACCGGTTCCCCATTAAGGTGCGTCGAATGCACCCGAGACTTGATTTGAGGCTTGGGCTTTATACGACGCTTGGGTTTTGTCGCACGATGTTTTCCTTTTCTAACCTTTTTCATGAACCCGTTTTCTGTAATGCACGATAGGACCTCTTGTATTCATAGTCCAAGATCAATCGCAAAACGAGGTTTTATAATATCGAAACTGTTTTCCATCCCCCCCTAACAAAAGAAGCCGCGGGAGTAGAAATTGCATTTTCATTTTTTATCCTCTGGTCGCGGACTCTTTAATATCATCTCAGTAATCAGATCGGCTATTACTTCACTGCCCCTGTCGTTGAGATGGAATGGGTCCGTAAACAGCCATTCACCGTGGTAGGCCCCGTCGGCGTTAAACGTGTTGGCATCTAGGTATGGTATGTCAAGTATTACGCACGACCCGTTAAGCGCGGCTGTGAACCACTCGTTGGCTTTAAAGAAAGAGTGTTTCAAATCCCCACTGTATGGGTTATGCGGACTATTCTCTATGGCCTCGTAAAGCGCGACCTCTTCGGCACTTTGCTTTTTACAAGAAAGCTCGGCGATAGGCTGATACACGAATAATAGCTGGGCGCCCAACCCGCTGGCCATAACCTTCCAGTTCGACAAATCAAGCCGCATCTGGTCGACTATACATTTCCTTTCACGATAGTGGTTTTCAATACGTGAGAGAAAACCAGGGGGCACATTGTAGAATTTTTCGAAGTAGTTTGCGTAATGATAGAATGTTCCCCATGGTTTTGGGAGCAGACTGTTTATCAAATAAATGAGCAAGTCCGTAGCGCCCGCGAATAGCACAATATTATTAATCGGACCGATTAGATCACGAACGCTGGAAAAAGTGATGAAGTTCTGGCGAATGGTATGCGTTCGGAAACTCAGGTTAAGCCATGTCTCCTTGGTGGATTTAGCCAGAAGTGAGGGTAACGTTTTTTCGTCCGATGTCACGCCGACCCCAAACGCTGTCGAATTGCCAACAAATAAGTTCACTTTACAATCTCTTGAGTTGTCAAAGTGAACTTCCCTGCCACTTCGATCACGTGAATAACGAAACCCGAGCGAATCGGTATTTACCACATCCGAGCGGTAATCGGGCGTGGTTTGAGTCATCACAAATGGTTGCCAATACATTTTAATACCATCGTACTCTTTCAGATAAGGCGCGATTGTATACCGGGTTTTTTCCATTCTTTGCTCAAAGGACATGGTTGTTTCGTCTTCCTGGATCGCCTCACCTTCCCTTGTCATGCGGGCGCGGACCCACGCAGGAAGATTTTCATAATAGCGTTCAAAGGTCTCAATCGTCTCGCCTGATGCCGGCCATAGCTCTCCCCCTTCGGTGCGGACTCTTAGACGGAACAACGACCATTGCCGAACCAGATGCAATGCTCTCTCTGGCGACGACACCTGTTCCTCCAAGGCAACCCCGACACTCAGATAGTTATTGATGATAACGGGATACACCGAGAACGCGCGCCGAAATGCAGCCACGCCTTCTTCATAGAAATCACCCAATTCGAGATCTGTGCGGGCAAGAAGAACTAGCGCCGGAAAATGATCGGGAAACAGTCGCGTTGCCTTCAAAGCCTGAATTCGCGCACCATCAAAATCTCCCCTCTCAAAACAATCCTGGGCCAGATATGTACAGGCCGTTGCCTGGATGATGCGGCGAGGCTTCTCAAAACTCTCGTCCTTTGTCGCAATTGCGTCGGAAGCCGCACGCCAATAATGACCATAGGGACACATCTCGTTCAAATCATG
>JYMV01018006.1_pt2 | contig 11785 bp, 8 predicted proteins | sample 338911 | NCBI WGS metagenome assembly JYMV01 (sample SAMN03354496, study PRJNA234377) | hydrothermal vent metagenome | biome: Deep sea; feature: Hydrothermal plumes at the Eastern Lau Spreading Center, Western Pacific Ocean; material: Seawater | place: Tonga | collected 2009 | depth 2000 m m
TCAGCGACTTGGAAGTAACGTTATCCACTGAAAAAAAGAAATCACCTGTGGTAACCTTCGGTCCAGAACCACCAAAGGAGCCAGTTGCTGCAGCAACTGAAACTGCGAAACCTGAAAGTAAACCAGCAACAGATACTTCCGAGATTGTCAAGTTATCTACGCAAATAGAAGCTACGATCAATGGCGTTAAACTTAGTGATTTGGACGATGATCAAAAATCAGAGCTAATTAATCTAATAAATAAGAAACTCGCGTCTGAATTAGGAATCGATCCAGACCTGATAAACACAGTCCTAAGCGATGGGTCAATAAAAGCAACAACAACAGTAAAAAATAATCTAATTCCCGAACAATTCGAGCTGGAAAAAGTCTATGAGACCATATTGGATTCTGCAAAAAGTAACAGCAAACTGGAAAAAACATTTGCAGATGCCAGTCTCGATAAGATCATAAAAAAATCCTTGGATGAAAGCTTGATAGACAAAAAAATTGAGCCCCCACCATTATTTTTTAGCCAACCCCTATTTTTCGATGGCGTTGATGATTATGCTGATGCAGGTTTGGTCTCAACGAATTTTGCAACCGCGGATTTCACCATTGAAGCCTGGATTAAAACCAGTTCTTCAAACCAGGGCATTCTTATTAAGAATGACGATGATGCTCTCTGGGAAAAAGGGGAAAAAGTATTTTATATAGATCAATCCGGCAGACCTGCATTTGTTGGTTACGGAAATAATTATCTTATTGGCAATAAAGCAGTGAATGACGGTCAGTGGCACCATACGGCCGTAGTCTGGGACTATTCTGGGACTGGCACTGAAGGGACAGGTAAGATATATGTTGACGGTATACAGGGAACATCAAACAACAGTTATAATGCTGAACCAGGCGATGGTGCTGACCTTGCCATTAAAATAGGTGCTCCCAATTTCCAAGCCGGAGAAGCGTTCAATTACTATTCCGGAATGATACATGAGCTCAGAATATGGTCAACTGCTAGGACTCAACAGGAAATAGTTAGCCAAATATATGAAACACTTTTTGGGCAATTTACCGCTTTGCATGGTGGCCAAAAGCATGATGATCTCATAGCTGCCTGGAGAGATTCATCAGGTACTGATGACCCTGGTATGCTAAATACCGGTAGACCTATCTACCGCAGCACAGATGTGGTAATCGATACGACTATAGAATATTTTACGGGGGAGTACTATAGGAGTTCCAAAGGCGCATCTCCAAAATTTGGCAACCTGGTCCAAGTGCGAAATGATACCTTGATTAATTTTCAATGGAAAGGTGAAAGCCCGGATCCTTTAATGATCCCGGTTGATAATTTCCAAGTTAGATGGACCGGACAATTCTACGCTAAATTACGCGGTGAGTATAAATTCAGAACACATTCTGATGACGGTGTCAGGCTATATATCAATGAAAAACTTATTATCGATGATTGGGTTAACCATGGTGCCCAAAGCCGTAAGGGTTCTATTTACCTGGAACCCGGTTTCCAAAACGTTAAACTGGAATACTATGAAAACGTAGGGGGCGCGACCTGTGAGTTATACTGGACAACTCCTTTTTCTGCCGAAGCGCATCTACAGCCTCTAATTTACCAACTCTCAGCCAGTGCTTCCAGTGCCAGTGAGGGCGATGAAGTTGCAAAAATATCAATAGATTTAACATCTAGGTCTGGTAAAAATATAACTCTCGCAGTTGCAACAGAAGACAGCACGGCAATTGGCAACGGGAAAGATTATTCATCATTGAGTAAAACCTTTACAATTCCTGCGGGTGGAAAAAGGATCACTTTCCCTATTCAGTTATATGATGACAGCATGGATGAATACGATGAAGTCTTTAGGGTCAAAATAATGGAAAAAAGCGTGTCGAATGCGAATGCAGGTCTGACCAGGACCCATAGGGTAATAATTTTAGATGACGATGAGCCCCCATCGGTACAGTTCAAATCAGCATCATCGTCCATTGCCGAATCTGGCGGCAATCAAATCGTAATATTGACACTATCTGCTGTAAGCGGTAAAGATATCACTGCATACTATGCGGTTGATAAAAAAAGCACAGCAACACAGTTTAAGGACTACTTTTTAAATAGAAGTTCAAACTATGTTCTTCCTGGACCACATGGAACCTTTAAGGGTGAATACTACAGTGGAGGTTCTGGGGGTGAAAAGCCAGTATTTGGTAATCTCGTCTATGTGAGAGAAGATTCTATAATCAATTTCCAATGGAAGGATGACAGCCCCCACCCTTCTATCTCAAGTTCTAATTTTCAGGTACGATGGACCGGGGATATATATGCCGCATTGCCTGGTGATTACGGTTTTAGGACACACTCTGATGATGGCGTTAGGCTATATATCAATGATTCACTGATTATTGAAGACTGGCTTGTCCATGGTGACACAAGCCATTACGGATCTATTTTTCTAAAACCGGGGGTCCACAGACTCAAGCTTGAATATTTTGAGTATTGTCAATTATACTGGGACCCGCCATCTGGTTCGGAATCGCTAATAACTCCTCTATCGAATGGGCTCTATGCCTTTTTCCCTGCTGGCATTACCAGGGATACCCTGAACGTTGGAATTATCAATGATTCTACAGATGAGCATAAACAGACCATTACATTAAAACTAACTGAACCTGTTAATGCGACTGTCGGTTCTGCAGGATACCATACTATTACAATCAATGATAATGATCCTCCACCATCTGTCGCTTTTGATACCGAGAAAACGAGCGAGTATGAAGTTCAAGGGAAATACCCCTACTATATAGGCCTGTCATTATCAGACATTTCCGAAAAACATGTGGCCGTAGGCTGGACTATCAGTACCTATGGAACGAATGCCAGGGCTAATAAAGACTTCAACGTTAATTTTTGGCCTATTGACCCACCGTCAGTCATACCAGACCAAGACAAAGGCACAGTCTCTATAAAACCAGGTCTGCCAGGCGGAGCGATAGGTGTTCATATATTACACGATTTAATTGATGAAAAAGATGAAACCATAATATTTAATCTCAAACCGGAACCTGAAAATGCATCTTTGGGAGTCATGACACGCCACAATTTTACAATCATAGATAATGACGATAAGCCACTGGTTGAATTCAGCGGGGATGACCATGGAAACAACAGGAAGGCAGCAACTGGAATTGATTTAAGCAGTACAACCATAGGTATTATTGAATTAGGAGGCGATGTAGATTTATTCAGGATTGACCACAAAGCACCAATGACTATCCTTGTATGGTCAGGAGGCAGCACGGATCTTTATGGAGAAATACTTGATGGAGCCGGTAATGTGCTTGCTTCTGATACTGACGGCAGGGACTCCAATAATTTTAAGATAAAAATACCCGTTCTGCCCAAGGTCACCTATGTTCGTGTGAAACACAATAAACCTGCCGGGACTGGCGAATATTCACTCATGGTGGAATCGTCCGAACAGTATGATAAATCTGCTGATGAATTGGTGCTGAATAAAACACAGGCATATTTTCATCAGGGCCACATTGTATATGTAGCAAATAAAACCGGGGCAGAATCATTTAACGTACAAAGGGTGCGGGTGGATGTGGTATCTATTGATCTAGATTTAAAGCGATTCATCACGATTTATGTTAATGATTCATTACTCATCAATCCTTCCCTCTGTTACGTGCCAAGCTATGGCAGATATGAGAACCTGGGTGTTATACAAAAAAACTATATTTCAAACCCTTTACAAATGGAAGGCCTGCCCCGATTTTTACCTGAAGAAATGTTGGATCATTCCCTGGTTTTTGGCGTCGTGAGAGATTTCCGCACCAGGCAACCCGTATTTGGCGCTGAAGTGCGTGTTTTTGGTCAACCAAGCCCAGCACAAGGCAGTGCAACCACACTTATCAGTCTGACTAATGGTGAAGTATGGGGAGGCGGTAAGCAACTGCCGATTAAACCATCTATGTTTAGTTTCCCTAAATCTGCTGATCAGCTCGTTGAAAAAGGACGTCGTATAACCAGCCTTGATGGAAAATTTGCGATTGCGGTCCAGGATACCGGTATCCTTGTTGTACGCGCAGAATCACATCTCAGTAATTATCGTATCCAGGAAAAAGAAGTTAGACTCAAACACCAACGAGGTGAATATTACAGTGCGGATATCTGGCTGTTGCCAAAATAATTTTGGCCATTCCAATATCTATTTTTCTTCTTGCAGTTTTTTTAAATATAAATACCGGTATGAATCAATCTGAGTTTGCAACCCTGGGCGGGGGTTGTTTCTGGTGTGTGGAAGCTGTCTATCAGCGTGTGGATGGAGTTTTATCAGTAAAACCGGGTTATGCTGGAGGTCATATAAAAAATCCCACCTATAAGGAGGTTTGTTCGGGCAGGACCGGCCATGCTGAAGTAGCCCGCATTGAATACGATCCGACCATGATTACCTATGAACAAATTCTAAATGTATTCTGGCAGGCTCACGACCCTACAACACTCAATCGACAAGGCAGCGATGTGGGTGCTCAATACCGTTCAGTTATATATTATCATAATGATCAGCAAAAATCAGTCGCTGATGAGTCAAAAACTCAAACGGATCAATCCAGTTACTGGCCAAACCCAATCGTCACGGAGATCGTGCCTTTAGCAAATTATTCCGAGGCAGACGATTACCATCATAATTATTATAACGATAATCCAAATCAGCCTTACTGCATTTTTGTTATTAAACCCAAGCTGGATAAGCTGGGGAAAAGCGGAGTTATCGACTAGATAATAGGTCAGGTTTGATGATTCTGCTCGTAGGCCTGCATCGCGGAAATGAGAGCATCCACTCCTGATTCCGGCATGGCGTTATAAATTGAAGCCCGGAAGCCGCCCACAGACCGGTGACCCTTGAGAGAGACCAAGTTCCGTTCAGCGCAGAAAGAAAGAAACTCATTTTCATTCAATTCCTCCCCAACGAATACAAAGGTTACATTCATCAGCGAGCGATCCCCTAGGTTTACGGGGCTGGTAAACAATGAATTTCTTTCAATTTCATCATACAGTTTTTTTGCTTTGAACTGATTCCTTTTTGCCATTGCATTTATACCGCCAATAGATTCGATCCATTTAAGCGTCTCATTGACCATAAAAACCGCAAAGACCGGCGGTGTATTAAACATAGATTGCTTCGATGCATGGGTGGCATAATCCAGCATGGTTGGAATCTGACGTTCAGCCCTGCCGATTAGATCATCTCGAATAACCACCAGGGTCACACCTGCCGGGCCCATATTCTTTTGAGCGCCCGCATATATCAAACCAAATTCAGTCACGTCAATTGGCATTGATAAAATGTCGGATGACATATCAGCGACCAAGAATCCATCTTGATTTTTAACTTTAGGTATCACATGATATTGTGTACCATAAATTGTGTTATTAGTGGTTATATGTAAATATACTGAGTGAGATTTTTGGTTCAGATTCTTTGGAATAAAGGTATAATTATCACTCTCGGAACTGCCGGCAACATGTACGGATCCAAAATTGTGGGCTTCCTGAACAGCTTTTGATGACCACGCCCCAGTATTCACATAATCAGCAGTTTCATTCTCATTCAATAAATTCATGGGTACCATGGAAAATTGTAATGATGCCCCCCCCTGAAGCCACAATATCCTGTAATTATCTGGAATATTTAACAGGGAAACAAGGCGACCTGTTGTTTCGTCAAACAGGTCAACGACCGGCTTAGATCGATGGCTCATGGCCAAGAGACTGATACCGGTATCATTATAGTCTATAGCTGCATTCTTTACAGCAATCAAAACCGGTTCGGCTAAACAGGCGGGTCCAGCGCTAAAATTATATACTTGGTTATACATCATATAATCCTGGAAAATACGGGATGAAGTTATTTCACTAGTGAACGTTGAAAAAAATGAAAAACCCCGAAAATTCGGGGTTTTTATCAGTTTGACTTGTTTTGATTAAGGCCTTTCCACCCGATAAGGGATAGACCACACCGCAGTGTTATAGCCCCCATCTTCCGTAAAGATGGTTGCCAGGTCAATCACATCATAAAAAGACCGGAATACCCTACTGTTTTGCCCCAACCCGGGTCCATGAATCAGCCAGGCGCCAGAATGGATATTATCATTCATGACTGTATCAAAGAACCTTCCGGTATCGTTAATAAATCGTCTGCCCCGCTGTTGGCGGTTGCGCGCATAATGTACAGTACACCACTCACCGACACCTGTAGAATCCATTGTGTACTCGGGCCCATCATTTTCCACGGACATCTGAATAAGCACCAGTTCGAAAGCATTAAACGTAGGCAGCGATTCCCGATCAATAAATAATGTGCCTACTTCTTCAGCGTTAAAGGAATGCAGAATGTTCCCAACTCCATATACGCTGAGTGTAGAAATATCCAAATTTGTAATCGAAACTTTTTCTCCGGCACCGCCAATAAGCGGTGTTAGAGCATCGATTTTCCAGCGATAGCCGTTCGGATTTGTTACGTCCTCCTCCTGCACATAGCGAACCTGCCTGGTCAATACGGTAGTGAAATCCTTGGAAAAACCCATAGAATCGATCGCTTCATGGTTGGAAGTATCAATGGCCTGGACCATCAAGACCCCGGTGATGGTGTGGGTCACAAATCCGATGGCTGTGTCACCATCTACAGTAAATTCAACCGTGCGGTCCCGATCTGTGAACAAGCGGCCGAAGCGTATCCGGTATCCCTCGCCATAGGAAAGAGTATCACCAAAAAATCTGGCCACACCTTCCGTCTCCAGGCCGAATTCAAAATCCAGGTCAGCTAGTCCTTCGTCATCAAAACCATCCAGCCCTGCCGCATCATCAGCGTCAAGCAATGCAATAAGGGCGCTTTCATCCAGGGTAAATTCATCATCACTATTTTCACATGCAGAAAAAACCAGCAATAAGGTCAGTAGCAAGAAATGAATATGTTTCATGGTTTTCATCATGTTATTATTGAATTTAATACCAAAAATCACGTTTGCGGTGACCTCCACGCCTTTTTTTCATTTTCTTCTTTTTATTTCTTCTTTCATCACCGCGTTTTCTTAATTCACCACCCATTTCTCTAAGCATTTTCTGTTTAAACATTCCCAGTATGGTCATTTGCAAGGGATCCAATAGATCGTCCATCCCGAGCAGAAATTTTTCTTCCACATCGGCCTTCTTTTTCCGCAATTTGGTAATCTTTTTAACTGCAGATGTCACTTCTGATTTACTCAGTTTTTCATCTTTTTCTATATTTTGTCTTAAACTTTTTCCAATCTCTTTTTCTTCCTGGTTTATGGCATCTAAATTTTTTCGATGTTCACGAAACCGGGGGAAAAATTTCTCTGCCTGTTCCGGTTTCAGATCCAATTCTTCTGTTAAACGCCAAACCATCATAGTTTCCATACGTTTCCGGCGATCATGTTCATCGTCTCCCCTTTCATCGTGATCCATGAAATCACGTTCCTGAGCAAATGATAAACTCACTAAAAGGGTATAGGTCATCAATAGCATTCTCATAATGTTTCCTCATTATTTATTTCATTGTTATTGTATATGTCGTGTATCAGGTCCAGTGTTTCCCAAAGGTCATCCTCATTCAGGAGAAACAGTGTCAGGTCAGCTAGATAAGCTTCATTATCATCAATCTCATAGTCAACATTAATTGACCAAAAATCTGTCTCAAAAATTTCGGCTGTATCGTCATTTTCCGCAACGTATATAATCTCATAATTCACCGGATCTAATTGTAGAAAGGTAAAATACCCAAATACGGTTATGACCAAGGCAGCCACAAAACCTGAAAGAGTTCTATAGTGATGCAGTTTTATCTCTCTCTGCCGTCCATGAAGAGCAGCCAGGAAAAGGCCAGGATCAGGGCTCGCTGACTTCAATCGGCCCTGATTAATAAGTTTTTCTTCAAATTGATTCATCGTTTAACAACTCTTTTAACTTTTTTACGGCATGGTGGTAATTTACTTTTGCGGATCCTACGGTCATATCCGTGATCTCGGCAATATCCTTGTAAGGAAGTTCCTGGGCAATCCGCATCATGACCACCATGCGTTGTTTTTTAGGAAGCTTGCCGACAGCATCCCATAACTCTCTTCGTGTCCATTCCGATTCAGTTGAGTCATCCCTTTCTCCCCGATCAGGTGCCTGGTCCAAATGGAGTAGGTTTTTCCATTTATTCCGAGACATCCATGAGTTGGCTGTATTGATATTGATTCTGTACAAATAGGTTGTAAATGCAGATTCAAATCGAAAATTCTTAAGATGCTTGTACAATTTGAGAAAAACGTCTTGGGCCAGGTCTTCCGCAGCCATTTCATCTCTGGTGACATTAATGAAAAAGCCAAATACTGATGGAAGATGCCGCTTAACCAGTTCATCAAAAGCCCCATCTTGTCCTTCCTGAAATTCCTGTATGAGTTCATGGTCATTTTGCATATCATTTCGCACTTTAAGACACAATAGACTGGCTGAGGTTAAAAAACTTTTTCTGTATTGACCATTGGCATTTTTCCCATGGACAATAGTCATTATTTTCAATCAGGAATTTTATTATTTATTCATTCTCTATGGCAGGATTAACAAAACAACCCACCCCAAATCCAGACCAAAATTCTGCTATCACCCATCCGCCAGGGCCACTCATGATCCTTGCCGGGGCAGGAACCGGAAAAACGTTTACACTTCTGCGAAGGATTCGCTACCAAATTGAAACTGGAAGAATGTCCGCAGACAATATTGTCCTGCTCACGTTCACAGAACGCGCCACCATTGAAGCCAGGGAAAAAATACTGAGTATCCTAGGGTCTAAAGGATCCGGTATCCTGATCAGCACCTTCCACGGATTTTGCCATGGTTTGCTTCGCGAGTTTGGTCCTAATGAAATGGCAGACTGGGTCCTTTGGCAGGATAGTGATATCATTCATTACTTCCTGGATCATTTTGATGAATTGGATGAGCTTTCATCACGAACATTCAAATCCAATCCTGTCATGGCAATCACTGACGCTTTCATTCCTTTTTTCTCTCGGTTAAAAGATGAACTCATTACTCCTGAATACCTGGAAAAATACTATATGCCGACAGAATGGACACCGGAATGGATCTCGGAAAATTTTCCTGCCCTGCATCTTGGAACGAATCAGTATGAAGCAGCATTGCAACTTCAGGACCTAACCCAGATCTATCATTGGTTACAAGCAGCTAAGGCACGGGAAAAAGTTCTGGACTTCGGAGATATGCTCCTGCACTGCTATGCCCTGCTCCGCAATCAACCAGCTATTCTGAAAAAAGTTCAAGACAGATTTCAGCATTTTTTCATTGATGAGTACCAGGACAATAATTACGCGTTGAATAAGATCATCAACCTGATCTCAGCTAAATATCGAAGCATTACGGTTGTTGGGGATGAGGACCAGTGTATATACAGTTTCCGGGGAGCGAATTATTACAATATCCAGGACTTTGTGGATCGGTACGGTAACCATCCAATCTTTTCTATTGTGAAACTGGAAGAAAACCGGCGTTCCACACAGGAAATCCTGGACCTGGCTAATGCATCTATCGCAAACAATACAAAGCGCAATCCCAAAATACTAGAAACACCCAAAAGCAACCCAAAACACGGCTCCATGCCAATATGGACCATAGCAGAAAGCAAAGATACTAAGATTGGAGTTCCAGTTCTTATCCGAAGGATAACGGAATCAGGAAAAGCGGCGTACGGAGATATTGCTGTAATCTGCCGATCCTGGACCAACGTTAAGGATATCGCCAATGCCTTGATTCAACAAGGTATTGCAGTAGACCTACATATTGAGAAGTTTTTTTATGTTCCAATTGTGAAAAATGTTCTAGCCTGGGCTCATTTAATCACAGGCGATGATCGGTCACAACAGGCTTTATACAGGATATTGGTACAAACGTCAGGCGAATCCCAAACCCGGGCATTTTTCTCTGGTGCAAAAAGGTTCAGCATACACGAAAAAATGTTGAGACTAAAAGACAACATAGAAAATAACAAAGCTGATCTTCCAGACAGTAAATCCCTGGAAAACATGCTGGCTTCATATGAAAACCTGATCGACAAACTGAAACAGAAACAAAATGCTGCAGAAATGGTCTGGGCTATTATGACAGTTTTAAAAGAGACTGAATTGATGAAAGACATGAGAAATGACTATCGTTACCGTGAACGCCTGAACCTTGCTAATATGGGCAAACTTTTGAACTTAGCAGAACAGTTTGTAAACCTGCGTTCGGAAGGGCGGCGATCCCTGGGAGAGTGGTTGCGATATCTGGATGCCCTGGAAATGACTGGGAATATCCCTGCAGAACAGCCAGACATGCCAAAACGACGTCTCTTCAAGTCCTGACTGTTCACCAAAGCAAGGGTTTACAATATTCTGTTGTTATAATACCATTTCTTCGTCAAAATACTTTTCCTATGTCCCTCAAGCGGCACGCACTAGTGGAACGCTTACCTGCGTCCTGGATGAAATGGGGTCAAGATAGTTCTGGAATTGTGACCAGTCATTTCGAAGAAGAGCGGCGCGTGTTTTACGTAGCCTGTACCCGGGCAAAAAATAAATTATACCTATTTGGACCGAAAAAATCCCAATCAGATTTTTCCAAGGAATTAGAAACATTAAATCCTGAAGTTATGGAGATAATTACCATGAACAGTGAAACTCAAAATAAGAATGGCACAGTGCCTGAAAACCAACAGCAATTGATAGCAGACCTGAACCGCGAAATTTCCGCCGGTGAATTTGAAAATGCTCATGAAATACTGGATGAAATGGAATCATTTGATCAGCAATCTGGCCCGCCCAAGAATGTGAGCGATGATGAGATCGGAATTCATGGAAAACTCATTACCCTCTCATCTACAAGCATTGGTGATTATCAGGACTGTCCTTTAAAATACCGTTTGAAACACCAAGATAATGTCCCAGAACAGAAAACTCAGGCTACCCTGGAATTTGGGATGATTATACACGATGTACTCTTTGATTTTCATGGATTAGATTCATCAGACCAGACATGGGAAAACCTTATGAAATTATTTAACAAACACTGGCGTCAGGATGCGTTTGAATATCGTCAGCGCGGAAACGAATTTAACCAGCAAGGTGAAGAATTACTCCGGGATTACTTTAACCATATCCAGGCTAATCCGCCGGCTGTAGTTGAAAGAGAAAAACGGTTCAAATTCGATCTGCCGGAGATTGGTGTCCGCATCACTGGGAAAATCGACCGTATAGATCGGGAAAACGATCTTCTGCGGGTAGTGGATTACAAAACCAGTAGAAAAAAAGAAAAAGCGAAAGAAAGCCTGCAAATGGCACTTTATACAGAAGCGCTATCCCGGGATGCTGTAGAAGATGTCCGGGGAAAGCCAGGATCTGCCGTGCTGCATTTTCTCCGACACGGTGATGACCCGGAATCCAATCATACCTTTTCAGCAGAAGAATTATCTGCCCACCGGGAACAAATCGCCAAAGTGACCCGGGGGATACGTGAACGAAATTTTAAACCAAAGCCCAATGAATATGGAGTGTGTAAATGGTGTGACTATAAGGATTTTATCTGCCCAGCATGGGAAGAATAAAAATTATTGCCGCAGGATCTGGAAATCAATTAATCCGGTAAATTCTGCTCCAATGAATTCCATTTTCTGGGGATTGCCAATAAATAATACAGAATCTTCACTGAAGGCAGTCACATTTGTATTGACCA
>JYMV01019798.1_pt1 | contig 11785 bp, 13 predicted proteins | sample 338911 | NCBI WGS metagenome assembly JYMV01 (sample SAMN03354496, study PRJNA234377) | hydrothermal vent metagenome | biome: Deep sea; feature: Hydrothermal plumes at the Eastern Lau Spreading Center, Western Pacific Ocean; material: Seawater | place: Tonga | collected 2009 | depth 2000 m m
CCAGTTTTACTTTAGGTAAAAAATCAACAGTGTATTCCGCTCCCCTATATAGCTCAGTATGTCCTTTTTGCCTGCCAAACCCTTTCACTTCAGAGACAGTTAGCCCAGTTATACCAATCTCCGATAAGGCTTCTCTGACTGTATCTAGTTTAAAGGGCTTTATTATTGCTGTTATCATTTTCATGACTGGCATCCTGTATTTATAGTATTATTTTTGTTTTATTTTTTGTTTAGTAAAACTGAATGCTATTCCAACAACAGCGGTTAAAATAACAGCACCAATGCTCAGGTACGCTACAATATCATTATTAAGTTCATTTATTAGCATGTTTTATGTTCCTCTATATTATTATTAATTTATTCATTATAACCCCACACCCACATAAATCAACACCCATCATGCCTAAAGTGGGCTTTTAGCTCATTTACAGTATGGATTATTTTACATTTTCTCCGGTTCTTTATGTTAGTTTATGTATAAAAATAACGTTAAGAGTCCTAGGTATATAGCGGTAAAATCGATAATCAAGAATAATTATATTTACATATAGCCAAATCAACCATTGGTTAACCTAGTTCTTCAGCCCTATCGCTACTTAGACCTTTGAATTCTTCATTGTCATGAACAAGGTCAAAATTTGCTTCATGCATTAGCTCGGCTCTTAATGTCGGGCTAATTCTAACTGCAATCTTTATATTCCTCAAACCTTCTTCTATCAAACCAATCTGCACTAAAGCACACGCCCTTTGCCAATATGACAAGCCATAATTTTTATCAATGGCTATGGCCTCATCACACAAAGTCAACGCCCATCTAGGCTCATTCAGTTCTAGAAGCACATCAGCTTTGTAGGTTAATGCCTCAACATTTTGTGGATTTAATTTAATTATTTCATTATATATATTAATCCGCTCTTGTTGACTATTTTCTAACCCCGCCCTTTTCCATAATGATTGAATGGCTTCAGCTCTTTCAATGTTCTCTTGATTTTCTGCAATTTCTTTAGCCCTTTTTGCTGCACTTCTCTCAAGCTCTAGCACCCTAATCTCGTACTCTTCAGTCAATTTAGAAATCTTTCTTTCCACAGATCTCTTGGTGTCATCTTTTAGTTCTTTTAATGAATGCCATCCGAATAATAGTAATAATGACGTGCCAATGGCAATAGTGTAAAAAATATTATTTACTGTATCAGTGGCAAACTTTATGGATCTATCGGTTACTTCCAATTTATTTTTTGCTAAAGTGTTAACCATATCAATTTCTATCTGTAGCTGTTTTTTATTTATCTTGGTTATTTCATCCAGGATAAACCTTTCAATAAATGGTTCAAACAACCGTTTTTCCAATAATTGGACTTCAGTCGAATTTACTACACCCGGGTTGATAACTTTTTTATCATTCTCTGCGACGACAACTGTTGACAGCAATAACGTCCAAACGATTAAAAATATTTTATTTGACATAATGGTTTTGGTTTTTATCCCTAATTACAAATCAGCGACAATATAATAAGAAAGTTTTAACGCATCCGGTAGGAGAATCGAACTCCTCTTACCAGGATGAAAACCTGGGGTCCTAACCGATAGACGAACCGGACATTAGCGCAAAACAAGAGTGAGTTCACAATACATCATCTCTCAGTCTAGTATTATACCATAATCAAATTGCAAAATGTCTTTTTTTTATTATTATTTTTATTACATACATACTTAGGAGAAATTTGACTATATCATAATTTGCGGTAATCTTGTTAGTGCGTTATTATCATTAATTATTACGGATTTTCCCATCATGCCAAATAATCTATTCAACAACATAAATACATCTAGCGAAGTCAATGGAGCAATGGTGTTGCACTTTCAATCCCTAATCCACCAAACAAAAGTAAAAATTAAAAATAGAAGAAGCATACTTGATAAAAATAACGCAAGTAAAGAGGATCGTGATGCGATGGAACGTCATTTTCAATCCTTGGTAAAATCTACCCACACCAAAATACAACATCGTTTAGATATAATGGCTCTCTCAAATATTAAGTGATTCTTTGGGCTTATCTACCTTGCCTTAGGAAGATTGTCCCAATCAGTGGTATATGATGGAGACTTATTGCTTGTTTTATATCTATACCCACCACTTAACTCTGACCCAAATTTAACGATATCACCGTACTTGGAATTAATAGCCCCGATAACATCTAAAGACTTGCCTTTTTCAGCATCTCCCAAAAATAAATCTTGTTGACGGTATGATTTGGTCAGACCCTTCAATATAACCCCACCTTTCTTGTATTTAAATCCTGGTTTATAGATACCCCTTAGCGTCTCAGAGATTTGAGGGATAATGGCATAATCCGAAGTAGAAAAAGGCAAGACAATCCTGCCAAAAATATTATTTTTTTGCTCTTTATCCTTGAATGGATTTGTGTTGCAAAATACCTCAATTACACTCACATAGAGACCTTGTTTCCTTAAGCGTTTAATTGCACTTCTGGCCAACCCAGTCACAGCCGAAACCAATTCCTCAATGTCCACAACTTCTTCCCCAAAGGTTCTTGACGATACAATTTGTTTTTGATCTGATTTTTCGCTTTCTAGCTTAAAGCATTGTATGCCATGTAATTCATCGTAGACCCTTAGTCCGTTAATACCCAATATATTCTTTACTTCATCCCTAGGATGATTGTAAAAATCTAAAACAGTACTAACCCCCAAGCTCTCAAGTTTTTCCACGTATTTCTGCCCAATCCCCCAAACGCTACCAACAGCAACACCCCCAAACGTACTCAATAACTTGCTTTCACTTAATAAACCTAGGTCAACCACCCCATTCTTAGTGAGATTTTTCTTAGCTAACCTATTCGCCAATTTCGCCAAAGTCTTGGTGCTCCCGATGCCAACGCATACAGGAATACCTGTTCCCTTTAAGACACTTTTCCTCAACTTTCCCATTTCTTCTTCCACCCCGTCATCATCTTCCGAAAATTCTAAAAAACTTTCGTCAATTGAATACACTTCCTGCCTCGAAGAATATTGAGAAATGATATTCATTACCCTTTTAGACATATCGCCATATAAAGTAAGATTTGATGACTTGGCAATGATGCCAGCCATTTGTGCTAATGATTTAATTTTAAAGTAAGGTTCACCCATTTTTATGCCCATATCTTTTGCGCCTTCGCTCCTGGCAATCACACAACCATCATTACCAGACAAGACAATTACTTCCATAGCACACATTCTGGGGTCAAACACCCTTTCACAAGAGACGTAAAAATTATTACAATCGATTAATGCAAATTTTGTTTTATTACTAGACATACTGATGAATCACTGACGTGACTACCCCCCAAACCACTAATTCATGGGCTCCAATTAGAGTTAAATCGGGGAAATTATTATTCTCAGCCTTTAACGTCACCGCACCACCCTCAAGAACCAGGGTTTTGACAGTGAACTCATCATCGACCACAGCAATAACAATGCTACCATTTTTAGCCCTTAAGGATTTGTCTACAATCAAAATATCATTTGGATTTATTCCAGCATCAAGCATGGATTCACCAGCGACTCTAACAAAAAATGTAGAATCCTTATTGGTGATTAGGTGCTCATTTAAATCCAAGGAATCCTCTAGGTAGTCTTCAGCTGGAGATGGAAACCCAGCCTGTACAAATTCACCACACATCGGTATTTTGACCTTCGATTTGTATTCTGGACTTATTATTTTGATTTGATTATGCATGTGTAAATTATATTTATATTTGCATTAATAATCAACCCAACCCCCAGATTACTCGTATAATAATTTGCATTTTTTATCGACAAGCAACAAGCAACAAAATACTGTATAATCTTGACCATGAAAAATCAAAAAGAAGTTTACTTAAAGATTAAGCCGCTTAGTGTTAATACCGCCTGGCAGGGCAAAAAATTTAAAACCCCATTTTATAAGGCCTACGAACAGGAGTTATTACTAAGGCTACCCAATGCTTATAAGGTGCCAAAAGAGGGTCCATTGGAGGTATTCTACGAGTTTGGACTCAATACAGTGGCAGATTGGGACAATCCCATCAAGCCACTACAAGATATTCTTCAAAAAAAGTATAATTTTGACGATAGGAGAATACATAAGGCCATCGTTATCAAAAAAGTGGTTAAAAAGGGCGAGGGATATTTTAAATTTTCTATTGAATCATTAAAAGATACTCCATCGGAGTAATCCAACACAAAATTAGTATCAACTATGGCGAATGAGCATTAGTAATGCAACCAATGAGCTTCAAGAAAAGTTAGAATACTTCATGCCCAAGAGATTGGAATTGGGTTTATTTTTTAAATCAACACTTTCCCATTGCTGTATTTAAGGCAATTTTAGCTTCGCTAATCCCACCCCAGTTATAATGCCCCGGAACTTTTACTTTTACACCATCTTTTAGTTCAATGGTAATCTTCATTTCTTCAAGTTCTACTACTCTTTTAATGGCAAATAATATCCCTGACAAAATAATAGTAAATAAAGACATTGCCACCAAATCCCCACCCCCAAACGCCTTAAAGTATATTGATACCAAAATTCCACCAACAATAGTTGTTACCAGACCATACTCATTAAACCACGTTTTTGCCATCTTGGGTTCAACGATTCCAATGATATTGGATACGCTAAACGAAGACCACTTGGTGGCATATCCATGCTTTAACACATTTGTAATATAAAGTGGCTCACTTTCCGATACAACGGAGAACGAGTTGGTGGTGACTTCCAAGCCTCTTAATTTGGAAACTTCCCATTCAGGATTATTGTTACCTAGACCAAATAAATTCGCCTCACTCCATGCGTTTTCTACCTTTATAAGAGAATCAAATGGTGTATTAATTATAGTCTCTTTTCCATTTTTTAACTTTATTGATAAGTACCTGGCAGGCTTAATTATTTTTTGATGTATTGTTGTTAATATAGCGGCAATTGCCATTATTACCACACTCGCTGAGTACCCGGTACTCATACCGAATATATTTAATTCTCCAAAATTAAATATATCTCCACCAAACATTACCAAAATAATCACACTTAGCCAAAAATAAAAACGCCTTTCAGAGAAGTTGTGCGGCACCATCTCTTCCACCTTTTCTATATCTTTAGCATCCCAGATTTGAGTAACATCCCACTTTGGTAGCCAATTATTTTTTTTAACATACGTTAGCGATGTATTTGTAACTTTAAAAATACTATTTTTTAAAAAAACTTTGTCAAATATTTCAGCACTCATACTCACCCCGACTATTAATTATATTATTACTATTATACCACAAATTGTATCCCACCGCATTTAATTTGATATTTACCGTATTTTAGTGATGGAGCTATTAAATTAATTCTTTAATTGAACTAATTCTTACCGCTTCTTTTTTGCAAGTAAGTTTGTTAATTGATGCTTTACGACCATTATCAACATACCAGCAATAAGAGCCACTGAAACGGGAGTGGCAAAGAGTTCCATTATTTGCGGTATTATCGATGGAAATGAAGATCCAAAATGAATAACACTATGCAAAAAAGGTAAATTGTGTAATAGAATGCCACCCCCTACCATTAGCATTGCAATCATGCCTATTATGCCGATTGCCTTCATTAGCTTAGGCATGCCCAGGATTAGCAATTTTCCCATAAAGGCCAACACCCTGTTCTTTGAGTGCTTGTCTCTTAGGTAAAATCCAACATCATCCATCTTAATGATCATCCCCACAATGCCATATACGCCTACAGTGGCTATCAGCCCAATTAACACCAAGACCACTATTTGGGTAGCGATAGCTTCGTCAACAACAGTGGCAATGGTCAAAGCAATTATCTCAATCGATAAAATGGTATCAGTTCTCACTGCAGATGCTACGGTTTCATCTTCTGCTGCCCTCAAATCTTCAGTACCAGCTATAGAGTGCTCATGGGGGTGCTCATGTTCTTTAATAATTCCAATTTTCTCCCCAAGAGACTCACTGCCTTCAAAGGCCAAATAAGAGCCACCAACAACTAAAATTGGAGCCATTAGCCATGGAGCAAAATAAGTTATTAATATTGCCACTGGAATCATTAGTGCTTTGTTTCGTAGCGACTTCTTGGTTATCTTCCAGATAACTGGCAATTCCCTCTTTGCCGCAGTATTACTTACATATTGCGGTATTGTGGCAGTGTCATCAATCAAGATTCCTGCAGTTTTTGATAGAGATTTGCCGGTTTGATTGGCAATGTCATCCAGGGAACCAGCCGCCACTTTACTAGCCACCACAGATAGATCATCTGCCAAAGCCCCTATATATCCAATTAATCCAGCCATCTTAAACTCCTAGGTTATTTTTGCACCATTAAGGATACATTCTACCATCTTTTTCCCACTTTGTTTTATCCAAATACCCATTGCTTGTTAAACGGTAAATGGGTATTTGATTTGTGGATGATGTTCGTATCCTATTAATTCAAAATCATCCATAGTAACCCAGGTCTCTAGGTCTTTCAAAGTTTTAATCTCAGGATTAATAACTAACTTGGGTTGCTTCTTGGGTTCACGGCCAACTTGTTCATTTTTAAAAATCTCAACCTGGTTTTCATACAAGTGCACATTTGAGATATGGTGCCTCATAATTTTTGCCTTCTTCCCTGTTATTTGTGCAGTTATCATTAGCAAAAATGCAACCTGCAAATGATTAAATGGTTGACCTAACGCATAATCACTACTTCGCTGATAACTTTCAAGATATAAATCATCCCCCAATAAATTGAAGTGATGCGTATGCATACATGCTGGCAAGCAGGCACGATGAATAAGATTGGGGTGATTAAAGGTCATGATTTCCCTCCTATCATCAATGCCCTGGGATAAATCGGATACTATTTTTCCATATTGATCCAGGGGCTCATCATCCTTGATACCTGGAAATGCACGACCAATAACGCCATAACACATACCCATGTCATCTTCACCTTTCCGATGTGGATTGTCAAGCCAAGCCTGATTATCATTTGCGTTAGCATTCCACGTATTACAGCCAATTTCCCTAAACTGTGCAGCACTATTATATCCACGAATATAACCAAGCATTTCTGCAATTGCCATTTTCCAAGCCAATTTTTTGCTTGTAATCACTGGCACGTATCCCCCAGAAACATCATATTCTAAAGTGGCACCTATAACGGCAAGCGTTCTCCCTCCAGAGCGTTTGTTCTCTACCCAAACTCCATCTTGTAGGATTCTCTTTCCAATATCTAAATACTCTTTCATTCCTTCACCTTATGCTAATTTATAAAAAATTCTATATAGAATACATATTGCTTTAAAAAGTTTTACAGGGATAGATTACCGCTACGCCCAGTCATTCTATGTGCCATGTATTCAGCTAATGCGCTATTGCTTTCAGCATCACGTATATCGTTAACCTGATTCATAATTTTGCCAGCAAGTCGTTCATACCCACTTTTGCTTAAAACGTTAATAATTACATTAATTTCGTCTTCTCTTAAATTGTTTAATTCCATTTTTTCCTCTCATGTTTATATTCACCAAATATTATAACATATCAGTTGCCAGTTTTTAAAATTCTTGCTAATAGTATTTGCTATTAATTTATACTCTTAATGCCCAGCAACACCCAATGTGTTTATGGTTATATAACTATTACCATCCAAATTAATATTTTTTTTTTCATATATATATCAATGACATACTATTCTATTTGGCCATCTGTTTTTTTCCCAACATTAAGGTGCCAGTAGTATCAGGTTATACAAGGGCGATATTTTGCTTACTGCCACAGTAATATTACTTTATTTTTTGCTTTTATTTCTATTTTTTTTTCAGTTTTTTGTACTTGCATGTTATATTATAATATTAACACAACACTACCCATGGAGAGAACATAATGCCCGAAGAAAAAACAGAACAAGTATCAAAAAAATCAAATTCAGCCTTACTGGCAGATGCATATATTGATTCAATAAAATCACAAATTGGAGAGGGTGAAAATGCTACTGTAGATTACATGACAGATGCAAAATCAGTAACTTACAAAGATGGCCTGTATTTGAAAAGAATGAATGGTTATCCAGTGGATCCGAATCATATATTGAATGAATTTAATCTAAACACTGCAATTCGCGCCAATGATTTTGAATTTTCTCAAATGATAACTTTCGATGAGATGAAAAAAACTAAAGGCATGTCACTAGTCGAAGGTAAATCTAAATCAGTTGTTTCTGTTTGGGTTCCTGCTGGAGTTTTTAAGCAAGATGAAAATAAAAGAAATATTTTAGATGCCCAGGGCAAGAGTATACCAGTTATGAATTCAAATGGCTTTCAAAAGACTTACATAAAAAAAGTTGCTTTATTTAACCCATCTCAAACCAAGGGTGCTGAGGTATCAGAAAAATTCAAAATTGCTGATTCAGAGCCAAAGAAGTTAAATATTAGCTTCCTTAATAGCAAATTAGAGGAACTTGGTTCTTCAGTTGTGTTGAGTGACGATAGTTCATCATCAGATATCTCTAAGTCTGTTTATGATTCTGTTAGACAGGCCGTTTCATCAAAAGATGACAATGCTGAGGCAAACAGTGAAGAGACTCAGTTAATTGCAGAATTAGCATGCATTGCCCTTTTTAAACAAGCTAAAATACCGTTTGCTCTTGAGTACACACAAGAACAAATAATTAATAAAGAGGCGTTTATTAAATTTGACTTAAAATACGATAATGAATTAGAAGCCGAAATAGATGGAGTTAAAACACCTAAGGATGTTCTTTTAAATAGCTTAAGCAAATCAAAGCAAGTGATTAAGGATATCGGCTCTATTCAACCATTAGCAAAGAAAATCCCAAATAAGAAGCAACCTTCTGATGATAAAGTGTCAGAAAAGAAAGTTGTTAACAGTGCTATACCTTTCTAGTATTAGCAATTACAAACTTATTGAATCTACCAGAAGTAATATCTTGGTGGATTAAATCTTGTTAAGATGCTCTAAAAATCCCTCTGGGCTAATTTCCCCAACAATTCTTTGGCTTTTTACTTCCTTGCCATTCCTAAAGAATAAAATTCCTGGAGGGCCAACAATATTGAAGCGCTTCATTAGTGCTTTATCTTCCGCATCATTCTTAGTCACATCAGCCTGCAGAGCAATTACATCGCCCATCGCCATCGCGACTTTAGGATTACCAAATACAAACTTTTCTAATTCCTTGCACGATATACACCAATCAGCATAAAAGTCTAACATAACTATCTTTTCATCTACAGCAGCTTTTTTAATTATATTATCCAAATCATTTATGGTTTTAATCAGACTAAAATCTACATGCGTCAATTGTATCTGGGTTCCGTTAGTTACCTGAGCAACCGCTTGTTGTGCCAGAGGTTTAAGCATATCTCCACCACCCCTGCCAACTAGAACCCAAAGCATAATTCCAAGGCCCATAATAATCAAACCCACACCCTTAAAAATCCTAGCCCACGGAGATTCTGTATCCGTTATGTTATTAAGTACACCCATTGCAATTGGTGCCAGAGTCAATAATATGGCCCATAACACTAGAGAAACCATGTCGGAAACGATTCTCTCCATTAGCCAGATGGCAACAGCCAGCATTAAAATGCCAAATACATACTTGATGTTATCCATCCACACCCCAGCCCTAGGAAGCTTGCTCATTCCTGTACCAATAGCTATAAGAGGAGCACCCATGCCTAACCCCATAACAAACAAAGCACTACCACCTAAAAAGGCGTCTCCGGTTTGCCCAATATAAATTAAAGCACCAGCTAATGGAGGAGCAACACAAGGGCCAACAATTAGAGCGGAAAGGAAGCCCATAATACCAACTCCAATCAATTGACCACCTTCCTGTTTGTTGCTCATTTTAGATATTTTATTTTGAATACTTGCAGGTAATTGAATGTCATAGTATCCAAACATAGAAAATGCCAAAGCCACGAATATCAGACTAAATACTGTTAATATCCAGGGGGTTTGAAATAATATTTGCAGATTTTCACCAAAATACCCTGCCATTACCCCAGCAACAGCATATGTAAGACTCATCGCCACCACAAAAACTACAGACATTATTAACGCTCCCCTGGTCGTTACCTTGCCTTTATGTCCAACAATAATTCCAGATAAAATGGGAAACATCGGAAACACACATGGTGTTAAAGATAACAAAAGCCCAAACCCGAAGAAACTTGCCAAAATCCAGAATAAACTATCTTGTTGCAGTAATTGCGATATTTTATCAGTTTCATTTAGTCCTTCATCAGAGCCATCAGTTATTTGCTCTTGTATTAACGTGCTACTAATGTTTTTTATATCTTTTCCACTACTACTAGGAGAGTATCCTGCATCTACTGTCGCTGTCGTAGATATTGATGGAATGCCATGGGTTGAGCCGCCTTCGCCACCATGGCCGGAGTATGCCACGGAGCTAAATAATAGTATTAAATATATCAGTATTCTTTTCATATTTAATATACTACCGATAGTTTGCCTTAATTTCAAGCACCATCTGTTAATCAATGTGGCAAACTCTATTGCCCGGTCTGCAATTAATATTATTTGCAAAAAATATTATCCTATGATATAATTATATTGTCGCGTAGCTCAGTTTGCCAGAGCACTGTTTGTATAAACAGAGGTCGCGGGTTCAATTCCCGTCGTGACACCCCAGTCATCTAAAACAGAGAATTATGAATATTGACAACAAACAAAAAATGGTTTCACTTCTATATCACCTAGCTATGTCAGATGGTGTGTATCAGCCACAAGAGAAGAAATTCATAGATGATTTTATATCCAAGAATTCTTTGCCAATTTTCAAATTAGAGCCAAATTTTTTACCCGAGTTGGTGCTCGATTTCACTTCTATGGAAAAGCGTGCTATTTCGGAAGAGCTCAATAAGCTAATGCGTGCTGACGGAATAATTACTGCAGAGGAAACTCAGTTTTTCGCTAAAGTAACTCAGTTCCTTAACTAGCCAACCCATTTAATTTTTCTCCTTTTCGTGTATAATATTATTATCACAAAATAATAAGGAGATACAAAAATGGCAGCAGAAATGGCAACTATCAAAGACAAAATCAATACCCATAAAGAGTTATATTTCAAGAGTGGTAAGTATAACATGGGTTCAGTTGATTCAGATGAGCTATCACAGGCGCAAATGGATCTTAATCTATCCGAGGAAAAAAAGAAAGATTTAGAAAATGATAGCCCCGAAAGATATGCTGCAATGATGGATGAAGAAGCCAGCCCATCTTCGACTAAAAATGACATCATAAATATAGAATTTAAAAACGATCCTGAATCTAAAGTTAATCTATCAACAAAGCCATGCAGTACAGCTCAAAGATTTTTTGATGACTCACTGTCTAAAACTAAAAATTCTCAAATTGCGTCAGGTAATAAAAACGCACTCACGGTAGTTGAGGCTATAATGAACCCCGCCTCAAACCACAGCCCAACAATGACCAACAAACCAGATACACTTGAAGAAAAACTTGAAATGGTATTACAGATATTTCAAGCTGAGGGGTTAATTGATCCCAATGATGTTGACGAGCAGTTCGAACAACTAAATACCCCAGCAGAAAAATTTGCAAAAATGCAAGTATTGATGCAATCTCAATTACAAGCAAACCAAAGCAAAACTGGCTGTGATGTCTCGGATGAGATGCAATTTATGGATAGTTTTCTATTTAAAAATGACCAATTAAATAAGGGTCTTGAGCCATACCCAGGTGGTTC
>JYMV01036372.1_pt1 | contig 11784 bp, 10 predicted proteins | sample 338911 | NCBI WGS metagenome assembly JYMV01 (sample SAMN03354496, study PRJNA234377) | hydrothermal vent metagenome | biome: Deep sea; feature: Hydrothermal plumes at the Eastern Lau Spreading Center, Western Pacific Ocean; material: Seawater | place: Tonga | collected 2009 | depth 2000 m m
GTCTGGGCTGTAGAGGGTGCACCATATATCTCTTATCATTTCTTCTTTCTGTAAATGTTGTTCATGGGACAGATACATTATCCACATTGCTTACCGGATTGTATGGCCTTGTATCGAACGACAATCCCCCTGCTGGCCTTATTGAAATGTTTAATTTTTTATGACTGGTAAAAAAGGGTTCAACGAATCCGGCGACATTGAATCCATAACCGAGTATTTCACGGTTGTCAAAATCAAAAAATGAAAAGAGTAAACCAACCCTGGGGTAGCAATTACATACCTCCCAGGATTTTTTATCCATCTTGTGCCAGTTTATTGTCAATTCTGTTCCCCTGGGGTAAGAGTCTTCTATTGCCCTAATAGCCCTGGAGTGAATGATCACAAATCCATAATGTTCACGGAGCCCGATTACCAGCTGGCTCTGTGAATTTGTATCCGTAACTGAGGACAATGTATCTGTCCCATGAACAACATTTACAGAAAGAAGAAATGATAAGAGATATATGGTGCACCCTCTACAGCCCAGACTCCACTTAAAACGGACCCTTCTATTCACGAGCGGTCATTTAATTGAGGCTATTGCTTAATTAGCCTTCGTGTCAGCACATCTGCACCTTTAGATGTAATTCGCAAGACATAGGACCCGGCATTCAGCGGACTCATGGAGAAGGAGAAGAAATTTGATCCGGCCTTTGCTTTGTCGGAGTACAGATCCTTGACTAAAGCTCCCTTGGTATCGTATAGCTTCACCTCAACCGTCCCTGATTTCTCCAGTTCAAAGTAGAGCGTAACAAGGTCAACAGCCGGGTTGGGGAATACATTGCTTTGGGGTTTGGCTTCTTCAATTACCATTGAATCACGCACCACACATTCAGCATCGTCTATTATTGTTACGGTGTAGGTGCCTTGCCCTAACCCAGTTGCTGTAAAGCCTGTTTGTTTGTCAGGGTCGTTCCACTGAACCTGGTAGGGGGTGAATCCATCACCGACAGTCACTGTAAGTGCCCCATCAGTGCCCTGGAAAGTGGTAGCGTGGTCAACATCTGTTATAGACACCGCGAGCGGAAGTTCAACCTCAGCAGTTAGTTCCGTAATCCATGTGAAATTATTATTGGACTTGCCATAAAACCCTGCAGTCCAGACTGTGTTATTATCGTTGTATTTCCTTTGAATGCCGAAGTAGTCACCCCACCTCTCGTATCCTGAAATTTTATTGACAGGCCCTTCTGCTTCTTTCAAAGAAATCAATTCGGAGTACGTATCATTAGAGTGATATAACAGAGCAGACACTCCGGGGTCTCTGGTTGGAGATGTGTGATCCATTCCGATTATGGCTTGCCTGCTGCAAGAATGGGAACCGGTGTATGCAATATTGGGATAACCCAAATCTAAAGAATCATCAACAAGAATAGTCGCGGTGAATACAGGGTCAGCATCCAGGTTATTGACAAATCCATGGTAAATTGCGGCGAACCCAGTTGAGGTATCCAGAGTGACTGAAACATATTGGATCTCCCCATTCTCAATAAAAGCCCCGAGAACCCGGGCATCATTGGTTGCCAGGGAATCAACGTGACTCTGTCTGCCGTTAGGCGGCATACCGTAAGGAACATTGCTCTTGCCAAGGTTGACATCAAGCACAGTATTCCCATCATATTGATCACCGGTCACTTCTAACAGGAAGATGCTATCACTGAGAATGGAGAAGTTCCTGTTGGAGAGCAAGTATTGACTCGGCCCCACTGGCCAGGAGCCCCCTTGTACAGGATGGATATTGCGAATTAGCGTATCCAGGTATTTTAAATTGCTCCATAAGGTAGTTGTCAAGAGGGAATCTCCATCATACCCATTTTGTTTGTCTACCTGCCAAATAACACTTTCAGAAAACCCGGTTTGCCAGGTTGCGGCCACATCGTTTATCAAATTGCCTGTTACAAAAAGTTCCCCTTCCGTAACAGAAATTGCTGGATAATCTGTCCAGGTGGAATCACTTAAAGGATTCCCCGGCAGGGAATATAAGTTCCATGGATCTGCAGGATCGTTGGTAGTTGAAAAACATACAATGATCAGGCTCTCATAACTTTGTCGTCCATTGAGGAATACAAGTATAAACCGATCTGCTATGGGGTCGTAAATGACCTTTGGATCGTACTTGTCGTTATTCGTGAATTGCGCAGTGAAAGCGTGAAGACTCACCAGCATCTCAGCCGTATCCAGATTGGAGTCATAGGCAAATAACCTGCTGTTGAATGACGTCAACACAATTCCGCTATCAGATATAGCCAGTGTATTATCGTTAGGTGTACCGCCGGGAATCAGTGATATCAAAGTGTCACCATTGGGCAGAATAATCTTTGAGGCAACGGGAAAATTCATCCCTATACCAGGAGCAGTGCCGCTGGGATCCCATGATTGAATTCCGATTGCCTTGCGTGGGTATTTGGCTTCAGATTGCTTTTTTATCTGGTTCATAGCATGGCGGGAAGATCCTGGCAAGGGCATTTCCACATTGGTAAGACTGGGCATCCAATCCTCCGTTATCTCACCTGGATAAACCTGTGCTATTTTCTGGCCAGCAAAAGGGGTTTTGTCGTAAGTTACCTCCTGACCCCAGGTAAAACTTGAACAAAGTGCCAGTCCAAAGAAGATATATGCGATCTTTTTAAAGTTCATGTCCATCAGGTTCAGACGTTCCAAACGCCTTTATGCCTTCGAATAATATCCAAAGTTGGGAAACTCCCACTACGAAAGCAATAGTAACCAGTAAATAGTTTTCATCATTAATATACGTAACTATGTTGAAATAGGTGGCGATGAAGGTGATAATTGTTATAAATATCATCGGCACCAGTGTGATCAGGAATTTACCCCTGGACTTGAACAACCATACTGAAATTACTAAAAGTGTCAACGAACCGAGTAGCTGATTGGTAGAGCCGAACAGGGGCCATAGCTTGAGCCCACCAGCACCGGTCCCATCAGACAAGACCAGGATCATCGAGAACAAGACGGCCAATCCGGATTGTAAATACCGGTTGTTGGCGATTGCCTTGATCTTAATAGCATCCCCGATCTCGCCGATGATATATCGCTGAATTCTCACAGCTGTGTCCAGCGACGTGGCGGCGAAGCTGATCACCATAACCGCGATGAAGATTGCGGCTAACGAACGTATCTGTCCATCTGAACTTGTAATTGTTGCAGTGATGCCAATTTCTGAAAGAAAGCCAGCCGTCCCGTTAACAAAGGCCGTGAGCTTGGGTTCAAAACCCTTGGCCATATCAAAATTATTGTAATGCGCATGCCAGTCAGCGGTACTTTCAAAGCCAGCCGCCACTGCAATGGTTGCGGCAACGGCAAGTGTAGCTTCTCCAATCATTCCACCATATCCTATGAAGCGGGAGTCTTTGATGCTGCTTATCTGTTTCGAGGTCGTTCCTGAAGACACCAAGGCATGAAAGCCAGATATGGCACCACAAGCAATGGTAATGAACAGAAATGGAAACCAGGGTATAGGATTGCCGCTCATTTTAAAGGCCGGAGCATCCATCATGGGTTGGGCAACCATGATTCCTGCGTAAATGAAAAGGAGGCCCACAATGAGCTGGTGGGAGTTGATATAATCTCTTGGCTGCAATAAGGTCCATACAGGCAAAATTGATGCGATGAACCCATAACCCATGAGAAAAACGATCCAGGTCATAACCTCAGATCCTCCGATCCATATGCTTTCAGGCAAGTGTACCGGGTGCTGAAAGCCAAGGTAGATCATTCCGTAAAGCATGAGAAGGGCTACGATGGAAGGGACGAGCAAGCTCCGTTTCTTTTTATAGGCCCACCATCCTATGAAAATCGCTACGATGATCTGGAAATTGATCGGAATTACCGTCCCTGGATAGGAAACAAACAAGGTCGCGATGATGTAGGCGAAAACGGCAATTACGATGAATACGAGCAGAAAGATCACGGTAAGAAATAACATCTTGGATCGTGGTCCAATGATTTTTTCAGTGACCTGCCCAATGGATCTTCCTCCATTCCTTGCGGAAATTACCAGCGCACCATAATCATGGACTGCCCCCATGAAGATGCTGCCAATCACGACCCATACAAGAGCCGGCACCCACCCCCAAATAACCGCTATTGCTGGCCCAAGTATAGGTGCTGCACCGGCGATAGAGGAGAAGTGATGCCCAAACAATACATGCTTCTTTGTGGGCACGTAATCCACACCGTCGTTGATTTCGACAGCAGGTGTTACTTCATCTGAGTCCCATGTGCGATACACATAGCGTTCCAGGAACCTGGAATAAAAGCGATAACCGAGAAAGAGACAAAGTAAGCAGACTGCCGTGACCAGTGCTGCATTCATCAGAGTGCCAGGTCAAGAATTACGAAGACAGCAAACACAACTGAACCTACTCCATTTGTGGTGAAGAAGGCCATGTTGATTTTGGAAAGGTCATCAATCTTAACAAGTGTATGCTGATACACCAGAAGTGCGCTAAAAATTGCGCTGCCTGTCCAGTACCAGCTCCCAAAGTCCCCATGATAACCTGCAAAAAAGATGAAAGTGGCCGTTAGGGTGTGAAAGATGGAGGAGAGCACCAAGGCACCTCTCTGCCCGAGAAATACAGGGAAAGATTTCAAGTTATGTGTCTTGTCGAATTCAACATCCTGCAGGGAGTAAATGATATCAAAACCGCTCACCCAAAATAGCACTGCAAGGGAGATGAGCAGTGGGGTCAAGGCAAACACTCCAGTGACCGCCAAATAGGCACCGATAGGAGCTAAGGCCAACCCAACACCGAGAATGACATGGCTTAGAAACGTGAAGCGCTTGGCATAGCTGTACCCAAGTATCACGAGCAGCGCTACAGGAGAGAGGTAAAAGCAAATGGCATTGATGAAATAGCAGGTGAGGATGAACAATGCCGAGCTGACGATCACAAAAAATAAGGCGGCCCCAGATGATATCACTCCAGCTGGTATTTCTCTAATGGCCGTACGGGGATTCTCCTTATCGATGTCACGATCGGCATAGCGGTTGAACGCCATGGCTGCTGAACGTGCGAATACCATGCAAAGCACCACCATGCCCAATGTGGTCCATTCGAACGTCTCATCGGTCGAGTAAATGGCGATCAAGAACCCTATGACTGCAAATGGCAGCGCGAAGATGGTGTGGCTGAACTTAACCAGAGATAAGTACTTGGAAACAGCAGACGGTTCTGACATATGACAAAGTTAAGAAAACCAACGGTCATCAGACATTGCATTACTATTTATTCCAATCCTTTTACGATATTTGTCCGAATACAAAAGTAAGTTGTTGAAACCATCAAATCCCAGAGGAACCCGAGACTTCTCACCTGCCGAAATGATGAGGAGGAATCACATCTTTGACACGTGCAAAGCTGCGTTTCAAAAGCATGGGTATCTGCCAATCGAAACTCCATCCTTGGAGAACCACGAGACCTTAACGGGCAAGTATGGTGGAGAAGGGGATAAACTCATATTCAACGTGCTCAATTCTGGAGATTACCTTTCCAAAGTGCCAGAAGGAACAGATAAAGAGGATTCAAGAGCTTTGACGAAGAGCATATCTGATAAGGCATTGCGTTATGATCTTACAGTGCCATTTGCCAGGTATGTGGTCCAGCACCTAAACGAAATCACATTTCCTTTTAAACGCTTTCAAATTCAACCGGTTTGGAGAGCGGACAGGCCAGCGAAAGGACGGTACCGTGAATTTTACCAATGTGATATTGATGTTATTGGATCAAAGTCCCTGCTAAATGAAGTTGAGTTATTACTCATCATCAATGAGGTCTTCAGTGGCTTGGGTTTGGAACATATTTCAATCAGCATCAATAACCGTAAGATACTTGCTGGAGTTGCGGAATCATGCGGTATCCAGGATCAGTTTGTTGACATGGTGACCGCACTCGACAAATGGGACAAAATAGGAGAAGAGGGAGTAGCCGAAGAACTGCGCAAGAGGGAAATTAGCGAAGAGGCCATCTCAAATATACTGGCCTATGCTTCAACGTCTAATCCTGACAAGCTGGGGGAATTACTTGGCGTCACCCAGGCCGATAAGGGAGTGGAGGAGTTAAAGGAAGTAATTGGCCACCTGGGCAATTTGAACATTTCCAACGTTAACTATGATCCGACACTGGCCCGGGGAATCGATTACTATACCGGAATCATTATAGAGGTCAGGGTTGATGATTTCCCCGGAAGTTTGTGTGCTGGTGGCAGATATGATGACCTGACCGGGCTTTTTGGACTTAAGGATGTATCAGGTGTTGGGGTGTCTTTCGGAGCAGATAGAATTTATGATGTGATGGAAGAACAAGGTGTGTTTCCAGCGGATATTTCGATTACTACGCAATTGATGTTGGCCAACTTTGGGGATGCCGAGGCAGCGTATGGATTGGGATTGGTGACCCGCTTGCGGGAAGCCGGTGTTCATGCCGAACTATATCCCGACACTGCCAAGATGAAGAAACAAATGGCCTATGCGGATGCGAAGTCTATCAAATATGTGGGACTTATAGGAAGCGATGAGATGGCAGCGGGAAAAATCACGCTGAAGAACATGGCTACCGGAGACCAGGAGAGCGTAACGGAAGAAGAGCTGATAAATGTCTTAAACACTTAGATCAATGTCAAAAAGCGTACATAAAATATCAGATGCAGCTTTAACATTGAAGCTTGTTGAGTCTGTTCTCGCAGATGAAATCAGCATCGAACTATCTCAATCTTCAATTGATCAGATCGTTAAATGCAGAACCTATCTGGATGACAAAATTAAGTCATCTAAGTCGCCCATTTACGGGGTGACTACTGGATTTGGATCGCTATATAAAGAAACTATTAGAGATGCAGATCAAGAGTTGTTGCAGGTTAATCTGCTCAAATCTCACGCTGCCGGTGTGGGGGAGGTAGTGCCTGATCAGATCGTTAAGCTAATGATCTTCCTCAAGGTTCAGTCCCTGTCATATGGCTATTCGGGCATATCGTTGGAAACTATTGAACGCCTGGTGGCATTGTACAATAATGACGTAATTCCTGTGGTTTACCAGCAGGGTTCCCTGGGTGCTTCTGGCGACCTGGCCCCATTGGCCCATATGTCTCTTCCGCTGATTGGTTTGGGGGAAGTACACTATAAAGGTGAAAAGAAGTCAGCCGAAGAAGTAAACCAGGCATTGGGATGGGAGCCTGTAAAGCTGCGGCCCAAGGAAGGCTTGGCACTTCTCAACGGTACGCAGTTTATGAGTGCGTATGGGTTCTTCTGCCTGACAAAAGCAGTACGCCTTTCTAAGCAATCCGATGTGATTGCAGCGGTTACTGTTGATGCCTTTGAAGGCCGCATGGATCAATTTGACAGCAAGATTCAAAAGGTCCGCGCTTTTAAAGGGCAAGAAGCTACAGCAGCCCGAATCAGAACAATATTGGAGGGATCTGAGCTACAACAAGCTGAGAGAACGCACCTCCAGGATCCTTATTCGCTGAGGTGTATTCCACAGGTACATGGAGCCTCAAAAGACGCGTTGGATAGGATACTGGAAATATTCCTTATCGAAATCAACTCTGTAACTGACAACCCAACTATTTTTCCGGATGAGGATGAGATAATTTCAGCAGGCAACTTCCATGGTCAGCCGTTGGCCATTAACCTGGATTATCTGTGTATTGCCCTGGCTGAGCTGGGCAGTATATCAGAGCGACGGACCTTTAAGTTGCTGTCGGGCGCCCGAGGCCTACCTGTCTACCTGATTGCGAATCCCGGATTGAATTCTGGATTCATGATTACTCAGTACACGGCGGCCTCTGTGGTTAGTCAAAACAAACAGCTCTGCACACCTTCGTCAATTGATACCATCGATTCATCAAATGGGCAGGAGGACCACGTTAGTATGGGTGCAAACGGGGCTACAAAAGCGTATCAGGTGGTGAACAATCTTGAAAAGATATTGGCCATTGAACTCTTCGCCGCTGCACAGGCACTGGAGTTCAGGAGGCCCGGCAAGACCTCTCCAATGCTTGAGGGTTTTATAGCTGAATACCGGAAAGAAGTTGGTTTTGTTGAGGACGATCAGGTGATGCACAATGATATTCATAAGAGCATTGATTTTTTAAGAAAAGTTATATTGCCAATCTGACGAAATGAGAAAACTCCTCCTTTGTTCACTTCTTTATACTGCAACATTACATGCCTATTCTCAAGATACCTCAGACATAGATTTGCCGGTAATTGCAGGAACGGTCACTGAGGACACAAACAAGTTTTGGCACAAGCCTAAGCTTGTTTTGGGATTAATGGGGCACAATTCTTTCATTGCTGGGAAGAAGGTCCATCTTGGTGGTGTGCGTGTTGGACTTGAGTTTAACGAAAGGTGGAGATTTGGATTGGGGAGGAATTACTTCAATCCACCTGTTCATCACCAGGGAGGGACAGAGCAGAACCCGAAATTTTACCGCGTTAAGTTTGCCTATTCGAATGTGTTTGGAGAGTACATTATCCTCAACAACCGGAGGTGGGAGATATCTTGTCCACTAGTATTGGGCGGTGGTTCGACAACTATTGCTGTCAGGGAGAATGAGGTGGATGCCTTTGTCCCTTATGGGTCGGTGCGGCTAACTGTGATGGATCTTTCAGCTGTTGGATACTACAAGATTTGGAAGTGGCTGGGTTTGGGAGCGAGTGTCGGGTGGAGAAATGTTACTTCAAACGACAAAACCAACCCTCAACTTGCTGCAACTGTAACTGAAGCGTTTGATGGACCGAACTGGGCTATTAAAACAAAAATCTATCTTGGTGCTCTATGGAAGGCCGTGTTCAAGAAGAAGGGCAAGCAAAAGACCATTGACCGGGGAACTATAGATTCCCAATAATCTTGTCCTTGGGATACTTAACCGAATAGATTAGCTTTAGCTTTTTTGTCTCGCCTCCTAGCAACTCTAGCTTCCAGGTCAATTTCCCTGAAACCTTGTCGTGTTTGGCCTCCGACATCTCCTCAACTTCGATCTCAATCTCTTTATTCGAGCTCAGGGGTATCTGGTCTTCTACAGTAATATTTACAGGTACCTTTTTCGTATTGCGAATTGCGATTTCATAGGCAAAAGTTTCCTTTTTCTTCTCTCCCAGGAACTTCTTGCTCGTATAATCTTTTAACTTCTCGCGGGTAATGTTCACGCTTTGATCCCTGCCAAAGGAAATATTAAGTGTGTCGTCTGTGGTCTTTGTGTTGATAAATGATTTTCCAACATAGGTTCCTTCAAAGTAAATATTCGCATTTCCCGAAAGTATCTTGTAATCCTCCCAGCCTGATACCCCAGCCAAGAGAAAAGCATCTAAATCCATTTTAGGGATGGCAAAATGCTTGAAATTCGCCTTGAGATCGTGTTCTGCCACGCTAACGTCGTGCTGCTGTCCATCGCTGGGAATGGTGTAGGGCAGGCTGATCTTGAATTGCACTCCCGTAGTACTTTCTGAGACTGAAGTGTATTGAGCTGCTGACTGTGCTTCCTCTTCATACGCTTCTTCCAAATTACCTTGCATCATTGGTGCTTCTGTCTTCTGACCTTGCATCGCATAGGTCGCTCTTCGTTTTTTCGATGCTCTCGGATAATTGCTATAGGTTCGATACTGCAAGGTCCAGGGATTCATCTTCGGCTGTGTGCCACTCCGTTTTGGGTTTAAAGTGGAGAGCGTCAGCTTTATCTTGCTCCAATCTACACCTGTGTTCTGGTGCACCTTGGCTTTATAGTTAAGCGTTATCGGACTGGTCACATTCGTGGCGCGGAGGTCATAATTCGGTTTCCAGCCTGCCCCGTTGACGAAGTATGAGACCTCAAACTTCGCCGGAGTACGCTCTTTTGCAGATACGACCACATATAATTCTCCTGTCGAACGTGTCCTCTTTCCGTTGAGTACCACAAGCTGCTTGTTAAGTTTTGTTAAATGATCCCGAATTTCAATGCTCTCCTCCTGTATAGAAATGCGCTTTTCACTGATCTCCATCAACCTCCTCCGAAAAACATTAGCGACCTCCTCGAGATCTAAAGCATCCACCCCAACTTCCTTGTTCCCAATGGCCTTATTGGCCAAGATCATGCTTTCCTCGTTTTTGTAAACACCTTCCCTGCCCGCGAGGATCTTCAATTTTTTATTGAGTGTTTTAATGGAGTCTTCAATTGCCAGTATCTCCTTGGGTTTCTTGCTTTCATCCAGGTAGTTGAGCTTGTGGTTAACCGATAGGATAATAAAGTTTCCCTTTCCTTTTACCTGCACGCTGCTCGCATCAATGGAAGGAGAGAGACCTGATAGCTTAATTGTTGAAGACCCCGAATTGAGGGTAGTGTTTCCGATGCGATGAACCTCAGCGCCTGATAGGTACACCGTTACCTCTTTAATATTTGCAGTGAGGTCCTTTTCGGTTTGGGCAAATCCAATGCTAAAGAATGTAACAGTAACCGCCAGAACAAATAAATGCTTTTTAATCATCTTGATCTAAGTTTAGATAGCAGTCTCAATATTTCTATATACAGCCACACCAACGTGACGATCAGTCCAAAGGCTCCGTACCATTCCATATACTTAGGAGCCCCTTGCTCAGCTCCTGTCTCAATAAAGTCGAAGTCCAATACCAGGTTCAGCGCTGCTATAACTACTACGAATAGTGAGAATCCAATTCCCATTATTCCACTCTCGTGGATCATGCCTATGCCGGCACCAGTAAACATGTTCATAAGCCACGAGATCAGGTATACCAGTGCGATCCCACCAGTTGCAGCCACAACTCCTAACCTGAAGTTCTTAGTCACTTTGATTAAGCCCGACCGGTAAGCAAACAAGAGAGCAAACAACACGCCAAATGTTAGTGTAACCGCCTGAACTACGATGCCTGGATAAATCGACTCAAACCAGGCTGATAATCCGCCAAGGGCAACACCTTCCAACAAAGCGTAGATCGGAGTAGTAATAGGAGCAAGCGTCTTTTTGAATATTGTAATTAAGGCCACAATAAACCCTCCAATGAACCCTCCAATTAACCAGGGGTATATAGCCTCCACGCTCATGGTCTCGGTAAATATCTTCCACGTATACAAGGCACCAACCAACAAAATCACCAGTGAGATTGCCGTTTTATTCACCGTACCGTTGATGGTCATTACTTCATCATTGGTTCTGGGCAATGCCTCAAAGGTCTTCTTGTTTAATGCCGGATTCGCTGTTCTCATATTCTAAACTTTATAGCAAGGCTAAATTAAAAATATTAAATGAGTAATACCTTCCATTTTCCACCTTCCTGCCGCCCTGCCTACCGAACAGGCAGGCTGCATGCCAAAGGTATGGTGGGCAGGTTTTCCATTCCCGATTTTCCATTTTCCACTCACTTCCCAATATCTTCATTCCATAATTCAGGCTCTTCCGCAATAAACTTTTGCATCAGGTCAATGCAGGCCGGATCATCCAGGTCAATGACCTCAACGCCATGGTCGACCATAAATTGTTTGGCACCACTAAAGGTTCTCGATTCGCCTACTATCACCTTCTTGATACCGAACTGCACAACTGCTCCAGCGCATAGATAACATGGCATGAGGGTGGAGTAGAGCACCGTGTCTTCATAGCTGCCCATTGGCCTTCTGCTGTCCATTGCTTCTGTTCTATCTTCATGATCTGGTATTTCTATTTGATTATATTTATCCCAAAGATAATTTATTTCAACAAAGGACAAGGACAGATGGACGAAAATTTAAAATTAGCAT
>JYMV01042550.1_pt1 | contig 11784 bp, 9 predicted proteins | sample 338911 | NCBI WGS metagenome assembly JYMV01 (sample SAMN03354496, study PRJNA234377) | hydrothermal vent metagenome | biome: Deep sea; feature: Hydrothermal plumes at the Eastern Lau Spreading Center, Western Pacific Ocean; material: Seawater | place: Tonga | collected 2009 | depth 2000 m m
TCATCGGCCCAGCATCAGTCATCCTTAATGACTCTAATGAAACCTTCTACGAAACTGAACAAACTCGACTTGCTGTACCAGCGAAGGATGCAGGTGGTCAAGTACTCGGTCTCTACCTAGATGATCTAGGAAAAACGCTTGATGGTGCTGTACAAGGTGATGAAATCAAGTTCAATACTGTTGGTTCAGACGAGCATGAAATGGATGAAGTTCGTGGAGCCAAGGTGGAAATTACATTTAATGTTGTTCAGGCTGTACGAGTCGTGCCTCTTGATGAAGATGTGCTGATGCAGACTTTTGGGCTTGAATCTGGAGAGATGCTCCGGGAGCAAGTAAAACTTGCTCTTGAACGCCGTCGAGATCAAGATCAAGCGATGGTGCTTCGCAAGCAGGCTATAGCCGCAGTTTCTGACCTTGTAGAAATGGAAATACCAGAGAAAACCTCTGCGAATCAAGCAGAACGTGATCTTCAACGATTACGAACTGATTTACAAAGTTCCGGCAGATTAAGTGAAGATGAAATTGAAGCAAGGGTTGCTCAGGCACGCAGTGGTTCAGATGAAGAATCTATAAAACGACTCAAGTCATTCTTTATCTTGTCTAAACTCGCTGACCATTTCCACGTGACAGTGAGTGAAGGTGAAGTGAATACAAAGATTGCAGAACTTGCTATGCAGAACGGTGTTCGACCAGACGAGATGCGAAATAACTTGGCTAAGCAAGGTCAACTGCCACAAATTCAATCAGTGGTTCGTGAAGATAAGGCTGCAGATCAACTTGTTGCTGCGTGTACTGTTACAGACATGCCAGCAGAAGAATGGCAGGCGATGCAAGCGGGCGAATCTCCAAAAAAGAAGACACCGAAGAAGAAAACTGCGAAGAAATCTGCTTCTAAAAAGAAAACATCGAATAAGAAAACTACGAAGAAGTCATGATGTTTTGTGGCAGTTCGCTGTCAGAAATTCTTCCAGCGACAATCTTATTGCTTGTTCTTGTTATTATTGGAGCGATCATCATTCTCCGCTTTCGTAAAATAGCGAGGGGTAGATATATCCAAGGTGTTCCTTTTACACTTGATCAATTGCGTGCATTGCATGCGAAAGGCGAATTAAGTGATGAGGAATTTGAGCGTGCAAAGGCATCGATGATCGATAACGCCAGAAAACAATGACCGATAGCCTTTATTTATTGAAAAAACAATCGTTTTTCAATAAAAAACAATGGTTTCGAGGTGCCAAACCCTAATTTTGATGTCACAATAGCGTTGGAATTATACTTCTTACAGTAGAGAGATTAGGAAATAGATGAGAGAAAAAGACAAGACACAACCTGAACGAGGAGCTAGAATCGATGAACAACCACCCTTTGGCGACGCTAAGGGCGGTCGTTCTTTTCATGAAGAATCAGGTGGGGGCGGTGATAACAGCGGAGGAAGTTCTGGGGGTTCTGGTGGTGGTGATGATGGAGGTTTTGGTGGTCGGCGAGTAACCACTTGTTCTTTTTGTGGCAAGACATCAAGAGAAGTTGGTCCAATGGTGGAGGGTCCAAACGAGATTTACGTTTGTTCAAACTGTACCGATCTTTGCCAAAATATATTTAAGCAAGAACGAAGACGAGTAACGGCATCACAACCTACTTTTACTTCGATTCCTTCTCCACGGCAACTCAATGAATTTTTAGAGCAGTATATTATTGGGCAAGAACGAGCAAAGCGTTCGCTCTCTGTAGCGGTACATAACCATTACAAACGGCTGACAGAAATCGATAATGCAGATAGAGAAGTTGAATTAGACAAGTCAAACGTACTATTGCTTGGTCCAACTGGTACGGGCAAGACGTTACTTGCGAAAACACTCTCGAGGGTGATCAATGTTCCATTTGCAATTGGTGACGCGACAACGTTGACCGAGGCAGGGTATGTTGGTGAAGATGTTGAAAACTTATTGTTGAAACTTCTTCAAGCTGCAGATTTTGATTTAGATGCTGCTCAGCGAGGGATCATTTACATTGACGAAATAGATAAAATTGGGCGTACTTCACAGAATGTATCAATTACGCGTGATGTTTCCGGTGAAGGTGTGCAACAATCACTTTTGAAAATGCTTGAGGGTGTCACAGCAAATGTTCCACCTCAAGGTGGGCGAAAACACCCGGAGCAACAATATATTCAAATGGATACTTCCAACATCTTGTTTATCTGTGGTGGTTCGTTTGATGGTATCGAGGATATCATTGCTAAACGTTTAGGCTCTAGTAGAATTGGTTTTGGAGGCTCCGCAAAGGAAGTGAAACCAGATTACGAAAGAACAACTGAATTACTCAACCAAGTAACTACTGAAGACATTCTTCACTATGGTCTTATTCCAGAATTGCTAGGCAGGTTACCAATCACAACACCTTTGATGCCTCTTACTGAGGATGCGATGGTTCGGATTTTGACTGAACCTCGTAACGCAATCGTAAAACAATATCAGCACCTCTTTTCCCTTGAAGCAGCAAGGTTGGAGTTCTCAGATGACGCTTTACACTTAATAGCAAAACGAGCGATGGAACGGGGTACGGGCGCTCGAGCACTTCGCTCGGTCATCGATGAATGTATGATCGATGTCATGTACGATCTGCCAGATCGCGATAATCAGGATGCGATTTACTTGATTGATGTTGCGGGTATTGAACGTGGCTTGAATCTTGACGACATGCTTCGTAAGCCTCGAGCCGCCAAAGAATCTGCCTGAAGATGTCTGAGGGACTCGGTCCCCTTTACAGCCTAAAAAGCGTGATACAACGGATTTCCGATGATATGAGATTTGTGGTATAATCACTTGATTACCTCAATTTTAGGACGAGGTACGGAGATTTCACTATGCCAAGAGTATGTCATTTTACTGGTCGACGCACAACAACCGGTCGGCGAATCCTTTACCGCGGTAAACCAAAGTACCAAGGTGGTATCGGTTTGAACATTTCAGGCATTTCTAAGCGTAAATTTAAGCCTAATCTGCAACGCGTCCGCGCAATGGTGGACGGTGTTCCTCGCCGGATTCGCGTATCTACGAAGGCAATCAAGCAAGGATTGGTTGTAAAACCACTCAAACGAAAATACGGCTACACACGCCAGCAAAAATTGGCAATCGCAGCCGAATAACTAGTTTTCTCGAATTTTGGTCTCATCATGTCCAAAATATTTAAAAAAACCCCTTTTTTTTAGGGTATAGTCCGAAAAAAACCTGTTTTTAGTTGACTACAGGTCATTAAGGCGTATTATTCCGTTGAGCGGAAATTGGCGAGCACACGCATTACTGGAACTTAGAGGTTTATATAACCGCAAGTCCAAACTCTTCCACGTGTGATCTACCTCAAAATAGTTGTAACAAAGGGTTTATACTCTTTAATTGCGCATTTAGAAGTTTGGGTATTACGTATTGTTCATTTGGACAATGCGGTTGGTATGTGGTTTGAATAGTATTAATTTTGGAAAAACTCCTGCATGAGTGACAGAGTTGACATAGAACGCGTAAGAGAGGCAACAGATATAGTCGGCCTAATTTCAAGATATGTCCCCTTGCAACCAAAAGGTCGCGAGTGGCTTGGCTTATGCCCATTCCATGAAGACAATAAGCCATCGTTCACCGTCGTGACCCATAAACAAAATTCCTTTTATAAATGTCATGCATGCGGTGCTTCTGGTGATTGCTTTACTTTTGTACAAGAATATTTGAAGAAAGATTTTTCAGAAGCAATCCGTTTCCTCGCTGAACAAGTTGGTATTACGCTCTCATACACAAGAAGTGAATCCGTTTCAAGCGAATCGAAAACTAAACTCCGCGCTGCAATGCAGTGGGCATCTGATCTTTACGTGTCGGAATTATGCAATGGGGATACGGGCAAGGTTGCCACAACCGCAATCGATTCAAGAGGATTTAGTGAAAATTCAGTCCGAGATTTTTCAATAGGTGTTGCACCTGCTGGCTGGACATTTCTCAGTGATCGCGTCCGCGAAGATAAAAACAGAACCGCAACTTGCATTGCTTCTGGACTTGTACGCAAAAAAGAAGAAAGTGGTCGAATTTACGATACATTTCGAAATCGATTGATGTTCCCAATTTGCGATGAAGCTGGTTCTCCAATTGGTTTTGGTGCTCGTCGTCTTGATGAAAATGAAGAACCAAAATACATCAACAGTCCTGAGACATCACTTTTTCAAAAATCAAAAACACTCTATGGTTTGCATCTTGCTAACCGATCAATTCGAGAGCGAAATTGCGCTGTGGTCGTAGAAGGATACACCGATGTCATTGCTTGCCATCAAGCAGGGCTAACCAATGTCGTTGCAACTCTTGGCACTTCTCTTACAAAAGACCACGCCTCGCTACTCTCAAGAATTTGCGACCAAGTCATTCTTGTTTTCGATGGTGATGAAGCTGGGCAGCGTGCTGCTGATAGAGCCATTGAAGTATTTATCTCTCGTCCAATCGATGTTCGAATTTGCGTTTTGCCTTCTGGTCAAGACCCAGCAGATCTTGCATCTGCTGGCGACACATTACAGCAACATCTAGATGCAGCGTGCGATGCAATTTCTTATAAGTTAAAAAATCTTGAAATAGAAGTGCAATCCACTGACACCCTCTCAGGTCGACAGAAAGTCATTGAGTCCTGCATTGAGAATTTAGCACATCTTGGTTTATCAAAATTAGATGGTGTCCGAAGACCTTTGGTGCTAGAAAAAATTGGCTCGCTTCTTGGCATTACAATGCAACAAGTTGAAGCGATTCTAGAAAATTACACTTCGTCAGTTCAGCAGCAACGCTCCAAGAAGCAAGACCAACATTTTGAGGTCGTACCGACTTCAGACATTTCGAGGAGTAGACTTCTCGCGGAGAGAGAATTCCTTTCAATATGTTTATACGATCCAACAGAAGCATCAGCGACACTCAGGGAGCACAAAGACTTCGATCTTTCTGTTGAAAATTTCCATGATCAAACGAGTGCAAGTATCGCACAAATTATATTGCCTCAACTTACAGCAGGTACACCTCGCTCGATGCAGGACACACTTTCCGAACTCGATGACGCCTCCAGAATGCTTGCATCAAGTCTTTTTTTTGATGGTCAAAGATTGTGCCAAGAAGCAGGCAGCGTCATGGTTGCAATTGAAACATCGCTCAGTGCGTTTGAAAAAAAGTTACAAAATCAATCTATTGACAATCAAGTACACCAAGTCAAACAGGTCGTAGACCCAGCTGAACGTGCCGAAGCGGCGCAAAATGCATTGGAGTCAATCCGGCATCAAAAATCGACTGGATGCACTTCCCAAACACCTATCAAGTCAATCACATAATGTAGGAGATTAACATTGACAATATCAACTAAAAATCAGAAAGATTCGTTCCCGACGATTCGAGCAACACACCCTAGCATGTTCGGCTTACTTCATGTCAGTGCTGAACGTGGTTGGATGTGTTATGAAGAGCTCAACTGGGCTTTACCTGATGAACTCTTGTTCCCCGAAAAAATAGATGAGTTACTCGTTCTATTGAAGGGTTTAAACGTGGAGTTGATTGGCGAAGATGATCGAATGCGAAGAGGTTGGAAACAGCACAAGATGCCGCTTCAAACGAACCTTCGTTTTAAACGTGACACGCCATGGAAAACTCCAGAAATTGTTGCTATGGAAGCCGCCGAAGATGAAGATGGTAATAAGCGTAATCATCTGCATATTGATGAAGATGACGAACTTCTAGACGAAGCTGAAACACAAGCTGCAATTGCGCAAGCACTTGAAGAAAGTTCATCGCGTAGGATTGATGACCCAATCCGCATGTATCTCACACAAATGGGTAGTATCTCACTGCTTACTCGCGAAGAAGAAATTCGTCTTGCCAAAAAGATTGAATCAACTCGCATGATCTTCAGAAGACTTGTGCTTGAATCTGATTACGCTGCGAGGCAAGCAATTGAGATCCTTGAACTTGTAAATCTAGGCAAATTGCCATTCGATCGAACGATGCGAATTTCAACTGCGGTTGAAGGTGCAAAGGAAACTGTGAAGGCAAGGATTCCAGTCAATCTCATCACGATGAAGGCATTGCTTGATTTAAACGATCAGGATTGGACTCGTTGCGAAGCTGGTGGAATGAATAAAAATGAACTTGCTGATACGCGGCACATCATGCAAGCAAGGCGACGTAAAATTGCTTCACTGATGGAAGAATGTTGTCTGCGTACGGCAAAGATTCAACCACTACTTCGCAAGTTACAATCGATCTCTAAAAAGTTCCGTCAAATCGAACGTGATTTAAAAAAGGCTAAAAAGCCAAGTTCCGGTATTGATCCAGATGATATCATTGTGATGAACGAAGAGATCAGTGGGCTGCGTGGTTTAATTCTTGAAGAACCAGATCAACTTGCACAACGCTTGCGAAAAACTGAAATTGTTTTTGAGGAATACGAGCAAGGCAAGCGGGATCTCTCTGGAGGCAACTTGCGTCTTGTGGTATCCATTGCAAAGAAGTATCGAAATCGGGGTTTGCCATTCCTTGACATTATTCAAGAGGGTAACACTGGTCTGATGCGTGCTGTTGATAAGTACGAATACCGTCGTGGGTATAAGTTCTCGACGTATGCGACATGGTGGATTCGTCAAGCAATCACACGTGCAATTGCCGATCACGCAAGAACGATCCGTGTTCCTGTACATATGATTGAAACGATGTCAAAACTTCGAGCGATCCAAAAACGACTTCTGCAAGAAGTTGGCAGAGAACCAACCCTTGAAGAAATCGCTCTAGCTGCTGACATGAGTTTCGAAGAAACGAAACGCGTGATGAAAATTTCGCGTCACCCAGTAAGCCTCGATCGTCCTGTTGGCGAATCAGAAGATTCAGAGTTTGGCGACTTCATCGAAGATGAACGGCAACAAGCACCATCTGAAACAGCAACGAGTGAAATGCTCCGTACACGCATCAACGATGTTCTTAAAACATTGACGTATCGAGAGCGAGAAATTCTCAAGTTGCGATATGGCATTGGTGACGGTTACACCTATACGCTTGAAGAAGTAGGAAGAATCTTTAAGGTAACACGTGAACGGGTTCGTCAAGTTGAATCAAAAGCAATTCGTAAATTGCAACACCCTGTGCGAAAAAGACGGTTGTCTAGTTTTATTGATCAACAGGAAGATGATGAATCAGATACCTGATTGACAGAGATAATATTATTTGACCCCATACCAAAGTGGCAACGTTTCCATGTGAAATGTTGCCACTTTTACAGTAAAGTTGCACAGGGTGTATTCAATGTAAGAAAGACCAAGGCAAAAAGAAAAGGACATGTAGAGCGTTAGGATTGTAAAAAACTAACCAATCAACTCAATCAACGAATCAAGTTGTTCTTCATCTGTCCATACAACCCACCCTTGCTCATCCTCAAGCGTCACCGCATGTATGTCACCGATATTGATTTCTGCATTTGCAAGTGATTCGAGTACTCGAAGAAAACTACCCCCACTTCCAGGTGAGATCACATAAATCGCTTGTTCTTCACTAGCTTTAAGTTCAGCAGAGTTAACAAAGTCACGAAATTGTGCATCACGTTCTGGAATACAGCGCAGTGTTGATGTTTTGTCAATGTTACTTGTTGCCCAAAAAGAGCGAAGTGTAATGTCCGCGGCGCGTAGTCGATTGGTAAGAGTCAAAAGTTGTCCAGGCACATCTGGGAGTGAAAAAGAGAAAACGGTACATTTGCGACTTGATGACATATGTAAAGGTTACACGCAATCGCCCCACGCGGCGATGACCGCGAGCAGGTCAGCTGTATCTACTGACCCATTACCATCTAGATCAAGTACAGGATCATCAGTTCCCCACCCTCCAACAATTGCTAATAAGTCGCTCACGTTGACGACTCCATCACCAGTTACATCTTCAGGGCAGGTAAGAGTGCAGATGTTTTCATCAGTACAAGTGGTGTTCATACCTGACCAATCCCCTGCAACAGCGGCGCAATCATCCTCATTGAGATCAAGACACCAGTCACCACCACAGCATGCACCTATAGGCTGCGGGCAGGTTGAACCTGCACATGTAGTAGAGTCGCCTTGGAATGCACCTCCAACAGCAAGACAATCTTCTGGCGATACAGATCCGATGCAATTGCCGTTATTCAAACAGCATGCTCCCACTGGGAAGCAAGTTATATCGGAGCAGAGCGTTCCTTCGCCCATATGGATACCACCGACAGTAAGACAAGTGTTCACATCAAAATCGACGCAAGCACCAGTTACTTTAATACAGCAAGCACCATCACCCTGACCGCAAGTAAATGTTGCACACGTAGAACCTGGGTTCTGTATGACGCCTCCGAGGGCTTCGCAATCGCTTGGACTCAGATCAACGCAGGTGGTTGTATCGATACAACATGCAGCGGGTTCAACTGTGCAGTTGATTGAAGTGTACGAAGCTCTCAACAACCAATCTCCACTTGGTGTACACAGACTTGGGAATTGTTGGAAAGTAAACCACCCCGTACCGCAAACACAAAATGCTCCATCGACTGCATTGATCCAATTCTCTTGAGGAAACTGTAAACCGCTTGTATCGGTTGTTGGGAAAGCGTTGCTGTTTGTCGGAGGGGCAGAGATACAAGGGCTGCCCGGATTATTGTGCTGGTCAATGCCAAACCCAATTGTAAATTTGTTTTGTCCGCTATAGTTGTAAATGTAGATTTGTTCTGGATCTTCAGGATCGACAGAGACGGATATAATCATGCCCGTTGAACCTGGTGGCATCACTAAGTGAGGCAAGATAATGTTGTCGCTTGAAAATGTTGCAACGAGTTGTCCATTACTCGGAGTGCCATCCCACACATACACCGACCAGTGGGTCGTTGTTTGTACATTCGTGTTGTTCGTTGCGAACAGTACTTGAGCGAGATCAATGCGAATTGGAAAGTCTTCTGTTGGAACATCGTAACTTGCCGCTAGTATTTCTCCTTCTGCAAAGCCTGCTTGGAGTATGTATTGACCGACGCCGAAGTCGCTATCTGTCCGTGTTACCTGAACTTGAGGACAACTACCTCTTGCATAGTCCTCTCTTGGTTGTGCCTTGCGAGGTTCTACACTTCGAAAAGTAGCGTTGAGTGTTTTTGGTGTATTAATTTTAGTTGAGATTGGAAGCAAACGGTTTTCTTCTGAAGGATATGCTGCTTCTGCTCTTAGAGGCGTTGTAAAAACAACAAGGAGCAACAGAGATAAAATGGATCTATACATAAGTTGAATTTCTCGTCTCTCAATTATGACACCACGGTGAAGGAGAGTCAAGGAAAAATGAACGAACTTACTCACCCAAAACAGTCTGCAAGAGCTTCAAAGAGAGTTTTCATCTCGGGTAGGCGTCCTTTTCCAGTCGTGTTACATGCTTGCCAACCATTGTCGGGGTCAAGAATCGTAAACCCATCATGCTTTAACATTTCAATGTTACGAGTCGTTGCAGGTTGTGCGTACATCGTCGCATTCATTGCAGGTGAAAGTAATACGGGTGTTTTCGAACGATCTATCGCAGAAATCACAAGGCTCACAGGATCGTCGGTCATACCATGGGCTAATTTTGCAAGCATGTCCATCGTGCATGGAGCTACAAGCATCGCATCAGCATTTGTTGCGAGTTGTATATGGTGCGGTGTGCATGATTCGCCCTGTTTCCATTGGCAATCATAGACCCGTCGCCCAGTAAGTGATTCAAACGTTAGTGGTGTTATAAACCGCTTCGCTGCATCAGTCATGACAACATCAACAGTGGCACCTTTTTGGACGAGGGCACTGACAAGAGATCCAACTTTGTAACAGGCGATTCCACCCGTGAGGGCGATGAGAATATGCCGCCCTTCCAGATGATCTTCGCCTTGCATGCGACGATCATTCACGCTCAATGATTACCCTTTTGCTCCAACAGTTTGCTTGAATATATAGCCGGATTCAGAATAATCAGCAGTAATTTTATCCTGCATTATTTCTTCGATAACCAATTCTAAATCAGTTCGACCTTCACGTTCGATAAGGGGGCGGGCTCCATCAACGATCAATTCACGCAGACGATGTTGTATGAGTGCAGTTAGTTTAAACCTACCTCCGCATTTGCGGACAATTTCATCACTTCGTAATGCTTCAATCATGTTGTCGCCTTCCTGTCGATATACCTTAACGTTCTTTTGATTAGATCACGTTTTGGTTGAATCGTGGATTATAGTGGATAATCGACGTTCCTGCGCAAAATAGTCCATCACCCTTCTGCTAGTATGCCCGAGATTCACCAAGTAGGGAACCCCGATGAAACGATTCATGGCTTCAAATCTACGCCGTATGGGCATTCGCCTCGGTTTTGAGCGCGACTGGTATCTCTACCTCGTAGCGGCACTTATTGGGCTTTTTATGGGAATTGCAGCAGTGCTGTTCATTTGGCCACTACGTCAATCTGAATTCATCGGGGAACAACTCCAAGGATCTTCAAATCTGTTTTGGCTCATTCTCTTAGGTCCATCAGTTGGTGGGTTGATCACGGGGGTACTCATTGCTTGGTTAAAGCACGAAGGTGTTGGGCCGGGTGTAACGGCGGTCATATATGCAGTGCAAAGAAAAAAAGGCCGGCTATCCCTTAAGATTGGTTTGAGGAAATGGCTTGCTTCTACAGCAACGATTGCTTTAGGAGGTTCGGCAGGTGCGGAGGGCCCTATCGTCACGATAGGTGCTGTCGTTGGCTCTAACTTGTCAAAAATTCTCGGCACTGGATCTCAACACACTGGCACGCTTCTGGGCTGCGGCGCAGCAGCTGGGTTAGCATCTGTTTTTAACGCTCCTATTGCTGGCATCTTTTTCGTCATGGAATTGATTTTGCGTGACTTTTCTCTGAAGACCTTTACCCCTATTGTGATCGCGGCAGTTGTTTCATCTGCTACAACACAAGGTCTGCTAGGTGATGCGGCCCTCTTTGATGTTGGCGATAGCTTCTTTCATGAAGGCCTGCATTTTAGTATTACTCAAATACCCGTCTACCTTGTCCTAGGTCTTGTTTGCGGTTTACTAGGTGCGATCTTTATTAAAACGCTTGACTTTACAGAGCGTGCGTTCGTAGCAACGAAGTTACCGATTATGGCGAGGCCATTCGTAGGGGCGATTGTCCTTGGGCTCATTGGTATCACTGCCTACACTCTTAGTGGATCTCATGCGTTGCCAGAATTTTATGGCAACGGGTATCCAGTGATTAAAAATCTTCTTGACCCAACAACATATTTTGCAAACACGGAGACTGGTGAACTGCAGAATGCAATGCCTCTCCTCTCTGGTCTCATCTTACTTGCACTTGTCAAAATTGTTGCCACAAGTGTTACGGTAGGCTCAGGAGGCGCAGGTGGACTTTTTGCACCTTCTTTGCTCATTGGAGCAGCAAGTGGTGGCTGCATTGGATTCGCGGTGCATTCTTTTGGTTGGTATCCAGAGACATCACCAGCGTACTTCGCACTAGTTGGAATGGCAGCGATGGTTGCTGCAACAACACACGCACCACTTACTGCAATTCTCATCGTGTATGAAGTAACACAAAGTTACGAGGTCATTCTTCCATTGATGTTTGCAGCAGTTGTCGGAACAATCGTCGCTCGCTTAGTCTCAAAAGATAGCGTATATACATTCAAATTATCTCGTCTTGGTGTACGTATGGGTGCGATGAGTGACCTCACAATTCTGAGGCGTCTTACTTCACAAGACGTTCCGCTAAAAGAAGCCATACCTGTTCT
>JYMV01018609.1_pt1 | contig 11782 bp, 9 predicted proteins | sample 338911 | NCBI WGS metagenome assembly JYMV01 (sample SAMN03354496, study PRJNA234377) | hydrothermal vent metagenome | biome: Deep sea; feature: Hydrothermal plumes at the Eastern Lau Spreading Center, Western Pacific Ocean; material: Seawater | place: Tonga | collected 2009 | depth 2000 m m
CATCTAAGGCCTCTATTGTAATTCAGGTCAGATGCACTTGACACTACCCGCTGGTCATCTTCGCCTCAATGTCGTGCAATTGATGCCCTTCACTACGAAGCCCTAGCTGAGTGCAGGAACCGAAGTCGGTGAGAAGGTCGGCCAGGGCCGAGTGGCGAGATTTTCCTTTCAAAGAACGATGCGTACGGGCATGGCGACATTTTGAGCTCAAGTGGAGGATATGGAAAAATCAGACGGAGAATGACAATCAATACTGACATGAACGTCCGTCGCATGTCACCTTCCGGCAGAAAGTTCAGTGGATCAAAATGGTCGATGTGGCGATAGGCGACCAGCGGGTAGTGTCAAGTGCATCTGACCTGAATTACAATAGAGGCCTTAGATGGATGAACTCGTATGCAACCTGTCGCCATCGGCAAAGGTGCTTGACCTGGGAGCCGGGGGTGGAAGCTTCTCTTATGCTTCAACGCCGGCCCAGGTGGTGGCCGTCGATCTGGCCTTCCCTTCACAGAGACAGTCCTGTCTGGGATCAATGATTGCTGTGGCTGAGAAACTTCCACTTCAAGATCACTCGATGGACGTTGTGATCTGCAACCACACCTTGGAGCACTTCACCGAACTGGAAGGGGTGTTGCAGGAAATCAACCGAATTCTCAAGACGGGAGGGCATCTTTGGGCGGCGGTACCGGATGGGTTTTCCTGTGACGATAGACTCTACCGATTGGTGTTTCGGGGAGGAGGGCATGTCAATCAGTTCAGTTTACAGACCTTTGTGGAGACACTCGAAAGTGGAACCGAACTGCGAGCGCTTCATTACAAGGTACTCCACAGTGGACTGGTCTACCTGAATCCACCCTCGCCGGAAAAACTTCCTCACTATCCGCGTCGCGCCAGGGTCCTGGGGAGCATTCCTCCCGGAATGTTGCAGTCCTTCCTCCGCTATGCGAACCATCTGGTGCGGTTTGTGGATCGTCACTTCCACTCTCAACTCAGTCATTATGGATGGGCGGTGGTGTTGTGTCGGGAGAAAGCCCGGAAGGTAGCGAAGCGGACCGTTACGAGCAATCTGAAATCCATGCAGGAAGACGTCAACGTCTGTTTCTCCTGTGGCACCGGACATCCCGAGTCCATCCTGGTCAAGATCCTACGGTCCTATGGGTTCTGGAAGGCCTACCCATGCCCATCCTGTGGAATGATTAATCTCTTTACCCGGTCCTAGCCCGTATGATGCATAAATTCTCTACTGTATCGCCGCCGCCTTCATCTGAGCGAAGCGAAGAAAGCACTCGCCCTGCTTGGGCGACTTGTCAGGTCGGCGCCGTCGCCGCTTCGGAGATTTAGGAGGTAATAACGCTGCGTTTGCCACTTCCAGAATCGGGGTCTGAACGCTTTCCTCGACTCGTTCTCATCCTGATCGTGCTGTGCGGTTCTTTGCCGTTTATCCAGCAGGCCTTCCATCTTGACGATCGGATCTATCTCGAGATCGCCGACAACATTCTGAACAAACCGTTGTTTCCCTTCGACTATCTCATTGTCTTTGAGGGTCTGGTAGCTCCTGATGCAGCCAGTCACGGTCATCTGCCCTTGGTCTCCTACTACATCGCCTTTCTGAAGGTGGTCACGGGAAGCGACAGTGAATGGGTCTATCATCTGGCCTTTCTGGTCTTCCCTCTTCTGGGTGCGGTCGGCTTTTACGATCTCGCCAAGGGCCACCTGCGCTTTCCACTTCCAGCTGCATGCCTGCTGGGGGTTTCACCAGCTTTTTTTGTGTCGAGTCACACGCTGATGTCGGATGTCCCCCTCCTTGCCTTCTGGGTCTTCTGCTTATCCCGATTTCTGAGAATCTGTGAAGGTCAGGCTGCCAGGCTTGACTGGCTGTTGTGTGGATTGAGTCTCCTGGCGGCCGCTTTCGTCTCCATGCTGACTGCAGGGTTGATCATCCTGATGGCGGCCTACCTGGTCATCAATGGAGGCATCAAGGGAGGGCCTCAGCCGGCCGGCAGACGGTTTTGGCCGATGGTCGGTCTTTTGTCCCTTCCCATCCTGTTGTGGGTGATCTGGCATCTGCGTGCTTATTTTCATTATGACCGCTTTGTTCTCATCAATACCTTCCTTCTCATGAGCAAGCAAGAAGCCTTCAGCTGGGAGCTGATGGGAGCCAAGAGTCTCAGCTTCATCCTGAATGTGGGTGGAGTATTTTTGTTTCCCCTGGCCCTGTGGTACGGCTTTGCCAGTCGGATCAGCGTCCGAGTCATGCTGTTGATATTTCTTCTCAGTTTTGTGCCTTTTTACGCCCTGTTTACGGGTTGGACGTGGATCCAGGTCTTCTTGTTCGCGCTGTTCTTGTCCTCGGGTCTGTTGACCCTGTGGCACCTCTGTTGCCTGACGTTCGGGTTCCTGGCCTGGGGGTGGAATGAACTGCAGCTTTCGGGATTTGGTCAGTTGACACCCTCCTTTGGAGAGCTCCGCTCCCCACTGCCCGAAGAGCCGAACTCAACCCAACAGTTGGAAGTCGTGAGATTGCGCAAGCGTGAGTTACTCTTTCTTCTCTGGTTTCTGGGTATTTGTTTCACCTGCCTTGTTGCCTACTACATCGGGTCGGTGCGCTATACGTTGTTGGCACTGCCCCCTCTGCTGCTGCTGTGGATGAGGGCATTGGAGAGGCGTATTCACGAGATCTACTTTCTCAGAAACCTGATCTGGGCAAGTGTCGTTGTGACCGCCATCTACTCGATGCTCATTGGCTACGGTGACTACCGGTTTGCTGGGGCGTATCGCGGGAGTTCCGAAGAGATCACACGTCAATATGCCCAACCGGGAAGGACCTTATGGTACTCGGGAGAATGGGGCTTTCGATACTATTTTGAGCGAAATGAGGCGAGACTCCTCACCGCGACGGATGTGGGGCCCAAGGTAGGAGATGTGATCATCAAGCCCTATCTAGCCACTCCATGGGTCACTCTTTACGATGGTCCTGAATATTCCGAACTGCTGGATCAACATATCCCTCGCCTGGACTATCCGCTTCGTATTCTTGATTTTTCTTCTCATGCCGGTTTCTATAGCAGTTGGTTCGGAGTTCTTCCCGTTAGCATCACCAGTGGTGACCGGTGGGAGTGGTTTAATGTTTTTCGGGTGATCAAGGAGTACGATGGTCCCATTCCCGAACAACAAAGATACCCACTGGGGAGGTGACCGGGTTGGCAGCCTGGATTAAGGATCATGGATCGGTGCGAGCGGGCGAAGGATTTGCCCACAACTGGGCCTGGCTTTGATCCGGGAGGTCCCAGGATTGCACCTCATGCCAACCTTCCTCTTTCAGTCGGCGGTACACTTCATCGTTGAACCCGGTGATGTAGCTCAGTCCCTGAAATCCGGTTTTTCCCACCACTAGATCCAGAGAGGTGATGGCATCGACCGAGTCAGCATAATCGCCAAGCCGTCTTACCTGGAGTGAAATACCCGACCTCAATGCATGGAGTTTTAATGCCTCCGGGTGAAAATGGGAAAGTGACGGAACAAAACCGACCCTTTGGGAGGCGTTCATGATCTCCACCATCTCCCCGAATCTCCAGTTTTCCCGACGTGGAGGTCCGGCCACCTCAAAATAGTGTGACTGGTAGAGGACCCATTCCTGTTGAATCGTCTGGTAATCACTATCCTCCGTTTCAAAGAGAGCGACCTTGGTGGGATGTATAGGAGATACAAAAGAGACGCTGAGGAACTGGATAAAGGCGAACAGCAGGATCACGGCAACCCATTTCTTGTGCTTTCTCCACGGGTAAATAAGAAGCGCTGCCAGTGGAGGAACCAAGGGGAGGGCAAAGCGCGGGTCCTTGGGGGTTAAGAAAATAAGAAGTACAAACCCGCCCAGAAGCCACCACCAGAGAAATCGCACCACATCGGGAACATCCCGTCGATTCTTCAGGGAGTACAGGGCACTCCATACCGAAGCGAGGGTGAGCGGCAGGAAAAGAAAGTAACTGGCAATGGCTCGGGGGTAGTAAATCCAGCCCCAGATGGTTGTCAATCCTGGTTCGCCGTGACGCGGATAGGGTTGCCACGGGATGAGTGACGTTTGTACGGTTGTGGGATAGCGGTCGAGAAGGCCTTTCAAGTTGGGGAGAAACCAGAGAAAAATGATCGGAATGGCTACGATGGCAGCATCCATCAGGTTGACCAGGGCTCGTTTCCTGTTTTTAGACCGACTGAGAGCGAAGCACACAGGCAGGAGCAGATAGACCGGAAAGGTCCATTTGGTCAGTGTTCCCGCTGCACAGGCCAGTCCGAACGCCAGGCTCCACCCCTTGCCTTCGAACCACCTGCTTTTCAGCAGGCAATATCCAGCGGCGGCCACCCATCCAGCCATGAGTCCATCAAGAAGTGAGAGGCGGCTCGTCCAGGCTACAAAGGGAAAGAGCAAGGTGAGCAGTCCGGCCCAGACCGCCACTTCTTTTTTCATGAAAAAAGCCGCAATTCCAAAGCTGCAGAAGGATAGAAGAAACATACCCAAAAGATTGGACAGCAGCGGCAGGAATTGGTTTTGAGAAAAAATAGACAAAACCAGGGCTTCCAGGAGATAGTACAAAGGCGGATAATGGGTGCTGATCTGGGAAAACCTTTCCCATAACCTTCCTGCCTGCAGGGCTTGCCAGTATTCCCAGCCTTTTAACTGGTGATGAGCTGCATCCCATATCGGCGGCAGGTCGGTTTGGATTTCCCAAACAATATGAATCAGAAAGATCAGGGAAAAGAAGGCCATGAATGAGATGAGCGGTGTGATTTTCAGCTGATTCACCCTCTCTGAAATTTTCTCGATCACGTCGCTTTCAAGTATAACTTTCAACCCCGATTCTCTATGCATAATCCGGGCGAGAAGACAGGGACTCAAGGGCCTGGGTGGAGGTCTCAGTGACGACCCTGGAGGACCACCATGGATGCCATTGTGAACCGGGACCCGGGAGATGACTAAGAACTGATCTTCGGGCGGACCGGATCCCGGCTGACTTGACCGCCTTTGGGCTCTCTGGTACATTCCGCCGAAAACAGGGACTGACACCGTTTCCCGACCTCCAGGGTCCGATTCCCGAAGGGTTACAGGCCGAAAGCAATTTTGAGAAAGGTTAAACTCTATTCCTTGAGTCTGGTTCTTTTCGCCTTTCTTTTTTCATTCCTCTTTCTGGTCACGGAACTGCTGATTCGGCGGTCTTATCTAGGAGATCAGGAGGGCCGGTATGACGTTGAAGAAACCTCATTCATGCCCACTCGGTTGAAGAGTAACTATCGGGGAGAGCTCCTGGGGATATCCTTTTCCACCAATCAATACGGATTTCGGGATGAAGAAGCATTTTCCCAGGTGCCTCCCCCTGGAGAATTTCGAATCCTCTCGTTGGGGGACTCGGTAGGATTCGGGCTGGCGATTGAAGCAACGGACCATTACAGCAAGGTCGCTCAACGTCGCCTCAATGGTCTGGATTTCTCCAGACGCTATCGCCTCGTCAATGCGGGAGGACAGGGATACAGTCCCTCAAGCTACTACGTTTATCTGCGAGAGGAGGGACTGCAGGTCGAGCCTGGCATGGTGATTGTCGAGATTGAGCTTTGCAACGATGTCCCCGATGAAGCATTGCTCAGCTGGAGGAGACAAAGCGGTGAGGGGTTTCCGGATTCCATCGTGGGTGGCCGTTATCTGGTCGGCTGGGATGGGAATTTGCTGGGAACTTACTCTCGAGGCAGTCATCTTTTCGAGAAGACCTATACCTATACCATTTTTGTCCGTCGACTGTTGAATTTGCTGTACCGGATCTATCCGACGGAACCCTTTCACAGTGTTCCCGGATCAACGGTTTACTACACCTTGGGATTTGACCGGTTTGTCTTGGATCAAGAAAGGATCGAGGCGGGTTGGCAAAGACTCTTCGGAGCGCTCGATGCCATGCATCAACTGTTGAAAGAACAACAGATTCCTTTCCTGGTCATGATTCTGCCGTCCAGCTACATTTTTCAAAACGGCGGGGATCAAAAACAATTTGCCTCCCGGCTGCTGGAGAAAGCCGTATCCAGGGCTGAGGAGAAGCAGTTGCCCTATCTGGCCTTGACGGAGGCCCTTCGGCAGGGGGGCGGAGAGAGGCTTTTTATGGATTTCGTACACTTGAACGAAGAAGGGAATCGGGTGGTGGGAGAAGCCCTCTCGGATCATCTTATTCAGATGTTAGGTCCGCAATCTGCCGGCGACTCGACCGAAAAGGGTCCCATTTAGGATCCTCAGTGGCGCTCTTCCAGACCCGGCCCGGGTGAAATACTGGTCATCTCGTCTTGCAACTCAACCTCCCTCCTATCATCTTGAAACAATACAATGGAGGCTATAATAGCGTTATGAATGGCATGAAGCGTTTTGGATTATTGGCCTTGATGGCCCTGTTGGCGACTGGCGGGATGGCAACCGGAACCAGTGTTCGCCTGTTGAATCTGCCTGAGATGGTGCGTCTTGCTGATCGGGTCTTTCTCGGCCGGTGTCTTTCGGCACAGGAAAAACCAGGAGCATCGACTTCCTTTGTGGTGGTGGAATATGTTTTTGAGGTTCGCCAGGGCATGAAAGGAGCCCAAAGCGGAGAGCAGGTGGTTTTTCGTCAGGTACGATCCGGGCAGGCCGGCGTCAAGGGCATACCCGGTATCCCATCCTACCAAAGGGGAGAGGAGGTCGTACTCTTTCTTCATGCCGACAGCCGGTTGGGTCTGACCAGCCCGGTGGGTCTATTCCAGGGAGTGTTTCACCTGGCAGAAGCCGGCGACGGCACCATGGGCCTGCTCAACGGTTTGCAGAATCGAAATCTCACCTATCAAATGGGTCTGGTCTCAGCTCAGGGGGTGGGGATCAGCGCGGTGGAACTGCAGTCTCTTCAGGAGGTACGCCCCATCCCGATTGAGATTTTCACCTCACTGGTCGAACGAATCGATCTTTACCACAAGTCGAAGGGGCAATCCCCTCAGTGAAAGACCGATGGGGTGTGAGTTGGGTTTCTCTGGGCATCACCGGCTTCGTTTGTCTGGTGATGTTCTCTCTGCTGTTTGCAGGGGGACCCAGAGCGGTTTTGAACAACCAGGCTCTGAAGTGGAATGTCAGCAATCCCGATACCTTCCCGGTTCGATACGTCATTGACAATGGACCTCTGGGTGAAAATCTGAGTCGTGACCAGGGAGCGGCACTGGTTCGCCAGAGCTTCCAGAAATGGGAGGATGTCTCCACCTCCACCATGAGTTTTCTGGATAGCGGCTTTCTGGACATGGACATTGGGGTGGAAAACTACGAATCCTTCGTTTTCACGGGGCAGCCCCGGCCTGAGAATTCCGTGATCTTCGATAGCGACGGGAGCATCATTGACGACCAATTTGGAATGGATGCCAAGGAAAGTGTTCTGGGTTTCGCCACTGTGCCTTTTGCCGATGTGGAGACGCTGGAATTCTTGTCGGGATGGATGGTCCTGAATGGAACCCTGGCCAGCGAAACTGGCTTGTTTCCTCGGGTGATGGCCCACGAAATCGGTCATTTAATTGGTCTGGATCACACCCAGATCAACCTTCCGCTCGCCTTTAACTCGAATGCGACCGACGACCTACTGGTGCCTTTGATGTTTCCTTTTGCCCTTCCCAATGGGCCGGTCGCACCCATTCGAGATGATATGTCCTGGGTCTCATGGCTGTACCCTTCACAGAATTTCCAGAGCAGCACGGGGACCATTCAGGGGAACATCATGCGGCGGACGGGGGATGTCTTTCAGGGGGCCAACGTGGTGGCGGTACAGGTCGACGGCGCAGGCCAGGAGTCCCAGGAGGAAGTGGTTTCCGTGGTTTCTTCTTTTTTGGGGACTGATGGAAGTTACGAGATACCCGGCCTGACGCCGGGATTCTATGCGGTTTTCATCGAACCCTTGAATCCTCTGTTCGTGGCCGAAAGTGGCGTGGGACCCTTTGACAACCGGTTCACGAATTTTCCCAAGGACTATTACAACGGAATCAATGAGTCGGGCAGTGACACCGACAACCCCACGGAGAGAACGCTGCTTGCCGTTGGGGCGGGTCAGACCCTGGTGGAGATCGACTTGACCGCCAATGAACCCCTGAGGCAATTGGATGCATTGAGTGATGATGACTCAGTCCTTTTTGTGTTTCCCGAAGGGCTCACCTTCCCCTTCTTCGGGACCAACTACACGGAGGTTTTTGTCAGCAGCGATGGGAATCTCACTTTGGGAAGTGCCGACGGAAGCAGCGCCGACCGCGACGAGAACCGTTTCCTGTCCGGCCCGGCCCGGATTGCACCCCTTTTCACCGATTTGAATCCAGAAGAAGCCGGAGAAGTCTCAGCTTCCTCCGATAGTGGGCAAGTTACCTTCACCTGGGAAGATGTCCCGGAGTTCTCACAGCAGGGAGGTAGACCCGGCAACCGATTCTCGGTGACCCTGTTTGAAAGTGGGGACATCCTCTTCAGCTATCAAACCCTGGACCTCACTCCGGATGGTGATTTGCAGGCAATCGCGGGGATTAGCCCCGGTCTTTTGAGCGCAGGGAACCCGGTTGATCTTTCCTCGCAGGAGTCTCTGGTTTCAATTGAGACAGAACCGATCTACGAGGTCTTTTCGGGAACCTCGTTGGACTTGACCGGTCAGTTCATTCTTTTTCAGGCTTCCAGCAATGAATTGTTTTTTCCTTTCTTCAGTGGAGATGCAGAAAATTTTTCGGGCTATGCCATTACCAATTTCTCCCCGGGAAGGGCGGAGATCTTGATTGAAACTCGAGCCAGCGACGGGTTGCTCCTGTCGGTCGATGGGACTCCCGATCTGATCTCCCGGTCGGTTGAACCTCAGCACCAATTAGCCGAGTTGGGCCGAGGGTTCTTTGGCCTCGACATCGATGTCGCTCAAGATGGATGGCTGCGGATGGTCTCGAATACGTCCCAGCTGGGAGGCTTCTTCCAATTTGGCAACGGCGTTGCCGGGCCGGTTACCAGGTTGGATGGGGCCCTGGCTTTTTCGGAAACCTCCGATGTCCTGTTTTTCACCCGGTTGTACCATGGAGCCAGCACCTTCCCGACCTTCGGTCTTGCAGGTCCCCAGGACGCCACTACTTCGCTCGTCATTGCCAACCCCAATGATGAAGCGATTACCGTCGCCTTGACCCTGTTTGGCCCGATCGGCCAACCCATTGCCCAGCCGGTTTCCCAGACGCTTCCCCGCTGGGGACGCCTCTCCCAGAGTTTGGGCACTCTTTTCAACATCTCCTCACCCATTGCCGACGGCTATGTCCGAGTGGACGTCGAAGGACCGGGTGCGGTGGGATTTGCGCTGATCGAAGTGCAGGATACTCTTTTGGGATTCAACGCATCCTTCGGGAACGAGGGGAACGTGCTGTACTCGGCCCAGATGGCCAGCGGAGGTGTGATGGGAAACCGGGTGTTCACCAGCTTGAAAGTGGTCAATACTTCCGATGATCCTCGTGTGGTGACGATCACGGCCTTTCTCGATGACGGCTCTCCGCTTCAGACTGTGTTTCCCTTCACTTTGGCTTCGAATAGCACCCTGCAACAACCCGTGGGTGTTTTATTCGGAACGGGCTCTCCCATTTCTTCGAGTTTGACGACCGGTTCGATCCGGATCGACACAGATGGTCCCGGTGTGATTGGCGACGTGATCTTCGGGGATCCGGGAGATCCGGATACGGGAATTCCCGGCGAAGTGGATTTTGCTGCCGGTCTGCCTCTGCAGAACACCCTCTTTGAAAAGGCCATCTTCAGCCAGGTGGCCAACGGTGCCACCAATCCAGAGGATGCGTCCACCGATACTTTCACGGGGATCGCCCTGTACAATCCCAATCCGAGCAGCGCTCAGATCACGGTTCGGGTTTTCGATCGAGAGGGAATGTTGGTGGGCGAGAAATCGCTGAGTCTGTCCGAAAATGAACGGACCTCCCAGTTAATCGAAGAACTCATTCCCGAGACGGCGGATTTGATCGGAGGCCATATTGTGGTGGAATCCACGCGGGCTGTGGTGGGTCAGGCTTGCTTTGGAAACAACACCCTGCAGTTTCTCTCCGCCATTCCTCCCTACATCGTCAAGTAGGGGCACTTCGTGCACCTTGTGCTTTCGTGCCATCGTGCGTTCGTGCTTTCGTACTCCGGAATCGGCGCACTGAGGCGCCTCCCACACTCCGGACCCTTCATGCTGGATCCTAGATTCCTCTTGTCGTTGCCTCCCACATTCCGGAAACGTGAAACCTGAAACGCCGCTGGTCGAAGGCCAGCGGCTCTCCAGGTCAGGGGTTTCTGGTACAAGTAAAAGAGTTACATGAGTAGAAAATTGTGGGCCGTTTCTCGTTTTGCGCACGAAAGCGAGCAGGAATTGGCTCGTTTTTTTAATTTTTATAGCGTGGAGTGGCGCTACGAATCGGTTTGTTTTCCATTGAGCTGGGATGAGCAGGGTCGTGTGGTGAAAAGTATCACGCCTGATTTTTACCTTCCCCAGTTCGAATTGTTTGTGGAACTCACCACCATGAAGCAGAGGCTTGTCACCAAGAAGAATCAGAAGATTCGCAGAATGCGGGAATTGTATCCCGAGATAAAAATCAAGGTTCTTTACGGCAGAGACTACCGTAAACTGCTGTTCAAGTTCGGAGTTCTCCAATGAGTTCCTCCGGCGAAAACCTACCGAACGACTTTCCGGATGCCGTCAACCGGGTTGTATTTGACGAGCAGATGATCTCCAGACGTGTAGGGGAACTGGCGGACGAAATCAATCAGGACTACAGTGGGAAGGACCTCGCGGTGGTGGGAATTCTCCAGGGGGCCTACGCCTTTACGCGTGACCTGGTCAGAGAATTGACTTCTCCGGTTTCTCCCGACTTCATGCGCATCAGCCGTTACCAGAAACCCTTCACCGGAGAGGTGGAAATTGTCGAGGATCTGCAACAAGACATCACTGGGAGGCATGTTCTGTTGGTTGAGGATATCGTTGATACGGGGCTCAGCCTGAACTACCTGGTCCAGGTCCTGGTCGACCGCAATCCCGCCTCCCTGGAAGTGTGTACCCTGCTGAACCGTTCTGAACTGAGACTCGTCGAGATCCCCATCAAATACGTTGGATTTCAGGTCAGCGATGAATTTCTGATTGGCTACGGCCTGGATTTCCGGGGCGGTTACGGTGAGCTTCCTTTCGTGGCAACTCTGAATCCTCATTCGGTGGAACCGACCAACCTCTCGGTCCAAACCCCACAGTAGAAATCCCTAGGTAGTCATAAGTTTTCGTGACAAGGCGGCGGCGTTTTAGTAGAGAACTTATGCATCATTCGGGCTACAATACGTCTCATCGATGTCCTGGACATTCTATGTGAGCCTGGTTTTGTTTTTAACCGTGGTGTTGACGGTGTTCTCGACAGTGGCCTACTCGGTGGGGTTGGGCATTCGCGACAACTATCGTCGTTATTATCAAAAAGCTGAGCTTCAATGGACGGAACCGGGACACAAACCCAGTCCTCGACTCAATTTTTGGTGGTTCGTCGTCACCGCATTCACAACCGCCTGGCTGGTTGTGGAATTCATCATCAAGCCGCAACATTAAGTTTGGAAGGGTAAAGAGCAAGTGGTGGTTTTCAGAAATCCATCGAAGGATTGTGATGGCGATTCTTTCCCTGATCACCGTTCTTTCCGGCGGCACGATCGGCTACTGGCTGATTGGAGAGCGACAGTATTCCCTGCTGGATTGCCTGTATATGACGATCATCACGATCTCCACCA
>JYMV01001639.1_pt1 | contig 11780 bp, 9 predicted proteins | sample 338911 | NCBI WGS metagenome assembly JYMV01 (sample SAMN03354496, study PRJNA234377) | hydrothermal vent metagenome | biome: Deep sea; feature: Hydrothermal plumes at the Eastern Lau Spreading Center, Western Pacific Ocean; material: Seawater | place: Tonga | collected 2009 | depth 2000 m m
AAATACAGTTTCAGGTGTGACGGAAAAGTTGTAGATGGGTGTTTCGGCCAAGGCACTTTTCATGTAGTCTAGCCAGATTGGAAGCGCAGCGCGAGAGCCGGTTTCATTTCTTCCCAAGGGTTCAACATCGTCTTTTCCTACCCAAACCCCCGTCAGTAATTTCGGTGTATACCCCAAAAACCAGGCATCTATATAGTTGTTTGTTGTCCCCGTTTTTCCCGCAGTAGGTCGTCCGAGGGAGCGCACTTTTTTTGCGGTTCCCTCCTCAACAACACTTTGTAGAAGGCTTGTGATAATGTGAGCTACTCCGCTTGTAATAGGTTGCGTTTTGTTTTGATTTTCCCTAAATAACGTTTCTCCATTCCGATTTTCTATGTAGCGAATACCTTGAGATTTGACTCTTGTGCCATTATTTGCAAAAGCAGAGTAAGCCGAAACTAACTCATGTAGTGTGACACCTGATGAACCAAGGCCAATCGAAAGATTGCTTTCTAGGCGGCTATTTATTCCGAGATTCCTGGCCATTGCAATTACCGAACGTGTTCCAATTTTTTGAAGTAGTTTCACTGTAACGATGTTTCTTGAATGCGCCAATGCTTCACGTAAAGGTGTTGGCCCATAAAACTTTTGCTCAAAGTTTACCGGTTTCCATTGATCGAAGGAGTGGTCTTTTTCTTTAAAAATAATTGGTGAGTCTATAATAATACTCGCAGGAGAAAACCCTTTGCTTATGGCAGCGCCATAAACAATAGGTTTGAACGCAGATCCGGGTTGCCGAACTGCCTGCACGGCACGATTAAACTGACTTTTAGAAAAATCGTATCCACCTATCATGGCTTTGATATGTCCTGTGTCAGGCTCTATGCTGATTAGAGCGGCCTCTACCTCTGGTTCTTGTTCCAGTGATAATGACCAGAAAGAGCCTGATTCATGAACGCCCAGAACCCTGACCATTATTTCATCACCAGGATGGAGAGTTTTATCAATCCGGTTGATACTAGCCCACCGCCCATCTATCTTGACGTCGGGTTCTCTTGCCCAATTCATATCTTTTAATTCTATGACCCCTTCACCTTGACCAATTAAAACAGTGACGAGTTTTCTTTCTACTGATTTCACCAGTCCATGGATGATCGTTCCGGCTGTGGGGAGTGCCCCGTCTTTCAAGTTATTTATTTCTCGTAGGTTTTCCTGTAATACTGTTTCCGGTAGGGATATGTCCATTGTGCCTAATGGCCCACGGTAACCGTAGCGCTTGTCGGCATTATGAAGATTTTTTTTTATTACGTTCTGAGCGACGATCTGTTTTTCAAGGTTAAGAGAGGTATAAACTTTTAGCCCGCTTTTATAAACTTCGTTGCGTCCATACATAGCCATCAATTGTTGACGTATGTATTCGACAAAATAGGGAGCCCTGTTAAGCATGTTTGTGACTTCACCAAGTTCGAATTCCTTCCTCATTGCTTGTTGGGCTTCATCGCGTTTGATAAAACCCTCTTGAGCCATTCGGCGTATGACGTGATTTCTCCTGGAACGAGCTCGCTTTGGGTTTCGATATGGAGAGTAGTTGTTTGGAGATTTTGGGAGTCCGGCAATTAGGGCAACTTCATCTAGGGTAAGCTTTTGCACATTTTTACCAAAATATGTGCGTGCGGCAGCTTCCACGCCATAACTACCATGACCATAATAAATCTGGTTCAAATACATCTCTAAAATTTCATCTTTTGTAAAGACCAGTTCCAATCGGACGGATAAAATAGCTTCTTTAATTTTTCGTATAATCGATCGCTCGCGAGAAAGAAAAAGTGTTTTGGATAACTGTTGAGTTATGGTGCTACCACCTTCTACGATGCGGCCAGCTTTTATATTGGTGAGAAAAGCACGAAAAATAGCCCTTAGGTCTATTCCCATATGGCTATAGAAATTTGCATCTTCGACTGCAAGAGCAGCTTGTTTTAGCTGGACTGGGATTTTTTTTAGAGGAACCAGTATCCTTTTTTCAAGATAAAGTTCGGCGATTAATTTATCTTGATCGGAATACATTAGGGTTACTGTGCTTGGCTCAAAACTTTTTAATACTCTTACGTCAGGCAAATCATCAGCGAATATATAGTAAATTACAAGTGTGCCAGTAAAGCCAATAAGTAAGATCACCATAAAGATAGAAAATGTTCCCATGAACAGCCACTTAAATAAACCACCTTTTCTTTTTTTTTGGGCTTTCTTTTTTTTCTTAGAAATTTTTTCTTTTTTAGTTCTGGCCATTATGGAATTTGGGGAGGGATTTGACTTTCTTCTAGCTCGATGAGTTCGATCCAGGTAGTTACGTTTTTGACGACAGGGTTAATTTTATTTCGGATTTCATTAAATCGGTCCAAACTTTCACGGGTATCTGGTTTTTGTTCCAGCGCTTTGTTATTAATGCGGTCCTTATCATCTTTTGATCTATGTATACATTTTTTATTGATCCAGAAACTTATCTCTTTTTCGGTTAGCCCTTTGGCTTTATGAGCAAACTCCTTATGGTCGGTATCTAGAAACTTCAAGATGATTTTATCAAGAGGGCACGGAAATATATAGTCGCCAAGCGTATTTGAGTTATACGCTCTTGCTTTATCTATCATACGGGGTACCATTACAAGGCCTTCCATCTTTATTTTTGGACTTCTGGGAATTGATTGGATGAGATTCATGTGAGGTCGAATTTTTAATTTATAGGAGAACCAAGTAGCAAGGCACCCAAAGTAATATGTGAGGTTTAGTCCAAGCGAACCCGGCTAAGTTTTTTTAAGTTTGCTGAAGACTTTATTGCTTTTGCGCCTTCAGATCCAATATGATTTCTAAACAAATCAAGGGTGGTAATATTGGAAAGGACTTCTGAGTTTGCAAGATGCATAGCCCCTTCCTCTCCTATTTCATTAAACTTCAAAACAAGTTGGTCGAGATTGGACCAGTTTGATGACTGAGAAATCAGTTTTGCCCCTTCAGCTGTAATCTTGTTCGACTTTAAATTCAATACTTTTAGCTGTGAAAGGTAAGGCGAATCGCATAGGGCGGCAACACCTTTGTCGGTGATTTCGTTGTCGCCTAGAATCAGGGTTGTGGCCCGGGATAATGCTTCAAGGTCGGAAAGGTGGGTTGCGCCATCATCACACAATTTCCTGTTTTCCAGATCAAGAGAGCCACTTTCATCTAAATTGCCTTGAACTAACTTTTCAACGTCAACTTTTCTCTCATCATTCATGGTGAGTTTTTAGAAAACATTCAATGTAAAGGATAATTATGATCTACTTAGAGGATTCCCATACTAAACCTTCTTTGAAATGGGGTCAATTATTACTCCCAGGTGGTAAAAACCTTTTAAACGTAGGTTTGAAATGCAGATAAGGCGTGTTATATTTGATCGGTATACAGATACTTTAAGAAGCAATAAAATGACTTAGTGGAGGACAAACGATAATGAAAAATATTCTTTCGATTTTAACGGTGTTAGCATTGTTTTTGGTTTCGACAACTGCCTTTGCTGCCGAGGGTCCAATGAAATTGCCTTCAGGTGCAAAACCAGAAGCAGTTAGCCATAACAAGGAAGGCATTGCTAGTTGGAACAAAAAGGATTATAAGGGTGCACTGATGCATTTTAGTGCGGCATCCAAAATTGACGGCTCTTCTGGAGAAATCCATTTTAACGAGGCGATTTGTTACGATAAAATCGGACAGCACGGAGTCGCGACGAAACATTTTGGAGTTGCCCTGAAACAAGCTGGAGGCAATACAAAACTTTTAAATTCGCCAATTTTAAAAGGTCATCTTGGCATGTGATTTTTGTTGTTTAAAACAGTAGTGCCCCTTGAGTGCGTTGTTGGAATAGAAATATAAAAGCAGTTCTTCATGGGGGCCGGTATGTGGCACCCTTTTTATTTGCGGTGGCAATTGAAAAACGAAGGGGACTACAAAAGCTTGTTGATTTATGCCTTATCTGATACTATTTTGTCACTTCCAAATTCATTGAGGAGATGTCTCTTATGATGGGCATTGGTTTTCCAGAGTTAATGATTATTCTAGTTATCATCATGATAATTTTTGGTGCCGGAAAGCTTCCAGAAATTGGTAGCGCATTTGGCAATAGCATTAAGAATTTTAAAAAGTCTATGAAAGATGCGGAAACCGAGGAACTAGAGTCTGGATCCCCTGAGGGTGAGCCGGCGTTGCCAGACTCAGGCACGACAGTAGAGGCGGCCAGTAAAACGCTAACGCCTGAAGAGGCAGCTGCGAAAAAAGAGGCTGAAATGATAGATGAAGTTGCTGATGGGATTTTAAAAAATAGGGTAGACCCTATAAGAACAGCTCATGATGGACTAGTTCAACAAAATGATGTTTTTACTAATTCATTGAGATCGACACCTGGTGGAAGAGGGCGTGACAGAGGAACCAGTCGCGATGTATTCTAGAATAAGGAGACGTTCGTTCTAGAACAGCAGTTTCCAACTTTAATTCTATTGAATCAAAAAGAATTGACCGCGAAGTGAAGTTTTTCTTGGTATCTTATTTTGATTTTGCCGGATGAAAGGCAATACTCCAACCCATAGCAAGCCCAAAACAGACCCAAAGAAGCTCCTTGATGCGTCTTACGAATGAGACAGCTATCCCCAAGGTCCCTGGCATTCCCAAAGCTGTAAATATCAAGAGCAGCCCTCCTTCTTGCGCTCCAATACTTAAGGGGATGAAAAAACTCGCATTGCGAATTAATTGAGCCAGAGCCTCAATGAGCCACAAGTCTGCTAGGCTCAGATTGTAACCGAGAAAATACAGTGTCGCATACAGTTCTGCCAACCCAATCATCCAACCGACAAATGCGTATGATACCGAGATTACAGCTCGCAGCATATCCTGCTTGTAGTAAGAAGAAATGCCTTGATCTACTAGTTTGAGCTTATCCAAAAAAACATCCACTTTTTTCCCAAAGGGACGTTTGGAAGCCCATCGTGCTAATTTGCCTAAAGTTCCGGTGACTTGAAATATAAGAAAGAGAAAAATTAGTGTAGAGAGAATTGACATTGCAAGAAGACAGGCCATCTTCATCTTTTCAGAGATCATGTCGGACTGCATTGTGAAAAATATACCCGGGATAAAGAATAAAATAAGGGCAATGAGAAATGTGGTACGCGCTATTACCTGGGAGGTCATCCCCTGTTTTAGAGAGAGGCCGTATCTTTCTTTTAAAAGCTGGGCCTTGATGGGTTCCCCTCCTAGGGTCCCCAAGGGTGTGATGGTATTGTAGGCCTCGCCGATTTGTCGGATGCACCATAAACCCAACAAACTAAACTGTCTGGTCTCTTCTTGTTTGAAGTTGTTTTTCCAGGCAATGGTATCAACCCAAGTGACACTTCCATAAAGGATTAGAATTATTATAAAACCATAACCTAGCTTAGTGAGAAGATCAGTAACGGCCAACAAGTCAACGGTAGAAACGGCCCAGCCAAGCAATAAGCAACCAATTAATAAAAATATCAGTTTTAAAGTTTTCATCATCTTGCTAGGATTTTCGAGGCTAGCTTCAGGTAGGTTTAAAAAATAATCGAACAAAGTTGAAACACCATAACATAGGTTCCAACCGTAGCGTACGGGCGAGGGGGTCAATCAGTTTCTGGTGAGTTACCTATCGCATTCTCCGCCGATCATGTTGAGCATATCAAAGGTTGGGACTATGTCAGCCAGCATGCCTCCCTTGCAAAGATCTGGGAGCGCTCCAGTCATAGTAAAACATGGGGGTCTGACTCGGCATTTCCAAGGTTTGCCTGATCCATCACTAACAATATAAAAACCGAGTTCTCCATTTGCAGCTTCCGTGGCATAGTAGACTTCTCCCACAGGTGGCTTGACACCGTCGATAACGACTTTAAAGTGGGCAATCATTTCCTCCATTTGTGAATAAACATCTTGTTTGGACGGAATACGAAGGTAAGGATTATCTGTATTGATGGGGCCTTCTGGCATATCCTTCATTGCCTGCTTAATAATTTTTAGGCTTTGCTTGATTTCCTCCATCCTTACCAGGTAACGATCGAAGTTATCACCAGTTGTTCCAATTGGGATATCAAAGTCCAAGCGGTCATAAACCAAGTAAGGCTGTTTTTTTCTTATGTCGTAGTCGATGCCACAAGCCCTGAGGCAAGGACCAGTAAAGCCCCAAGAGATGGCATCTTCTTTAGAAATAGCGCCTGTATCGCGCATGCGGTCGAGAAAGATACGGTTTTTGGTGAGTAAATTATCTACATCTTCAAACAACTTATCAAGCTTCGGGTAGGTAGCTTCTAAGTCATTATTGAATCCAGGTGGTAGGTCACACATCAAACCACCGATACGGATATAATTGGATGTTAGTCTAGCCCCGCACACTTTTTCCAAGAGATCCCACACAAGTTCCCGTGCTTCTACAAAATATATAAAAGCAGTAAGCGCTCCAAGTTCCAAGGCAGCCGCTGCGATATTCGTATAGTGGTCTGAAATGCGGGCAAGTTCGTTTGTCACCACGCGAATGTATTTGCAGCGCTCAGTAACTTCTATGTCACACAACTTTTCGACTGCCAGAGCGTAACCAATATTGTTCATGATTGCTGAACAGTAATTCAAACGGTCTGTATAGGGAAAGACATTGGAGTAGGTAACACTCTCACACATTTTTTCAAATCCGCGGTGCAGATAGCCAACTTCTACTGTCATATCGACTACGGTTTCTCCGTCAAGGGTTAAGAGGAACTTGACTGTGCCATGAGTTGCCGGATGGGATGGCCCCATATTCAGGACCATGTGATCAGTATGTAAATTCTCTTTTAAGTCAGACATAGAGTCGTGCCAGTAGCAATAAAATTTTTTTCTATGGTTTTTAGTTAACTTGCTTTAGATATCCTAACTGAAACAGGTCCTTCTTCACCATTTCTAAGCATGTTGACCGGAACGTCTACCCAGTTTTTGGGAAGATATACCATGCCTTTTACTGTAACTGTGTTTATCAGTATGGGGACTTCTACCTTATGGGTACTTGACTCAATCACAATTCGATCGCCATCATTAACACCTAAGGCTTCCGCATCTTCGGAGTGTAGTTCTGCAACGCACTCTGGTCCAATGTCCGTTAATGCTTTGGCATATTGGGTATAGCTTCCAATGTGGAACATATGGTTATTGGAAACTAGTTGGTGAGGGAACTCTTCCTTTCGTTTTGTTACCTGCGGCGCATCTGAAATCTGAAAATAAGGGGTATGTTTAAATCCTTCCGGACTCCATTGTCTGGATTTTGTTCCAGGCAGTGTCCCCTTGTACATAGGAACTGTTTTTGAAATTTCTTCTTGAACCTCAGAAACTGAAGAACCCTTAAGTTTTTTTCCAAATACTTCTGCCAAATGAACAAAAATATCGTGGTCTGTACGTGATTGGTATTGTGGTGGTGTTGCTGGCATTACTTTTTGCACATGACGGGTCATGTTGGTAAATGAGCCTTCTTTTTCCACAGATGTTGTTGTGGGGAGAATTATATCGGCTAGCTTTGCAGTTTCGGTCATATAGACGTCTTGTACTACAAGAAATGGAACTATCTGTAGAGCATTTTTGATTTCAGCCCCTTTATAATAAGAGTGCACCGGGTCTTCGCCTGCGATGTGCAAAAACTTGATGGTTCCATTAGTGCAGTTTTTAAGCAGGTCACTAGCAGGATTGGTACTGCTAAACTGAAGAGAGTCGATGCCCCATTCGTTGGCTAGCGAGGATAGAGCACTGGAGTCTGTGACCGGTCGGTAGCCAGGTAGAAATTCTGGTGTGCAACCCATGTCATTAACGCCTTGTGAATTACAGTGCTCCCTTGGGGGAAAGATACTAATACTACCCTCAGCACCATAGTAGACGAGGATAGATAAATTAAGAAGAGCATTTAAAATATCCTCACCTTGCCCTGTGTCGAGTATGTCATTTCCAATAAGAAGATACCTATCTGCAGTGCGTCCAAACCTCTTTGCAGCACGTGTCAGCACTTCATCCGAAATCCCAGTTCCTTTTTGCGTAACTTCTGCTGTATATGAGGATAGGGACTGCACCATTTCATCATAATTTGGTACAGCAGATTTGATTTTATTTGAATCGACTATGCCTTGGTCGATCAAGATACGAGAAATTCGATTTACCACAGTCGCATCAGATCCTAGAGTATAGTTAAGGCGAATGTCTATGTTGGCCTCATTTTTCAAAATAACTTTACGCGGATTCGCGACAATAATATCGGTTCCAGTAAATATCGCTGCCTTACGAGCCGAATTACCGCCAACAGGATATTCTGACGGTAGATCGGAGTTGAACACAAAGATCACATCAGATTTATCCATTTCTGTTACTGGCTTTGAGTTGATACCATTTTCAAAGCATCGGATCATGAACTGATTGAGATAGGGGGCTCTCATATGGGTCAGGTTAGTGATTTGATTGGAGCCGTATATGCCGCGAAACAGTTTCTGAAAAAGGTAGTTTTCCTCGTTTGTTAACTTTTCCCCGCCGATGCCAGCGACAGTTTCAGGGCTACTTCGATTAATCGTTGCCTGAACACGCTCAACAATAGTTTTAATGGCTTCGTCCCAACTCACTTCCTTGAAAGTTCCACCAACATTCATAAGGGGGGATTGAACGCGGTTTTCATTATGAATGATGCCATGTCCAAAACGTCCCTTGGCACAAAGATTTCCTTCGTTGATTCCCAAATCATTCGTTTCATCACCAACAAAACGGGCCACCCTATTTTTCTTGGTTTCCACTTGAATTGTGCAACCCCAGGAACAGTAACCACAAGTGCTGTGTGTTGTTTCAAACAATGCGGCCAACCCACGCTCCTGCGATGACATGTCCATTAGTGCTCCGGTTGGACATACGGTAATGCATTGCCCACAGAACTCACAGTCCAGTGGCTCTTGGTTTGCTGTGCCGATCATGGTCTTCATACCTCTTTGATGAAAATCCAGTGCCTGAACACCTTGGATCTCATCGCAAGCTCGCACACACAAACCACACATAATACAACGGTTTAAATAAAACTCTATGAGTGGGTTTGATTTGTCACTTGGTTCGTTGCGGCGTTGAATTTCAAATCGCCCATTGGCTAACTGCAAAGCCTCTGTATTGTCCTGAAGAGGGCAGACTCCAGATTTGTCGCAGATTGGGCAGTCTAGTGGGTGTTCAACTAGAAGCATCTCTAGGCAGGCGCCATTGTAGCGGTCGGTTTCCTCAGTAGAGGTGAAAACTTCTATTCCCTCTGCAACGGGCTGAGTGCAGGAGTAAACTAGTTCTTTTTTTCCTTCAGGTGTTCGAATGTCTACCATGCATGTGCGGCAGGCAGCAAAGGGTTTGAGTTTTCGGTTATAGCAGAGATTTGTGACTTCAACACCATACTGTTTGGCAACTTCGATGATTACGGTGCCCTCTGGTGCAGATGCCTCTTCACCGTTTATTTTAAAGTGGACCGTTTTCTTGACGACTGTGCTCATTCGCTAGTTATCTCCTCAGCCTGTTGTTCGGGTTCGTCGTCTAATTTGTATGCGCCAAACAACTCCAAAGTTTTGTCTGGGTCAATGGTTCCGTACGTATCCTCGCCCACGATGGCCATAGGCGCAGCACCACAGTTTCCAAGGCAAGAAGCAGTCTGTAAAGTGAAAAGCTTGGTTTCATCTGTATCACCTGGATGTATGTGATAAGTCTCATGAATTCTATTTGCAATGATATTAGCACCTTTAACGAAACAAGCTGTTCCATAGCACAGCTTAATTATGTATTTCCCAGGTTCGGTAATGAGTAAGCCAGGGTAAAAAGAAATCACTCCAAATATTTCAGCTCGAGTGATTTCTAGAGCTTGCATTAAAACCTGCATTGCTTTGTCAGGGAGGTATCGATAAACTCCTTGTACTTTCTGCAACATAGGGATCAGGTAGCGTCGGTTCCGGCTGGGAAAGCTGTCTAGTATCTCATGTACCGGGGCTAAATCTATTTCTTCTTCCTCGATAGTTTCTTGATCTGCTACTTCTCTGTCTTTAGCTTCCATAATCAATGAGACTCCTTGATTAAAAGAATGTTCTAAGCTTATTTTATGCTAAATCCCACCCGCCGCGGGAGGTGAGTCTAAGAACTTTTGAATCCTATAACTATTAAATTTTAAACTCTCGGCGCCACTTTGGGAATAATTAGAGGTGGAAGTATATAAGCTCGATTGTTTTACTGTCAACAGATTTGTTTATGGATAGGGGTTCTTGTAAATTGTTTGTACAACTCTTTGTAAAGTAAGATTATAGTGGTCATTTGTTTTAAGGTGTGTTGATGGGAAGTAAGTCGAATATTCAGGGGAAGCGTTGGGGAGCAATACCAAACCAATGCATTGGAAAGGTTACTTTGCCTGCGCTTAATTTGCCAGCGGGAGGTTAGAAAATTTTCGTATTATTTGATAGGGGATTGTAGGCTGTTGTATTAACGTATTTGTTAAGGAGTGACGATGATTTCAGGTTTGTCGTGCAATACGGAAGTTGCGGTGGTCAATATCTGATCCTGTTTTGGCGCGGTAACCTTCTGTAGATAGTTTTTCATTGTACTTAAACGGGTTCTTGCCTCCAAATAATTTGGATCGATTTGAAGCGTTTCTTCCAGCGTGACTATAGCTTCTTCGTAGCGTTTTAATTCACCATAAACCCACCCTAGGCTATAGTAAGCATCTGTGTTTTTTGGGTTAAGACGAATGGATTTTTTGAGAGAAACTAATGCCTCAATATATCTTTTTGACTCCATAAGAGCCCAACCAAGATTAAAGTGAACATCCGAGTTCTCAGGGTTTAATTTTATCACCTCACTGTATTCATCAACCGCATCCTGATAGCGACCCACAATTTCATACACTAAGGCTAGATTATAATGAGCTTTGAGATTATCGGATTCCCTCTTAACACCTTCTTCAAGGTATTGAATGGCTTGCTGGTGATCACCAAGACTTATATAGATTGATCCTAGGTTAATATAGGGAGCTATTAAGTTCGGGTCTCCCTGGATTGCTTTTTTAAAAAAATCAGCAGCCTTAGTATATTTTTTTAATTTCAAAAGACCCATGCCGATTTGGTTTTGGATGTTAGGATAGTCTGGGTTGTCGGTTGTTGTTTTGGCTAATAGAACAGACGCATCTTCAAACCGTCCCATTTTCATAAGGCTCAATCCGAGTGGAAAATAAGCTTTTGCAAGGCGGGCGTTCAAAACCAGCGCCTCTTGCAGGTGAATTATGGCTTGATCATATTGTTCTACTTCGGCGTAGGCTAATCCTAATGCTAAATAGGCATTGGAATCGATCTTATTGAGTCTAATAACGCGTGAAAGTGGTTCTATAGCGTTTTGGTACTGATTGAGTTGGTTATAAGCGTTTCCTAATTTATAATGGGCTTTCGAAAAGTCTGGTTTTAGGTTGATAGCTGTTTTTAGTGGGTCAATGGCTTTTTTGAACCGCTTTAGGTAAGCGAGTACGGAGCCCATTTGGAAGTAGGCTTCTGGAAACCTTGAATCAGACTCAATGGTCTTTTTAAACTTTTCCAATGCGTCCTCATGCCGGTCCATCTTGATGTAGCTCAAACCAAGTTGGTAACTAGCCATTGTATGTTTTGAGTCGATCATTAAAGCCTGCTCAAAGGCTACTGCGGAGGCCTTGTGATTTCCAAGGCGCTGGAATATATCGCCTTTTCTATAGTGTCCTTCCAGGTTTCTCGGTTGGATCTGGGTAA
>JYMV01032206.1_pt1 | contig 11777 bp, 8 predicted proteins | sample 338911 | NCBI WGS metagenome assembly JYMV01 (sample SAMN03354496, study PRJNA234377) | hydrothermal vent metagenome | biome: Deep sea; feature: Hydrothermal plumes at the Eastern Lau Spreading Center, Western Pacific Ocean; material: Seawater | place: Tonga | collected 2009 | depth 2000 m m
GCTATCATTATTATCTTTATACAAATCAGAAAAATCGGTATCCCTCCTACCAACTTCACGGATGACAGTGATATTTGCATCTGGAAAGGAGCTATTTAGCTCTTCTAAAACTATCTGATTGAGTTCTCTCCCTTTTGGGCTTTTATCGTAAAATAGGGATATTTTCCCTCCATCGAAATATTTCAATAGTTCATGTATCTGTCTTCTATAATTTATACCTCCAAAATAGAAAAATATATTTCGTTTGGTAATTCTGTCTTTATGCAGAGTTGGAAAGTAGAAAAATATATCAGGGGATAGATTGGCGATAATATTAGCCCCCTCCTCCGTCATTGGAGCAATTACAAATTGGAAACCATCTCTAATAATATTCTCTATTGCCGATGCAATACTGCTATTTTCCTCATTGGAAATATAGTAACTCTTTACTCTAAAACTCTCTTTTTTGGAGATGAGGTATGAAAGAACCGCATTGGTAACGGAAAAGCTATATCTACCTATAACCTTCTCCGGTAGAAGTAGGGCTATATCTATCCCTTGCAACTTATCCAAATTTTTCAAGTGAAATAGGGATTGATAGATGAGAAATCTCTCTCTAATTCCAAAGTTTTGCAACTCCACCCCATCAGCATAAGCTACAAAGGTGAATATTTGTCCATTGAAAATCAAATCCCCTAATTCATCTTCTGAATAGACCCTATTGTCTCTTTTAAATACAACCGTTTCAGGCAAAGGAACAGGAGCGGGAATCTGTTTTTTGGAACATAGAAGGAATGTGGGAAATATTAGAAATAGGATATATCTAAACATAGCTTTCTAAAATGAAGTGGTGGCGGACAGAGAGGGATTCGAACCCTCGATACCCGGAATGGGTATGCTTCCTTAGCAGGGAAGTGGTTTCAGCCACTCACCCATCTGTCCAAAAACAACCGAATTGTATATATTGCAAACTTAAAAAAGTCTGATACCCTATTTCTGGTAGAATACATCGAATATCAAGAAGAGAAAGGAATAGATGGAAAAGGCAAAATATATCTGGATGAATGGAGAATTTGTAGAGTGGGATAGAGCAACTATTCACATTCTAACCCATACCCTCCACTATGGTAATGGGGTTTTTGAGGGAACAAGAGCCTACCAAACTGATAGAGGTTTAGCAATTTTCCGACTCAGAGACCATACTAAGAGACTTATAAACTCTGCAAAGATAACGATGATAAAACCCAACTTTTCATTAGAAGAGTATGAAGAGGCACAAATAGAGTTACTTAGAAAAAATAGCTTTTCTGGAAATGTCTATATTCGTCCTATTATCTATCTCGGATATGGAGTAATGGGACTTTACCATGTCAATGCTCCTGTTCAATCTGCAATTGCTGCTTGGGAGTGGGGTTCATATCTTGGAGATGAGGGATTGGAGAAAGGGATTAGAGTAAAAATCTCCTCTTTCGTTAGAAACTCTGTCCGTTCCAACATGGGTAAAGCAAAAGCGGTAGCAAACTATCTCAATTCTCAAATGGCTAAGTTTGAAGCTATCGAGGCTGGATATGAGGAGGGGCTACTATTGGATAGTGAAGGCTTTATCGCCGAAGGTAGTGGAGAAATCTTTTTCATGGTCAAAGATGGTAAATTGATTTGTCCTCCAAATGATAATGCTCTTGAAAGTATTACTCAGGATACAGTTTTGAAACTTGCCGAGGATATGGGTATTCCTATCGAGAGACGGCGAATTACTCGCGATGAGGTCTATATAGCTGATGAGGCATTTTTCACAGGAACAGCAGCAGAAGTTACCCCTATTAGAGATGTAGATGGTAGAGTGATTGGAAACGGTCAGAGGGGAGAGATAACCGAACAGCTCCAAAAAGCCTATTTCGATGTGGTATATGGTAGGAATGAAAAATATATAGATATGCTAACTTTTATTTAAAGGAAAAACATGCCGGCTGATATGAATAACTATTTCAATAGAAACAATAGAGAGAATAGACCTCCTGAAAAGCCTGAGTTTGTGAAGAATATAGGGGATAAATCGGGGATATTATCTTCTCCTGATTCTATTTGGAGTTCTCTTTTTTACTAAACCATATGTAATTATCAACGAAGGAGAGAGAGGAATAAAGGTAACTACCGGAAAATATGAACCTATTCCACTCCAACCTGGGTTGCACTTTCTAATCCCTGTTATCCAAAAAGTGATAATAGTTGATACCAAAGTCCGTATCATAAATTACCGCTCAGTCGAGAAGATATTGAAAGAGAGAAGCTCCTACGATGATGGAATTCAGAATAAGCCTCCTATTACGGTTCTTGATAAAAGGGGATTGCCTGTAACAATAGAGCTAACAGTTCAATATCAACTAAATGAAGCCTATGCCTCCCAAACTATTTCAAAGTGGGGAGTCTCTTGGGAAGAGAAAATTATCAATCCAGTAGTTAGGGATATAGTTCGGAATGTGATTGGAGCTTACGAGGCTGAAAATCTACCAATCAAGAGAAATGAGATAGCTTCTCTAATAGATGCAAAAGTTAGAGAAGAGATAGACAACTTAGAAAATAGACCAGTCCATCTCCAATCTATCCAACTTAGAGAGATAATATTACCTCCAAGAGTAAAAGAGCAGATAGAGAGAGTTCAAATTGCAAAACAAGAAGTAGAGAGAGCTCAACAAGAGGTTGAGAAAGCTAAGCAGATAGCTTTTAAAAAGGCTGAATTGGCACGAGGTGAAGCAGAGGCGAAAAAGATTAGAGCGCAAGGTATAGCCGATGCTACTCTTATTCAAGCAGAAGCGACAGCAAAAGCTAACAGGTTGATAGCTGAAAGTTTGACACCTCATCTACTACAATTAAAACAGATTGAGGTTCAGAATAAATTCAATGAAGCTCTTAAAGAGAATAGAGATGCGAAAATTTTCCTAACACCGGGCGGAGCAACTCCAAATATTTGGGTAGATATGAAGAGTGAAACCCAAAAGAGAAGTTCAGTAGCTCAATAGGAAACCAAATAGGGGGCAGTTCCGCCCCTTCCCTTTCTTTACTGACCAATACTACTTGCTAAATGGTATAGAAGTCTTACTAAAAATAAATCTAAAAATTGCAATATTAGAAGTAGAACTATTGGAGCAAAATCGATAGCTCCAAAGCTTACAGGTAGATAGTATCTAATATATCTATATGCTGGTTCTGTAAGTTTTCTAATTGTTAGAACTATTGGATTGAATGGGTCTGGATTTACCCAGCTCAAAATCGCCCCAGCTATTACTATCCATATATATATGTTGATAACAGTGTGTAACAGAGTAGCTACCGATTCAAAAAAGAGAGATAGAACAACCAATATATTACTCCTTGATAAATTTTGAAATAATATGATAAATATTTCACAAATTTTATATAAGGTAATGGAATGAAAAGACATTTAGCTACACAACTTAAAGATTTAGAAGTTGGAACAGATGTAAAGTTAGCCGGTTGGGTAAATAGCCATCGCGACCACGGCGGAGTCATATTTGTAGATTTGAGAGACAAAAGCGGAATTGTCCAACTTGTCTTAGACCCAGCTGAAAGTGAAGAGGTTCATAAAATCGGAACAGAGATTAGAGATGAATTCGTTATCTTAGTTGAAGGAAAGATTAGAGCAAGAGGCAAAGGACTTGAAAATCCGAAATTGGAAACTGGAAAAATAGAGGTAGTAGTCCATAAACTTACTATCGAGAATAGAAGTAAGCCACTCCCTTTCACTTTGGGGGACAATAGTGTAAATGAGGAGATACGACTCAAATATAGATATTTAGAACTTAGAAACCGAAAAGCTTTCGAAACCTTCAAACTTAGAAGCAAAATAGCTATTACTGCTCGGAATGTCTTAGATAGATTGGGCTTTTTGGAGGTTGAAACTCCTATCCTTACCAAATCTACACCAGAAGGGGCAAGAGATTACCTAGTTCCGAGTCGAATTCATCACGGCGAATTTTATGCTCTCCCTCAATCTCCCCAACTCTTTAAACAGCTTTTGATGGTTGGTGGGTTTGATAGATATTTCCAAATTGCAAAATGTTTCAGAGATGAAGACCTACGAGCCGATAGACAACCTGAATTTACCCAGATAGATGTTGAGATGAGTTTTTGCGACCAAGAAGATGTAATAGCTGTTGCTGAGGAGTTGATAAAAGAGATTTTCAAAGAGGCGGGACACAATATCCAAACCCCATTTAGAAGAATTTCATATAGTGAAGCTATGGAGCTTTACGGAACTGATAAACCAGATTTGAGATTTGGATTGGAGATGGTGGAAGTTGCTGACCTCTTTATAGATTCTACTAACGATATTTTCAAGTCTATCGCCCAAGATAGTAAGAGAAATAGAATAAAGGCTCTAAAAGTTCCAAATGGGGATAAGCAGTTTTCGAGAAAAGTCATAAAAGAGCTTGAAAAGTTCGTTACCAAATTTGGAGCCAAAGGATTAGCCTATTTCCAAATGAGAGAGGAGGGAATAAAAGGACCTCTTTTAAAATTTATGAGTGAGGAGTCTATCCAGAAACTTATCGATAGAACTAAGTTGGAGATAGGAGATATTCTATTCCTTGGAGCAGGGGATAAAAAAGTTGTTTGGGACTACATGGGACGACTCCGATTGGAAATTGCAAAAAGATTGAATTTACAAGACCCAAACCGATTCGAATTCCTTTGGGTTGTCGATTTCCCTATGTTTGAGAAAGATGAAGATGGAAATATCAAAGCTCTTCACCACCCATTTACTATGCCTAAATCTCTCGATGAGGTTGATGATATTGAAGATATTCAATCTATCGCTTACGATATTGTTTTGAATGGGGTTGAACTCGGAGGCGGTTCTATCCGTATCCATAGAGAAGATATCCAGAAAAGAGTTTTTCAGCTTCTCAATATTTCAGATGAAGAGGCAAATCAAAAATTTGGTTTCTTGATAGAGGCTCTCCAATTTGGAGCTCCTCCTCACGGCGGTTTTGCAATTGGACTTGATAGATTGGTAATGATTTTGACCAAAAGCGAATCTATTCGCGATGTTATCGCATTTCCAAAAACTCAACGGGCTCAATGTCTGCTAACTTCTGCACCTAGTGAAGTTGATAGAGAGCAACTGAATGAGCTAAATCTTCGAGTTCGAAAGGTCGAGAAAAAATAGCAATATAGGGGGGGGGGTAAGATGAGATATTTTCTACTTGTAATTTTCTCTTTCTCTCTCTCCGCCTCCAATTTTACTAGCATTCGACTTCCCGCAAATAGTTGGAAATTTATTGGAGTGAGTGGAGGATTTACAGAGAGTATATATGGTGTTGGTAGTGATGATATTAATACTTCAAAGTTTGACAAAAATGTAACAGAGAGAATAGATGATAATGTATCTAGTATAGTTTATGCAGATGACAATAATAATACCATCATTTCATTTAGAGTAATAGACTATTCATCAGCTCGTGAATTTAACTATGCAAATATGTATGTGTCCAGCGAGGGACATACCTATGACGGAACAGCAACTCACCCAGTGATGTATGTATATGTAGATAATGGAGATGGAAACACCACCCCAGATATTAGGATTCAATACCAATCAGACTATGAAGGAGAAGAGTTTTATATACAGCTAAATCACGATATTTATCGAGGTACTTTCGATATTTCTGCTGTTTATACAAACCCTCAGAAATTAGAAGCTGTATATATTCAAAATAGTTCAGATGTGAAAGAGGAAAACCTATCAATAGAGTATGTATTTGATAGAAATTTGAAAAACAATTCAGGCTATTACACAGGAAACAGAAACAGCTATCTACATGCAAGAAACCACGATACTATATATAGTGGGGACAAGTTGGAAATATACCACTACAACCCTGCTCGAAAAAGTTGGGATTCATATATCTACAAAGATGGGAAAGTGTTCGTAGCTGATTTTGATAAGTTCGAGAAGGGTAAAGGGTATTGGATTCTATTTACACCAGAAGACGATACTAACGATTCTGGGTTGATATTTGGAGATGGAAATATCTCTATGTCTGACTATGACATATCGGAATTAGTTCCAGACGATTGGAATATGTTGTCATTTAATAATGGATATATGTTTGATAATAGTGTAACAGGTATGATTGTTGAGATGAATATGAATTCAAACTCAAATGTAGATATTTCCATTGCTGATGAAGAGGGTAGAGATGTATTGAGATTTCAATCTGGATACAAAATATCTGGTTCAGATGAAGATGCAGAACATGCCCTACATCTTGTCATTCAGCAGTTGAATAAGAAACTCTATTATGGCAGAGCATTCGGAACACTTTCAAACGATTTCAAGATAATCGCCTATGAAATGAACGATTCAACTCATAAAATGGTATTACTTGGAAATAAGAAATTTAGAATTGCCGACAATGGAGCAGATTCGGCTAGTGGTGGTGATGATAGTTCGATAGTTACCGCTACATCTTTAACAGGAAAGCCTCTATATATTCCATCTCTCGGTAGAAATATGGTGTTAGGGGCTGATATAAATAATACCTATGTTGAGTCTCTATATGGAGAACATGTATTAGCCTTTGAGGTTCCGGGAGGATATGATGTATATGACACCAATACCGTTTTGGGAAATCTAGGAAAGATATATATATCTATTGGAGATGCTAATAAAAGTGTTGTAAGTGCAGAGATTGGGAATACTATTACCAAGTTTGCTGAAAATATTGAAAAAGCCCACTCAACTTTAAAAGCTCTACCTATTGATGTTGATATGAATGGGACTTTTGATACTTTGCTAATAGCTAACTCTAAATATGATTTTTCTATTCAAGATGGAATTTTCTATAAGAGATATAGAGTAAATAGAAATGCTTCAACTGGTGCCAATTTGGTAGTTCGAAATTCGAAAGGCGGTATTTACGAAACTTTCCATCTCTCATCTTCTCAAATTACAGGAGAAGATATAGCAAAGGTAATAAATGACAATTCAAAATATTTTGAAGCAAATGGAACTAATGACTATCTGGCTATTGCTACAAATGATATAAATTACAAAGATTTCTATTTGGAACAATCGGATAGTAATGTTTCTAGGCTTGAACTAATTACAGACCCAGAGACCAATACTACAATTACTAGCGATGGGGTGATAAAGAAAGTCTATTCTATCGATAATTTAGCCAATTCTCTTGTTGCGGTTGATGGAAGTGTTACTATACAACTCTACCTAAGAGGGGATAACTGGGATGATGGTAAGCAAATTACACGAGATAATATTATGGAATATTTTTTAGAAACTCTTACTGGCGAGATAGTTCATCTCTCATTTGGATTTATGGATGAGTGTAATTTGACTAAGGAGATTCAAAAACACCCTCTATATCAAGATGAGTTTGTTTCATCATACGGACTTAATGTCTCTCTTGCTTGGCAAAATTATGATGTAAATGTCTGTCTCTCGGTGTATGATGGAAACCAGACACAAGACGACGATGAATTTTATAAAAGTCTCGCATCATTTGCGGAAGGTATGTATAAATATTTTTATGAAATAAACTCCTCTCTAATTCCAAATTTCTTTGTGGTTCATGATAATCGCTCTTTTACAATTGCCGGAGCATTTACACTAGTTGATTTCAAACCTCAACAAGACCACTACCTAGAAACTGCTCCAAAAGATGTTGGAACTATCAAGATGCAAGATGTTGTTGTCTCTGTTTCAAAAATGTCCCATATTCCTTACTCTATTGGAGATTTGCAAAACAACCGCCTCTATTCTGGTGGAATAACTCGCGACTTTGACAACCCAGTTGTTAGTCTCCAAAGACTAACAGGATATAAAGCAAAAAAGATACTTACCACCTCAGAAGATGCCGATGGAGGTTCATTTAGTTGGAAATTCATCGATTTGACTAAGGATTATAGTGATTGGTTCAATCCAGTAGATTCCTATAACCTATTTACTTTCAACAAGACCAAAGGGTATTGGGTCTATTTAGACGATATAGACCAAAACTATTTTGGAAATTTTCAAGCAGGAACAGATTCCCCTAACCTCTCTGTAAATATTGTATATAACCACTCTTTTGTAAATTGGACTGGGGATATAAATAGTAGCTCCAATTTCACTACTAAAAACTATATCAGTTCTATGATGATAGCTGTTGATGTTTCAGATATTCCTGATATTTCTGTAATTGATAGAGTAGTTGCCGATTTTCTCGGTTACAAATTCAGATTGGAAAGATACGGAAATCTCTATACAACCTCTGGCGATGAAATTCTAGATTTGGGTGATTCTCCTACTATCGATTTGAATGTAACTCTATTCACCAGAGACCACTTCTCAACTGTTCTAAGTAAAGTGATAGAGAATACCCCTCCAACTCGTCCAACTATCACCGTTACCAATGGAGACCTATCGAGTGTAGAAATCAATACATCTAATAATGGAGTGGCTTTCGCTGTATATAGTGGATATGTCGATAGTGTCGGAACTAATTTAGTCCAATCTGGTATCTCTGTCGTAAGTAGTAAGGCTAGAATAAACCTCTGTTCTCTTGCTCAGGATTTCAATTCCAATTTAGGGGCTTATCGGTTTGTAGCTTCTACCAATTCCAACATGAGTTATGGTCTTGTTTCCGATATTGGATATATAGATGAATACAACTCCACTTTTTACCCTATTTATAAAAATGGTTCTATTTTGAGTGTGAATGGCGATGAGGTCGATTCTATCTCGACCGACTACAATAGTAGTTGTGGAAAAGTTGGAGATGCTTCAAGTGATTACGGGGTGAAACTAACAGGAGAGGCTGGAAAAAGTGTGAAAGTAGCATTCAAGGCTAAAAATACAAACTTTGAAGCTGTTTCAGTAAATGATATTAAAACTGTTGAGTTGAAGGTTGATGGAGTAAAAGTGGGAACTATCCAATTTGATGGATATAGTTACAGTAGTAGCAACGATATTTTATTAATGGAATACAACAACAGAATATATAAAACAGATTTTGGAACTCTTACCAACCTCGATACCAATAGTTGCAACTTTACAGATGTCAATATCTCTATGTTGGAGGGACAAGCTATCTCAATTTAGAGGGGTTGCTCCTCTCCCCCTCCTCCTATTTTTCGGCTTTCTACTCTAAGACATATTAGAAAATGTAATATTTTTGTAGAATATCCAAATATCAATTTTTCTTATAAAGGTGCTACTATGAAAAGAGCAGTATTACTTAGTATTGCCACCTCATCGCTTTTATTAGCTACGAACGGGGATACTCTAATAGGTGTTGGGGTAGAAAGTCGAGCAATGGGGGGAACTGGAATAGCCAGTTTCAACGGGTCAGAGAATGCACTATCCAATCCGGCTCTATTAGCAAAAAGTAAAGCAGATAGAGAGTTTTCTTTTGGAAGCACTATATTTGATGCTAATGTGAAGGTTTCAACAACTGCTGGACAAGGGACAGATGGGAAAACCATGCCGGGAACAGGAGTAAGCAGAACTAGCGAACAGGATATTAGTCTAATTCCAGTAATAGCAATCTCTCATCGAGTAAGTCCAAATTTAGTTTTTGGGCTTGGAATGTATGGAACAGCAGGAATGGGAACCGATTTCCGAAAAGATGACACCCCATACCAAAAAGATAGTAAAAATCCTCAACTAATGAATATTGGACTTTTCAATATTCGAAACAATCTCATACTAATGCAGTTTGCTCCGTCGATAGCTTACAAAAATGGAAATTTTGGATTAGGCTTTACCGCTATTATGCAATATGGAGAGTTGAGTATAGACTTCGATACCTATGACCCTCAAAATGGCTATGTTAGAAACCATATAGGAGATGGTCCATCGCAAGATTATGGATATGGTTTCCAAGTAGGAGGCTATTTCGATGTAACTCCATCATTGACAATAGGAGCGGTATATAGAAGTGCGATAGACATGGAATATGATGGGCAGATTAGCAAAGCATCACAAGCTTTCGGATATGGATTAGACCCAAATGGATTACCTGCAAAGTCTGACCATCTAGAACAGCCAGAAGAGATAGGGGTTGGAATAGCTTACAAATATACTAATGTAGTATATACAGCTGATTACCGACAAATAAAGTGGAATGAAGCAAAGGGATACAAGGATTTTGGTTGGGATAATCAAGATGTAATAGGGATTGGTGCAAAATATGAAGGTGGTTCATATTGGATAGGAATTGGTGCAAACTTCTCAAACAATCCTATTCCGAACAATGGAGATACAACTAAGGTAACTTCAATGGGGCCAAATACCAACGGGGACACTATGAATCTTCTAAATTATGCAATGTTTCCAGCCATCATTACAGAACACTACTCTATTGGTGGAGGTATGAAGGTTGGAAAAGATGTCTCAATTGCTACCGCTTTTGTCTATGCTCCTGAGGTAAGTGAAAAAGCGAGTGCGAGAAGTGTTGGGGTTGGAGATGTAGAGACTAAGCATTCACAGCAATCGCTAACCCTATCTCTAAAATATCAATTTTGAGACTTGGAGATATAGAGTATAATAACAACAATATCTATATTTTCGGATATAGATGGATTTTGGAAATCGCTATATATTTGGTTATCCTAATATATTTAAAAAAAAAGATAAAGCGACGATTATCAAATTAGAATTTACATCATAGGGGTTTTAAATGAAAACTTCGAGATTGAGCTTAGCAGCGATAGCGGCTCTTGGGATTTCAACGGTATCCCTTTCGGCCTCCAACTTGATAGATATTAGGCTCCCGCATAATAGTTGGAAATTTATCGGGGTCAATGGTGGATTTTCCAGTGGTAGCAGTTATGAAATCAATACCACTCAATATAGTGAGAGTGCCAGTGAAACGGTGGATGATAATGCTTCTACTACTGTATATAGTGATAGTGGAAATGATGTGATTACTTTCAAAGTTATCGACCACTCTTCGGCAACTGAATTTTCATCTGCCAAAATGTATGTTACAGATGACAATAGTTATGATGGAACCTATTCTCAGCCTGAAATGTATGTCTATGTAGATACAGGTGATGGAAATACAACCCCTGATATTAGAATCAAATATCAAGCAGATTACGAGGGTGAGACTTTCTATCTTGAATTGAATGGTTCAGACTATGTATATAGAGGAACTTTCGATTCAGCAGCAACCTATGAAAGTCCACAAGCTTTGGTAAATCTATCAGGTAATGGTGGTTATGCTGAGGAAAATCTATCTATCGACTATGTTTTCGATAGAAATATTACAAACAACCCAGGAGCAGCAGGGGTTAGTGGCTCAAAAAGCAGATATCAATATAGTTCTAACCACGATGACATAGGTTCAAATGATACCCTTAGAATCTACTACTATGATGCTGTAAACAGCACTTGGAAAACCTACATCAAGAAAAATGGTTCTGTAATTTCACAAGACTTTACCGCCCTTGAAAAAGGAAAAGGGTATTGGGTGAAATATGAGGCGAGTAATGAGCATAATGATTCTGGTCTAATTCTTGGAGATACAGGAATTCAACCATCTGATTATAGTGCTTCTGAATTGACCACTGGTTGGAATATGTTATCTTTCAATGATAGCTCTCTAATTGCTACTGGTGGAACTGGAATGGTTGTAGAGTTCGATGACAATGCAACTCCTGATTTTACACTTTTGGATAGTGAAGGGACAGAGAGTATTGATGTTAATGTAACTTACAATACTGATGAAAAAGTTGTTTCAAAAATCACCCAACAGATAAATAAACAGATTGCCCAA
>JYMV01026443.1_pt1 | contig 11775 bp, 10 predicted proteins | sample 338911 | NCBI WGS metagenome assembly JYMV01 (sample SAMN03354496, study PRJNA234377) | hydrothermal vent metagenome | biome: Deep sea; feature: Hydrothermal plumes at the Eastern Lau Spreading Center, Western Pacific Ocean; material: Seawater | place: Tonga | collected 2009 | depth 2000 m m
CTTCGTTGTTGATACATTTGCAAAATATGATATACGGGTCACCATCTGTCACAAACAATCCTCCCTTCTCCCAAACGTCTGGGGTCTGTCCACATTTACATTCACTCCCCACATTCGAGACTGTGTCTCGAATGTGGGGTGTATTCTTGAACAAATTCGTTGAAAAAGTCCCATATGAACATTTTATAGGATTAATTACTTGAGCATCTGCTAATAATGTGACAGAATGTAGTTATGGAAAGAGCCAAAATACTATCGTTGATCCTCTGTGCCTCATCAAATTCTTTTGCAACATTTTGGACTGTAGATGATGATGGAAAAGCGGATTTCAATTCCATACAAGCAGCTATCGATGCATCAAGTGACGGCGATGTTATCTCGGTACAAGAAGGAATCTATTACGAAACTATTAATTTTCAAGGGAAAGCAATCACCGTTAAAGGCGTGAATGTAGAAACTACTATTATTGATGGTTCATTTACTGGAGGTTCGATTGTTACTTTTGATAGTGGCGAGACAAACCTTAGTGTGCTTAGTCAACTGTGGATTCGAGGTGGTTCTGGAACTTACTGGACAGATCCCATTTTTGGTTCGCAACTTTGTGGTGGTGGAATATTTTGCGATCAATCTTCTCCGATGATCCAACTATGCAACATTACAGATAACACCGCTTGGGGAGGTGGTGGATTGTTTGTGACAGATGGTGACCCGTATATCATATTTTGCAAATGTATCAACAACGAAGCAACTGGGCATGGCGGAGGGTTTTACCTGAACAATAATGTCAATGCGATTATCGATTTATGTGACATAAGTAATAACAGCGCAAGTTGGGGAGGTGGAATGACATGCATGGTGCAAAGTGATCCCCAAATTTTAAATTGTTGGTTCAACGAAAATATCACGTATAACGTTGGAGGGGGGATCTTCATCCGTTCGAGCAGTAGCCCAGATGTGTTTAGTTCTGAATTTAACAATAATGTCCAAATTTCAAATCCACTCGGTTCAGGTGGTGGTGCTTGTATTTATGGCAGTGGCAATGGAGGTGGCCCATGTTACCCAACGTTTACTTTTTGTTCATTTGAGAATAACACAGTCCAAGGTGATGGTGGTGGTATGGCTGCAGCGTATGACGCACATCCTAAGTTAACGGATTGTTACTTCGGATCAAACCATGCAGGGCGAAGTGGTGGTGGTCTTGCCTGTGTTGCAGATCCCGATCACTTATTTTCAAGTACAGCAGATGTCGAAGGGTGCACTATCGAATCAAACACAGCAGATGAAGAAGGTGGTGGTATTCATGTTCGCTTTAGTGATCCGATGATCAGCAGCACGTCAGTTATCGGAAACATCGCTACTATCACTGGTGGTGGAATAAACTTTTTTGATTCTCCTGATGCGAGGTTAAGCAACAGCGTTCTTTGTGGAAATATGCCAAATGCTATCGAAGGCATCTATTCTGATGGTGGTGGGAATAGCATGTCGGATAGCTGTACTGTTTGCGAAGGCGATGTGAATGGAGATGATATTGTGAATGTCACCGATTTACTTGCAGTAGTTGGGAGTTGGGGACCTTGCGAGGGTTGCAACGTTGACATAAACAATGACGGTTTCGTGAATGTCACAGACTTGCTCATCATCGTTGGTAATTGGGGATCATGTCTATAAAATAGACTGACCTGGGGTCAGTTTATTCGACGAGTGGTCCATAAAGTCTGCAAAGCAGAGTTTATGGACCATTCAAAAAAGATGGCTGAAGCATTACTTCTTGCCATCTTTAAGAATGGTCCATACTGGGCTCGAACCAGTGACCTCTTGCGTGTCATGCAAGCGCGCTAGCCAACTGCGCCAATGGACCTGAATTACATAGGATACCATGGCTAATCTATGGAAGAAAGTCCATACAAAATGAACCTAACCGATCGTCCCCTGCTGCGGCTGATTACTCTTTGTATTCTCTATGTCGCGCAAGGCATCCCATATGGTTTCGTGACAGTCACTTTTGCCTCCTACCTCGCCGAACGAGGGGAAACAGTTGCTGCGATCGCTTCAGTAACTGCGTTATCTACACTTCCATGGACGTTCAAATTTGTTTGGGGTCCCTTTATGGATCGCTTTGGAATTCCATCGATGGGTCGACGTCGTCCTTGGATCATTGCCGCCCAACTAGGTATGACACTCACTATTCTTGCGATGGCTTTCGTCGAAAACCCCGCCGATCATCTCGTTTTGATTGGCTGGCTCGTCTTTGTGCATAACATTTTTAATTCACTGCAAGATGTTTCAGTTGATGCGCTTGCTGTTGACTTGCTTCGTGAATCTGAACGGGGACGTGCCAATGGTTTTATGTACGGATCAAAGTACATTGGAATGTTCTTAGGCGGCGCATTCTTAAGCCGGATGGTTTCTGAAGATGGTTTGGGGGTTGCATTTACAATTCAAATCATGATGCTCGGGGGAATCATGCTTTTTCCCTTGTTCCTCAGAGAGCGTGCAGGAGAAAAATTGCTTCCTTGGACAAGGGGTAAATCGCAACTTCAAGCGGACGAGCAGTTGGCACGGAGCGTCTCACAACTGTTTGGTTTTCTACGACGTGCGTTCACATTGCGATCAACATTGCTTGCCGGTGTTGTTGGATTGACAATTTTCATCGCAAGCGGCATTCTGTCACCAATTACAAATGTGCTTTTCATTCAAGACCTTGGTTGGACTCGGACGGACTTCACAGATATCAGTGGTGGTTACGGTGTGATTATAGGTTTGGGCGGCGCAATTGCAGGCGGCTTCCTTGCTGATCGCTTTGGGCCTAAACGGATTGCAGCAATCGGCTGCGTTGTGCTTGCGCTGAGCTACGCAACATTTGGTCTTTCATCTCCCGAAACTGGAATAATTCCCTGGTTTGATTGGACGAATAGACCGGCTGTCATCGGGTACATTTTACTTGACACACTGATGAGCAGCATGATTTCAGCTTCCCTTTTTGCAATGTACATGACAGTGTCGTGGCCAAAAGTTGCGGCAACACAATTTACGGCGTACATGGCAATATTGAATCTTTCAACGGTTGTTGGGTTGAAGTTGTCAGGAATGCTTGAGGCTACATTTTCGCTGCCAGTAATTTTTGTAGGTGCGGGATTGTTGCAACTTGCAGCGCTCGTGGTCTTTCCATTCATCGATGTGCATCAAGCTCGTCGAGAGCTTGGTCACGAGACTGGTTTAAGTTGCGACAACAGCAAAAGTAACTATCAAAGCCATTAGTGCAAATACAAAAAGTACCGTTAAGCCCTCTAATAGCAATGCAATAAGTAAAGATCGTTTAATATCTCCGAGTTCTTTTGCGATTAAATAGGTGAATGCAAGAATGCCAACAATGGGTCCAAGTGAATCAAATATCCAGGATTTGCCTAGAAGAGTAGGAAGGATGCCGCTAAAAGTAAGATGAATAAAATTAGCGATGAAACAGATCCGATACGCGTCACCAAATGTATTCTTTTCACCTTCGATTAATTTGAAAGCATATTGCAGGATTGGAGCAAGTATTGTTGACCAAATTGCAACGAGAATCACGGCTAGCAAAAGTTGCAAGAAAATCATTTAGTTTTTTCAATCACAACTGCTGTGCCATAACAAAGTACTTCAGTCGAAGAATCTTTTAGATCGGAAGAGTCATACCGAAAACCGACGATTGCATTCGCACCAAGTTCTTCTGCGTGTTTGAGAAGTTCAGCGTACGCATCTTGGCGAGTCTGTTCGCACATCTCTGTGTACGCGCCTATTTTTCCGCCAATAACATTCTTGAGACCGCCTAGAATGCCTTGCATAATGGTGGGAGAGCGAACAATGATCCCTCTCACGATCCCCTTGTACTCAACAATGCGATGTCCATCAAAATCAAACGTTGTTGTGACTGGTATAGACATACATGTATCGTATCAGAGATTACAATTTGACTATGGCAAATGAAAAAGACAAACCATCTGACCCCAATGCTGAAACGTTAGAATCGCAACCAGAACGTATCCGTGGTGGAATACCAAAAGAAATTGGACGATATAAAGTTCGCCGAACGATTGGTTCTGGCGGGATGGGTACGGTCTACGAAGCAATCCAAGAAAGCCCTCGAAGAAAAGTAGCCATCAAAGTGATGCGCAGCGGCGTGACATCGCGAAGTGCGATGCGACGCTTCGAATATGAGTCGCAGATTCTCGGGAGGTTAAGCCACCCTTGCATCGCCCAAGTCTTTGAAGCAGGTACCTACGACGATGGCACTGGCGGCGTTCCCTATTTTGCGATGGAATACATCGTTGGCGCAAAAACGTTGCTTGAGTATGCAAAGCAAAAAGATTTGAAAGTCCACGAACGACTCGTTCTTTTTGAACAAATTTGTGACGCGGTCCATCACGGTCATCTCAAGGGAATCATTCACCGCGATTTAAAGCCCGACAATATCCTCATCGACAGTTCGGGTAATCCAAAGATTATTGATTTTGGAGTTGCGCGTGCAACCGATTCTGACATGGCTCTCACCACCCTGCAGACAAATGTAGGGCAGTTGATCGGGACTGTGCAATACATGAGCCCCGAACAATGTGAAGCAGATCCAGATTTGATTGATGCTCGAAGTGATGTTTATTCACTTGGAGTCATTTTGTATGAGTTGCTCACAGGTCAACCCCCCTACGACTTGTCTTCCATTCCGATATACGAAGCGACTCGGCTCATCCGAGAGCAACAACCGACAAGAATGACCACCATTGCTCAGGGTATACAAGGTGACCTTGAAACAGTTGTCTCTAAGGCGATGGACAAGGATCGTGATCGCCGGTATCAATCATCCTACGAACTTGGTCAGGATATTACGAGGTTCCTTGAGAATGAACCTATTCACGCACGGCGTGCAAGTATGGTCTATCAACTCAAGATGTTTGCTCGAAGAAATCGCGCTGTAGTTGCGACAGTGATAACAATTGGCATTGCGCTAGTCTTGGCAACTGTTGTGAGTGTGTATGCAGGCATTCGTGCTTCACAAGCCGAAACCAAGGCAATTGTTGAACGTGATCGTGCTGTTGCTGCAGAACAGGCAGTTGCAATCGAGCGAGATCGCGCAGTCGATGCAGAACTTAGGGCGACACAAGCGCTACTTGCAGTAGAGCAGACGAACAAAGATTTAGAAAACTCGTATGAAGAAATTTATCTTAAATCGAAGATGCTTAAAGAATTATCCTCGTTCACTACGGAGATTTTATCGCTTGGTGCGCCACGAAATGCACAAGGGAAGATGCTCACGACACACGACCTAGCATTGGTGGCAACAGAGGAAATAACGAAACGATTTGCCGACTTGCCAGATTTGGAATTTGCCTCTCGTTATGCAATAGGCAAATTGCTATGGGAACTTGGAGATTTGAAAAACGCGAAATTGCAACTTGAGCAGTCCCTAGAAGTGTATGACTCTCTGGGGAATGAGGGGAGCACCAGCCATTGGCTATTAACATCATTAGCTTATTCTAAGGTGCTCTTAGATTTAGGGGATTCTGTGAAGGCAAAGGAGATTGCACAAGCGGTTATTGAGAGAAGTATTGCGGAGTATGGATTAGAATCAGAAAAAGTACTTAAAGCAAAATATCTTCTGTCGGAAATTCTGGCATTTTCCTATGACCATGAGGGCGCGTTAGAGCTGCAGCGTGAAATCGTGGACGCAGTCGATGCAGGAGTTTCTCTCTCATATGAGTTTGAGCTCGATGCGAGAGTTTCTCTAACAGGTGCGTTATTTTTAAGTCACATGCTTTCTGGTGCTGGTGAGGAAACACGTCCACTATTAGAGGAGTGTTTACAAACGATTGAACTATTAGTACCAACAATTAATAAAGATCTTGGAGCTCTTCATCCAATCTCAATAGACGCTCGGTTAATTTTGGCAGGTTGTCTCATGCAAGTAATGCGTATAGATGAATCTGTCCCTATTCTTGAACAAGCCTATGAAGATGCATCAAAGATTTATGGGCCGAATCACTACAAAACGGCGGAAGCGGCCGGCTCGCTGGGCAGCATCTATTTTTTTAGAGGCATTCCCGAATCTGAGTCATTACTCCGTGAAGCTATCAAGATTTATACTGAAATGCTTGGCGCAAGCCATCCAAGTGGTATTAACTTTAGAGCAACATTAGGGCAAGTGCTTGTAAGTCAAGGTAGGTTTGTTGAAGCAGAAACTATTTTGCATCAGAATATGAAAGACTTGCCAGAAGGACCTTCCTTTGCAAGAACGCAGACAATCGGCTCGTTGGCGTATTCCCTGATGATGCAAGGAAAATTTGAAGAAGGTGAGCCGCTCTGGCAAGCAACAGTAGATGAACTCGCTACAGCAAAAGCAGGCGAATCGTCACAGGGTGTAGATGGAATGAGATTTATCAAAGCACAAGCGTATATTTTGCATTCTCATCCTAAAGCTGATGAAGTCGCAGATGAATTTATTTTGCAACATATCAAGTTGCATGGATCAAATGTGGTACAACTTTGTACCTGGACGTATGTTCTTGGGCATTCGTATTTTCAAACAGATAGACCCGCACGTGGATTGGAGTTTATCAAGAGTATATTCAACAGTATTCGTTCTGATCCAGATTCTACTGATGATGATTTATATACCATAGAGAGATTTGAATCACACGTGGTGCTGCTTTATATTGAAGCGAACATGTACGCTGAAGCATTAGAGATCTTGCAACGAATTACACCCAGCGTTCGTGAAAAATTAGGCGCAACACATGAGAAAGTTATTGAATTGCAAGTACTGCTTGATGACGTAATTTCTAAACTTGCGGAAGAGAATGTGTCGCCTTGAGCACGCCCCTGCTCATTTCGACGTGGTCGTTTTCACTGCCGATTATTGAAGTGAAATTTCCAAGACTCGCAACGCCTGGCAGCGCACTGGATGTTGTTGAAGCGTGCGCTCGCGTTGCCGAACTCGACGAGTCAATCGACTCCGTTGGGTACGGTGGCTTGCCCGATCGTGAAGGTCGCTGCACGTTCGACGCGGCGGTGATGACATCGCCCCCCGAAAGTGGCGCAGTTTGTGGAATGGAACGACATCGGCACCCCGTCTCAGTTGCTCGTCTCGTCATGGAACGAACGGAACACTCGATGTTGGTGGGCTCCCTTGCAGATGATTTTGCAGATTCCCACGGACTGGAATCAACATCGATTCTTTCTGAGCGAGCGAAAACAAAATGGGAAACATGGAAAAAATCAAATACGCCACCAGTTCCTCCCCCACCACTTGATGTTGGAACTGGCGAACTCTTTGGAAGCCACGACACGATCGGTACCATTGCAATTGATTCCGGTGGAACAATGGCAGGCTCATGCAGCACAAGCGGGATGGCGTGGAAGGTACCGGGACGAGTCGGTGATTCGCCGATCATCGGGCACGGACTTTATGTCGACCCGCAGCGAGGGGCAGCCACTGGAACAGGACATGGTGAACTCATCAGCGGCATCTGCGGATCATTTCTTATTGTTGAACTCATGGGACGAGGCGCATCCCCTAAAGAGGCGATCCATGACACATTAGCTCGACTTGCAGAGTGCTGGCCTCTCAAAAAGGAACACCAAGTTGCTTTTATTGCGACATCACCCTCGGCCGATTTCGCTGCTGGTTCACTTCGACCCGGTTTTAAGTATTGCGTTTGCGATGGCGTTTCCGCTCGCATCCTCGACCCCGATATCGTCCTCCATGCATGAACTCGCAGTCAATTAATGTATGCGGGCCAGTGTAAATTCTCGTAAAGGTGGAACCTTGCAGAGATTTAACACATCCTGCACAACGGCAGATCCAATGATATGAACGATCGTGCCGCATTCATCCGCGCGGCGGATCAAGGCAACGACGCAAGCGGCGAGTTTCGTGTCTGCTTTCGCTACTTTTGTTAGATTAAGCCACAATTCTGGGGGTTCTTGCTCTAGTACTCCAATGGTGGCTTGCCAAAATTCTCGAATAATGTCGCAGTTCGTTAAATCGCCAGCAATTGCAACGGCTCTGCTGTAATCCGGCTCTCCGGCGATATAAAAGGTTTTTGGGATTCCACCCATTGAGTTGTTTGAGATCAAAGCACGGCCTCCAGATGCGTTAGCGGTTTCATAGACAACCTTTAAGTCCGAAAATCTTTTCACCTCAAGGTAAAAATCAGGTACATTCCGCACTTATGACAGAAAAACTCACCATTGAAGGCTTTCAAGGATTGATCAAGGATCGCTATTTTGCGACTGATTCTGCTCGTGGGATCTCAAAAACTTACCTCTGGCTCGCTGAGGAACAAGGCGAACTCGCACATGCACTTGGAAAATATGATGCTGGCGACCCCGATATGGAGAACCTTGCAGAGGAATTCGCCGATGTGCTGGCATGGCTCGCAACCCTCGCAAACATCACCGGCGTTGATCTTACACAGGCGATTCGAGATAAGTACATCAAAGATGGTGGTCCAGAAGGCACAAAATGAGCAGAATTGACGAGATATTTTCAAATAACAACAAGGCCCTGATCCCCTTTCTCGTCGCAGGTTTCCCTTCTATTGAATCAACCGAGGGGGCAATCATTGCAATGGATGAAGCAGGCGCTGACATCATAGAAATTGGTATCCCCTTTAGCGACCCAATTGCAGATGGTCCTGTGATCGCTGCCGCGATGCATGAGGCACTTTGCAACGATGTTGTGCCCGCAGATACGATTGGTATTGTTGCACGAATTCGAGAGAGAATTTCTGCTGGGTTGATTGCGATGGTCAGCGATTCGATTGTTAGAAAAAGCGGTGGAACGGCTTTTCTAGACAGACTTGTAGAAGCAGGTTTTGATGGAATCATCATTCCTGACATCGATGACCTCGATGCAGTTCATATGTCTACCTATTGCGAGGATTGTGGTCTTTCTTTCTCAATGCTCGTTTCGCCCACTACACCCGTTGAACGAATCAAGTGGCTCGCGTCCATTTCCACAGGTTTTCTCTACATTCTTGCTCGGGTTGGGCTCACTGGAGAACAAACTGAACCACCAGATATTTCAGGAAGAATTGCTGAAATTCGATTGGTGACCGATCTTCCTCTGGCAGTTGGTTTTGGTATTTCAACTCGCGATCATGTCCTCAATGTTACAAAATCAGCAGACGCTGCCATTGTTGGTTCAGCCCTCGTGAGAAGAATGAGCGATGCAAAAGATCCTGTTCTGGCAGCACGTGAGTTTGTTTTCGAATTATTGTAAACAACCCTTGAAACAAAAACGAAAATTGGGGATACTGTTGAAAATGGCAGGAGGCCTTCTATATGAAACACCAAACAATGTGTAACGCAACGGATATGCAAAGCGAATATTCTGACTGTTTCGGGTGCAGAACCTTTACTGGGGACGTCATGCTTCAGCATCTTTCTGCTGACGTTTTCGAATCTTTGCAGGAAACAATCAACAAAGGCAAGCCACTTGATCCAGCAATTGCAAATAGCGTTGCTGATGCTATGAAAGATTGGGCTCTCTCGCAAGGCTGTACGCACTACACACACTGGTTCCAACCGCTCACTGGTACAACTGCTGAAAAACACGATGCGTTCTTAGAACCTGACAACAACGGTGGTGCAATTGCAAAGTTCTCAGGCGACATGCTCATCCGTGGTGAACCAGATGCCTCGAGTTTCCCATCAGGTGGTATCCGTGATACTTGGGAAGCACGTGGGTACACCGCTTGGGATGCGACAAGTCCCGCGTTTATTCTTCCGAGTGAAGAAGGTGGAACGCTCTGCATTCCCACAGCATTTGTTTCTTGGACTGGTGAAGCGCTTGATAAGAAAGCACCCCTGCTTAGATCAATAGACATCATCAACAAACATGCGATGCGGATCCTCGATATTTTTGGTTCGAGTAAAGGTGTCAGTCGTGTTAATACAACTCTTGGTCTTGAACAAGAATATTTTCTTGTTGATGAAGAATTTGTTGCGAACCGAATTGATCTGTTGATCTGCGGTCGCACGCTTATTGGTGCTGCACCTCCAAAAGGCCATCAACTTGATGACCACTACTTCGGAAAAATTCCAGAACGCGTCCTTGCATTCATGGATGATGCTGAGCAACAATTGTGCGAACTGGGCATCCCAATTAAAACTCGTCATAACGAAGTTGCTCCGGGTCAATATGAAATTGCGCCCACGTTTGAAAATGCAAATGTTGCAGCAGATCACCAATTACTCTTGATGCAAATCTTACGAGTCAAAGCGCGTGAGCATGGATTCGTGTGTTTATTGCACGAAAAACCTTTTGCTGGCGTGAACGGTTCTGGTAAACATAACAACTGGTCCATCGCAACTGATACAGGCAAGAATCTTCTTGACCCAGGGAAGGAACCACAAAACAATCTTCGATTCCTTACTTTCCTCTGCGGTGTCATGAGAGCAGTTGACCTCCATGCAGATTTGCTTCGTGCATCAATTGCTACAGCTGGACAGGATCATCGACTTGGTGCAAATGAAGCACCACCTGCCATCATCTCGATGTACTTTGGGGAGATGCTCAGTGATGTGCTTGAACAAATTGAATCGGGTGAATCACGAGACGCCCGCAAGGGTGGAACGCTTGATATCGGCTCAAGCACGATGCCTAAACTTGATCGGCACAGTGGCGATCGAAACCGAACAAGCCCCTTTGCATTTACTGGGAATAAATTTGAATTCCGAGCAGTTGGCTCTACATCTTCAGTTGCTTGGCCAAATACAATTCTCAATACAATCATTGCCGAATCTTTGGATTACATTGCCACGAACCTCGAAACGTCTCTTGCTGGTAGCGATTCCCCCGAACAACGTGATACTCAAGTACGAAAACTTTTGCAAGAGATTGTAAAAGAACATCGCAAGATTGTCTTTGATGGAGATAACTATTCACAAGAATGGCATCAAGAAGCAGAAAAACGAGGCTTACCAAATCTTCGTACAACTGCAGACGCACTTCCCATCCTAACAAATCCAGCATCCTTGGAACTGTTTGAGCGTTATGGTGTGCTCAGTGCTCGTGAACTCACTGCCAGATGTGATGTCTGCCTTGAACAATATTGCAAGCAGGTACAAATTGAAGCGCGTACCTTAGTACAGATGCTCTCAATTCAAGTGTTGCCTGCATCTCTTAGATATCAGCTAGAACTGTCTCAAGTTGTGACAAGTGCTCGAGAATCCTCAATTGATTGCAGTCGCACTGCAGGTCGACTGCACGATGTTGCGAACCTTACTGAGGCATTGCAAGAAGCGATTGAAACTGTCACCGCAGCAGAAGTATTTGAACCTGATGATATAACACTCCACGCGAATCACGTGCGTGACTCACTTTTGCCAGCGATGCTTGTCGCTCGAACAATTTCAGATCATCTCGAAACGCTAGTTGCTGAAGACCTTTGGCCACTGCCGTCGTATACGGACATGCTCTTTATTCGTTAAGTCCCTTTCTAATACATTGCACGCAATGGTTCATTTTTCGCTATCCTATGGTGCTCGAAAGAAGGTTTTCTACACATGAGTACTACAGCGACACATCCCTACGAAATTACCCTTGAAGAAGCAGGCCCAGCCCGCAAACGGATCAAAATCACAGTGCCTGCTGACGTGGTTTCGGCAAAAATTGAGGAATCGCTCGGTACACTCAGGAACCAAACCGTGATTCCGGGATTTCGCAAGGGAAAAGTCCCAGCAAGTATCCTTGAACGACGTTTTGGAAGTTCAGTCCGTGAAGAAACTCGTAATACGCTC
>JYMV01049450.1_pt1 | contig 11775 bp, 6 predicted proteins | sample 338911 | NCBI WGS metagenome assembly JYMV01 (sample SAMN03354496, study PRJNA234377) | hydrothermal vent metagenome | biome: Deep sea; feature: Hydrothermal plumes at the Eastern Lau Spreading Center, Western Pacific Ocean; material: Seawater | place: Tonga | collected 2009 | depth 2000 m m
TTATGCTTTAAAACCCCCCATGACGTGTATCTTTAGATGGTGCTTACCCTTCTTGCATTGTATATGTGTAATATTTTTTTATATTTGAATAGATAGATTGATAGATAGATAGATGCACATTATCGGGGCTTTTAAAGCATATATTTTGAGATTATCAGATAGCAAACCTGGCTTCTAAGAAGCAGCAAACAAAAATGGCAGACATTATTACTTTTGGTGATTTTTTTTAACTATTCTGTAAACATGAAAATTGTCAGTCTTTAGACTTTAAAGAGGAGTAGAACTAAAAAAGTATATCATCGAAACTGAGAATAATACCAATAATAATTGTTGATTTATATATTTGTTTATTTGTTTTTGGAATGTGGCTTCAGTACAACATCAAATAGAAGGAATTTGATCAGGGCTTTCAATCTGGGAGTACAATTACACCTAAGGTTCCTTAGTCTCAATTGTTTCATTAAACTGAGATCATAATATTTTGTTTCTGATTGCAAATAATTATGTGTTTGTGCCTATATATATATATTTCAAGTTTGTGTAATTTTTATGGATTTTTCCAGTTTGATAGATAGCAGTGCCATATACATTTTGTAACTTTTTTTTTCTTTGCATTATGAAAAAAAACAATTGTGCCATATATTATATGTTATGTAAATCTTAAATAATTTGTTAATGCAAATGAAGAAAAACAACTTTTAAACAGGAGTAAATTAAAACCATTGTGTGTGGTCTAAATATACTTTATATTATTATTATTATTATATTTATTATGAAAAATGAGCAGATTCAGTTTGATGAAATAATTGAGACGTTTTATTTTACAAGTGAAACCTATATGATATATGTTCAGAAATATATAAATTGTTTTGAGGAAACAGTAATATGCACATTGCAACAGATATAAGCATAAGGCAGCAGAAAAACACAAATATTTTGTAATAGTGCCTAAAACACATCCTGCCAAGCAGACTTTTTTTCATGTTGTAAGACCAACATACTAAACTGGTTAAAAGGAGACCAAAAAAATAAAGCAGTGCAATCTGTAATTTGTTTTTTCGTAAACAAGAAGGGCGTTATAATATTAAAATTAGATATTTGTACAAAGTTTTCATTGTTAGATTAGATGTTAGAGAGTTTTATATATTATATATATTCCCTCATCCCATAACTGTTTTCCCAGGCAGTCTAACAACTAGGGACTTGACTCCGTGTTGGTGCAATAGTGTGCTCAATTCTACCCTATGGCGTTACAACAACATAATAAATGGGGTAGAATTTTGGCAGTGTATTATAAAAATGGATGACGTCCAAATGTCCATGAATATTGTTTAAAATAAGATTTTAAATGTTCTTTTATCAGTAAGATATTCATTTCAAGACGTTAACTTCGAAATTTGTTATCAATAGGAGAGAAAAAAAATTCAATAAGAAATATTTTGCGCGAGGCTATTTTGGAAGATCGTAAAAGCACACTCTAAGCAACAAGTCAAGTTCAAAACTAACTAAAATGAAGTATTGATCTATACATGTCACTATTCATAGCTGTCCAAGATTTAATTACTTTCTCAGATAAAAAAAAAAAAATGAATCCATGCTAAAAGTTTATAGTAAATATTGGAGACTTTAAATAGACAGCAAAACTGCAATTTCTTTATTTCATGTATTTGATGATTTCATAGGTTTATTAAACTGAAAAAATTGTTAGTTCATCAATATTGACATTTTTTTGTTAATTGTGTATATTTTTTTAGATCAATATAATTATAGAAACAAATCGGAACATATTTCTCTTGACGTTAGTCTTTCGTTATCAGCAGCAGCTCGTTCTATCAGGGGAATTATGTTCAAGTTTTTAAAAAGCATAACTTTTTTTCATTATTGTACTTATGACATAATTCATCAGTTATGTTGTTAGTGTGTCCTGTGTTTGTTATTGTTGACGTCTTTCACCCTTTATATCAGGGCAGTTTCTGCCATAAGCGTGCCATATTGTGTTGAGAGGGTTCCGTTTCCTATTTAAGGTAAAATTTGGTGCACATTTTTTCCAAATTTCTATTTGCAAACAGTGCTACATTTTATAAAAAGCCATATGACCAGGGTCTTTGCTTATATTTATTTTTAATATCATGTCATAATGTATATATTTTGTCTTCCTTTTTATTCCTTTTCATCATTTAGTGCTATAATTGCATTTTTACATTTTCACTTTTTTTTTTTAATTTTGTGTTTTATCATGTCGGGCATATTAGTGCTTCAATTATTTGTTTCAAGTGGACATATTTTTAATTAGGGCCATATTTTATCACATTATTTTGTTTCCCGGTGATCAGTGCTGCTTGTGTTTTTTTAGATCTCTTATGGGTTGTTCAGTAGCAAGACTCTGGTCAGTTTTTTCTGTGCCATAATCATAATTTTTAAATTCTGATAGTTATTTTTTTGTGTCTCATTTTTACTGTGATTGCTTGTGTATTCTCATAATGGCGAACAAATTTCTAATCATTTATTTGTATAACACATTCAGTAGAGAACATTACAATTTGTTCTTGTTCTGTTATATCAACAGGAAGTTATGTGCCGTTATCAATTTGAAATGTAAAATGGTTAAATCAACAGGAAGTTATATGCCGTTATCAATTTGAAATGTAAAATGATTTTTATAAATTTTGATTGTGCATCGTTTTGCATGCAGCTTCTCATTTTTATTGGATAAATTTAAAGAATTTCAAGGAAAATTACAATCAGAAGATCTAATAGAAAAATTAAAGATTAAATTTTTTATATGGTAATTGTATGTCTTCGTAATTACGACCAGATAACAGATTTATACTATTTGAATTTCTCTACTAATGACACAAAAACAAACATGAAAAATAATTCGGCAATACTTTCGAAGTGACAAAAATCTCAAATCTAAAATTGTGTATTAAAAACAACATTTTATTTGATAAACATACATTGATAAACATACATTAAAAACACATTTTATTTGATAAACATACATTAAAAACACAACATTTTATTTGATAAACATACATTAAAAAAACAAGATTTTATTTGATAAACAGACACAAGAGCAGATTGTATTGTTTATGTGCCTTTGTTTCAGATTTTTTTTGTACATGCAATGTACTAGGAGTAACTTAGAACTACAGCTTCATGTATTTATAATGTGATTGTCCGTATGACAGTACAAAGTACACTTCAATAAACATTTCTTCTTCCTCTTTTTTTCTTTATTTTATTTGTGTGGCCTTACATGCCAAGAAGAGTTTGAAGATACCAAATTAGTAATCAGAATTCGTCAAGAGTGCCGTCATGGTCATGATCTCATGGTAGTTGGATTTACAACTACCTATACAATCAGTGCCTATCGCCACGCCACTAAAGTTGTGAGTTCGATTCCCGCTCACGGCGAGGTGTACTCGATGTTACATTATGTGATAAAGTTTGTCAGTGACTTGCGACAGGTCGGTGGTTTTCTCCGGGTAGTCTGATTTCATCCATCACAAAAACTTACCACTATGATATAACTGAAACATTGTTGAAAGTAGCGTTAAACACCGTAACTAACTAACCATGCTAACTAACATGTGAACACACATATTTTGTTTTTTCTTGGTGGCTTTCATAATTACATTTATAATATTCATATGGAACATTACTTTGCCTCCATATGTCATAGCACACTTTTATGAGGACAGGAAAAAGATAATTTATTTGATAAAAACATAGCTCCTAGATAGCAAAAGTGAAAATCACCATGATCAAGCTTCGTCTGTTCTTAACCATTCCACGTAATATCTGAATATATTATGCGATATTCCAGAAATTAGAAGAAAACAAAACAAAGGCAAGAACCATAACTCTAGAACGACAAAAAGCTGTCTTGACATTCCTAACAACGTGTACGCATTTGGAAAGATTCCATTCTGTGTAATTAAAATGGACAAATGGATGGACGATCAGACGCATAAGATAATACATTACCATTAATGTATAGTTCTTACACATATTTTCCCAAACGAATGCAAGATGTAATAGCTTCTTGATTATATAAATATACCTTCGATTAACATTAACCCTAGGTGCAGAAAAACAAACGGTGGAATATATGTCATTTCTCCATGGGTTGCTAAATTTTGCGTTAAGTGTAAAAACCAATGTACAAACCGCTTACAACATTAATCACAAGCCACATACAACACTACAAAAAACATAAAGAACAACCCGCTTACAACATTGAGCAACATAAATTCAGCAGAAAAATAAAACACCATAAAGCATAGTTCGCATTCAATCTAATATTAGTGTATAACACGAAATATGACCATTAACACACAGCTTGTTTTCAACATGAATATGAAACACATTAATCAGAACATACATGAAGCTTGTATCTAACTGGGCATCAAGTTAAGGAGAAAGCAAAACTAGAGAGTAAAACATTTACAAATGAACAGAAGTTAATTACAATTAAGAAAAGGTTGCAGATACCAATTGAGTAATCGAAGGACAGACAAAGCAATGACAAAAGTAAAAAGGACAAGCAATGATCTACAAAACACTAGATAGAAAACTATTAAAGATTGAGCAATATGAACCCTACTAAAAACAGGGAGTGAGCTCAGGTGCTCCGGAAGAGTAGATAGTTTCTGCTCCACTCTTTACACCCATCGTGTTATTCTTACAAACCCGGTGATAAGGCATGAGTGAGGAAAGGACTGGGTTGGGATTACGAAGAAGGGAACATAGTCGTGGTCATTTGTGACACAGATTAAGGATAGGTATGAATATATGGAAGCTGACTCCCTTCAGTTGTTATTTATACGTCACGTCTACATTGATTACGAAAATGTGGATGTAATTCAGGTCTTGTTTTCTGTCTGTTGTATCGGTGGACGATCCTGTGTTTTCATTGCATAACAAGAAATTTGACTTGTTATTGCTTGTGTAATATGTTGCAGTATACCGAAAGCAGAAAGATGTATATTTCGAGTACAGACGAGATTACATCACTCTTTTTTTAGTTTTCTTGTTGGTAACACCACATCTGGAAAAGAAAATTTTATACACCAAATAAGATCAAAATGACAAAGATATCCAGATGTAGCGTTTATCGCCAAACTATAGAGTACAGCTCAAATACAGTCTAGGAACCGTTTAACACACATATTAGGGTATGAGTTATGATCACGATTGAACACCCTGCTGCGACTGTGAGATGTAAAGCAGCAATAAAGACTATGTTCCATTGCTTTGATTTGTGTCGAAGTGTGAAATTGGACAGTATCTCGTGGTCATTTGCACTAGTGGAGCAGGAACTGCTTACCCTTCCGGGGCACATGATTTTACACCCGGTTTTTAGTGGGGTTCATGTTGCTCGATAGTTGTTTTCTGTGTAGTGTTTTGTAGATCGTTGTTCGTCCTTTTGGCCATTGTGTTGTCTGTCCTTCTTTGATTTACGGATTCTGATTACCTCTGGTATTTTTAAACTGTTCTTACACCCATATCCTTTCTTACTATAAACTACAAAAACAATACAAAAGTACATCAAACGCAATAAAACGAAAGAGCTAAGAGTATCCGACCAAAGCCTAGAGTGAAGCCAAATATTCTAGACGAGTCATAATGTCATGTTCTATTTAAAGACCCATGTAGTTAAATCAAGAATCAAGCAAATCTTAGGAAACTGTTGAATTCAACGCAACATGTTTCAATAAATGTATAATTTTACAACATAAGACATAAATATTCGCAATTTAACAGCAATGGAATTTAAAATTAAACCGAGATAAAAATAACAACAGGATAGCCTACACGAACTGTTCTCAAAAGTACATATTTAGTCCAAGTATTTCGAAATGAGTTAAGGCAAGGCATGGGTGTATAATTTTCCATTGCTAGACAATTCGTTAAAAAAAAATGTTTAAGTAAAAGAAAGATACTACATAATAAATTGACTTTGCAAATATTACGATAAAACAGCCTAGAGACTTCAAACGATCAAGAAGACCGATACGGAACTCGAAATGGACGTCATAAGACACAAATGAAACATTTAAGATACTACGACCCCCCTACCAAATTAACTGGGAAAGAACCCAGGTCTTCTGGACTTTTAAGCATCTCACACTTGTCAAGTTATGGCTCAAAGTCAGTAACAGAAGCAGCCAACAAGCACAAGTCACCACTGTTGAACGGTTTACATAAGGTTTACATTGACACATTCTTATTCTTAAATAAAGACTAATCTTCACATTTGATAACCAAGTTTAGCTTGAGACATTTCTAAGTCCTTTTTGTCGTAAAATAAAATGAAAGAAAAAAAACACACTGTCGTAACAATTTCAAATTTCAATAGAAAGCTCATAGTCAGAGGGATAATCGATACCCTTTACTCGCATATACATGACCGCTCACTGTTCTGGCTTGGTACAGCAACTTCAGCAGAAAAACGTGCCGAGGTTAGGAAAAAATAAAGGTTCTTCCACAAATCTGCTGCATCTCCTGGATGATCATTTTGATAAACACTTGGACTTTTAGCAAAACAGCTTCTATTGCTTAGTCTGTGCGATTAAATGCCAATCAATCTGATGGATAGAATACATATATATGTTCAGAGTGGTGCTATGTCAAAAGTTAACACTCATTGACGAAGACAAGACAGGATTGGATATCCTTATGCTGTTTAACTTGACACTATCGATTTTATTTGCAGTGAAACATCTTATATTGCTCAATACTGAGGCAGATATCATTTCAACCTTACATATAAACAACATTGTGCTGTTTCTTGGGTATATGTCTTCATACATTTGTTCTCAGATATTAGCATTAAGCAATCTTTGAGATAATTAGAATGCATCTATTTTCGTATTTCTTGACATGATTTCTGAAAATAGGACTTAAAACATTATAAAATGTCAAAGGTATATGGAAATTATCAAACAGCTCCGTAAAACAAGTTGTTCGAAAATATTGAATGCTAAAGTTGTTTATAAGATTAAAGGTAAAATACCCATGATTAAAGGTAAAATACCAATGTGAGAAGGTCTGGTGGTTGTGGTTCAGGTAATTGACTCCTCACCACAAGAGTAATACCTCTTACATAGGTTCGGACGTCGCCACCCGCCTCAAATGTTAAGGTTTGCAGACACCTACTCAATGTCGAGCTTTTAACATGATAGTTCGCTATATCTGTTCGGGAATTTCTGGCAGTCATGGTTGGTTGGTTGTTGGTTATGGTTTTTAACGCCACTTTCAACAATATCTCAGTTATATCGTGGGGGTCAGACTTATTGGTGGAGGAAACCGGAGAAACCCACTGCATGTTGTATCGAGTACACCTCGCCACGAGCAGGATTCGGACACACAACTTTAGTGGTGATAGGTATTGTTTGCACCGGTAGTGGAAGTTATGATATAGCTAAGAATTGCTAAAGTTGACGATAAGCACCATTATCCCATTATCCCTGCTCCAATAGGAGAATATTAAACATAACAATTCCAGGAAACAGATGTTTAATAAATAACAATTGCATTTCATGTCTATTGAAATATTTACCTTAAAATTCACACTCAGGCGAGGTGTACTCGATACCACATTGTGTGGTAAAGTTTGTCAGTGATTTGCGGCAGATCGGTGTTTTTCTCTGGGTATTCCGGTTTCCTCCAACAATAAAACTGACAGCCACGATATAACTGAAAGATCAACACCATAACTCTAATCCTAACCCTAAAACTCGTCGCTTAATACACATGCCGTTCATTAAAATTTTAAACTGACTATTTTATGCTATTAAATATTTTTTTAATCAGAGTTATCAATCTATGTCTAAAAAGTCTAAGAATCGAAAACAAATGTAGTCAGTTCCGTGGAATGACGACGGCCATTTTGAAATATGCAAATTGCAAATTAAAAGGTCACCTACCAGAATGTCAAAATTGTACTAAAAATTAAGTTAGTAAAATCAATTACGGTAAATTACTGGTCGACACTTTTCTCATTTTTGTCTCCAAAATTCCCTTTTCTGATTGGTTATTTATTGTTCAAAGGAATTTCGATTGAACAAATGTTAATTTACTGGTATTGAAAAGTTCAAGTCAGTTTAATATTAATCAGTGGTGAATGTTACAATTAATTCGTCAATTAAATATGTAAATGGCAATTAAATATAATGGACGTTTATGAAACTTGGTACCTAAGTAAATGTGATAGGTACAAGGCCAAATAATTTGCATTTTCATATTTTCAATATGTCAAAGTTGTCAACTATATATATATGAGTTTTACTGAAGGCCAATGTTCTTTTAAAAACATTAAAAATATTTATTATGAATAAAGTCTGACTCTGATTTTGTGGTGTTGGTCAAATGTTTCCTCTCATATTCTCTACAATTCCTATAAGAAGAGTTTGAAGATACCAAAGGGGTTATCAGAATCCGTAAATCGAAGAAGGACAGACAACACAATGGCCAAAAGAAAAAGGAAAAAGGACAAGCAACAATCTACAAAACATTACACATAAAACTAAAGATCGAACACGAACCCCACTAAAAACCGGGGGACCTCAGATGCTCCGGAAGGGTAAGCAGTATAAAGGGATGTTCAACACTAATATAAACACAGAGATTATTTTAACTTCATATACAAATCAAATAACAAATAAGTGTCTAACGGAACATCGTTTCAAACGGAGATTGTACTAGATATTACAATACCTAACATTTCATATTTGATATGTATGGGGACAAGAAAAGTTTGAAGATATCAAAGGGGTACCCAGAAGTTGTAAATATAAGACGGACAAACAATACAATGGCCACAAAGAACAGGACAAAAAAGACAAGCAATGATCGACAACATATTACACAAATAACCAAAGATTGTGCAACACAAACCCACTAAAATCCAAAGGGTATGCAGTTCCTGCTCCACTAGTCGCACCTGTCGTTTTACTCTTGTTAAAATTCCCCACAAAAGGGAAACCATGTGCTTCGAAAACATATGCTTCTGTTCCGTTGTGAACTCCCCCTTTACCAAGTTGATGTATAAATATAAGGAGACACGTTTTCAATAACTATATCATGAATAAGTCTGCATACATGTGGTATTATAAATTTTAGCTATGGCTTACCAACTAATGACGACATCCATAAAATATGTTAGAAATTAATTTAGTCCCTCTCAATTTATTTCATGTAGTACCGTTTAGAAAGTCCGTGTATATAAAACTTGCTCGAGAATGGCATATCAACTGGGATATGTCGTTCTAATATGAGTGGATATATAGTTATTTCTTCTTAGAATTGGGAGTTTTACAATTGGAAAACTAACAAATCATGACGTGTTTTATGAATTCTAAAAGCAAATCGCCATTGTGTACCATATCACGAAAATAGGACTAGGTATGAAACTTACCTGCATGCTGAATCAAAGAAATAAATTGTAAAACTTCATTTCTTATCGTGTTTAATTGTCTTCGTTATATTTATTTGAAACAAAATATGGACTTAATCAATTGTTGTCCTGTATGACCACATCCCTACATAACATTGATTGATATCTACGTTTTTATTACATCTTCTTTTATCGACGAAAAAGGTATTAATTAATATTTTTAATGATCAGAGTACCATGCCTAATACCAGCTAAATCCTTGGATCGTCTTTCACATTAAATACCATGAATATGAAATAAAATGTGTATTGGTTGATAATTATGTAGTTATATGAATCAAAATCTTTTGTTTGTTACTTACATGTTATATACGTAATCAATCAAAATAAAATATATAAACAACATAATGGTGATAAAACGCAAAAAACAAAAAATGCCACTCTGTCGGAACAGTTCCAAAATCCAATGGTGATTTGTGAATAAGATCTGATCCATTTTCATACAAGCATCGGCAAAATATATAGCAAAATGTGGAAGACAAATCGTTACTTGGTCAGAGGGCGTGTAATATCATTTGATATGTATGCCGTGTGTCTTCCGTTCGTCCAACGAATTTTAATCGTTATCCCCTCCTCCTTCCCACAACCATACTTTGTTTCTTTTACCAAATGTGGCATTTAAATTTCATTCGGACGTTTTCATTTCAACACTACTGCCCTTCAATGCAAACCATCATCGAAATTTAACATGTAAATACTGCACATGAAAGACATTTTGTTTTGACCTAATTATTGGCACTTGGCGAGTGCTTACAAGGTCATTGTGCTGATTTCCTTAATAACTCTTCTCAAAGGGTGTAAAATGACTACATATTACTTTCGTATGTAAACGTTAGAGATAACCGAATGGACAATCCAGAGACACCGGAAATATTGGTCATAGGTTAATGACCTGTCCACTATTTTCTGTGTGCATTACCTCATCATTACCACCATTCAACGAAAGACAACTTATTATACCTGTATACTGGTAAACTTTCTTCGGTTGTCAAAATATACGAGTTTATATACCTCTTCCTCTAACCTCTATTCTTCCCTCAAAAATTTATTGAACACTCTTATGTCGTAAGAGTTACACCTTCAATTATGAACTCTCCTCTCAAATCAGATAACACTTTCTTTTATACATGAACTCGAAAATAAGACATCCGCGAAAATAAATAATGAAGTTAAATCAGTTAAACAGAAGTAGCCATGGTCATTTCTAACCCAAGAAATGTTAGCAGATACCAACGAGACACTACGCATAATACTAATGATTGAGCAATAGTGAAATCCGCTAAAAACGGGGCGAAGTCAGGTGCTCCGGGAGGTAAGGCAGTTACTGCTGCACTAGTGTCACCTGTTCTGTTACTAATATAAAAATCCGGTGATATGTCATAAATGGGAAAAGAAGGGCGGGTTGTGATTAAAACAAAAGGAACATGTATGTGGTCATCTGTGACATAGATATTCTGTAACGGTTAAACCAAGTGTGGTCATCTGTGACATAGATATTCTGTAATGCTGTAACAGTTAAACCAAGTGTGGTCATCTGTGACATAGATATTCTGTAACGGTTAAGCCAAGTGTGGTCATCTGTGACATAGATATTCTGTAACATTTACCACTAAGAAGACCATGGATGTCTTTATTCAAAATCTTAAAAATAAATATTTTTGGTGACAAAATTACTTCGAAAGACTAACACTGACAAAAAGAAAGTTGAATTTTCAAATATCACTATATTTAAGTATTCATAAAAGAATTGCTTATCAGACACGTTTTAATGTATTTGAAATGATAATAATACCGTGTGTCTTTTCTGAATCAAAACCGCAATTGACAATCAATCATGGCGTCTCTAAACAGCTTTGTTATCTTTTGTCATGGCTAGTATACTTGCTTTGAACGACCTTGAACAAATGACCGTTTTTATAAATAAATATTTAACGTTGTACAATATCTGATATTAAGCCAACAATCGACTTTTGATAAAAAGAAGCAGTGAAGTGTGTTGACTACTTGTCAAAAAAGAAAGCTAACTGGATGAAATCTCTGTTGATGAAGCACAAAGAATATAGCTATCCTTTGCTTAATCCATGTCTAATTAAAAGAGCAGATATTGTGTAATGAAGTCGTCAACCGATCGATCGCTATGTAAAGTATAACATTATTTAATTACTCTTCTATCTGTCAAGAAAATCTTCTTGTCGATAAACCCGTCATAAACTCAAGCCTTTCCGACTCACCACTAGGATTATCGCAGACTTTCTCCAATTACTGCGCATGTTCATGGCAGTGGCTTGATTGATACATCGCTTCTCAAAGTCC
>JYMV01028595.1_pt1 | contig 11769 bp, 16 predicted proteins | sample 338911 | NCBI WGS metagenome assembly JYMV01 (sample SAMN03354496, study PRJNA234377) | hydrothermal vent metagenome | biome: Deep sea; feature: Hydrothermal plumes at the Eastern Lau Spreading Center, Western Pacific Ocean; material: Seawater | place: Tonga | collected 2009 | depth 2000 m m
GACGGGGAACGGCTGGACGCGGGTCTGTTCTTCTGGGATATCAGTTTGCTTGAAGCCAAGGGGTTGGTGTGCACTTTGGATGACGACGATATCGCGCTCGGGATCACTGTCACCGATGGCATTGTCGACGAGGCCGAGACGATCCTGACGTTTGCGGAAAATGAACTCAAGAAATTAGGCAACGTATAGGAGTCTGCTAGTTCAGCACGATCCTTAACGGTGAATCGCGATGGGTAGCATTGTCGAATTCAACGACACCTTGAAGCTTCCGAGGGAAGAGCTGCCGAAGAAGCTGGCCGTTGACATGGAGTACACATTTCAACGCCCAGGAATCCGTTTATTCCATCCTGCACCGGTGCGGGTATTTCTGGTCGAGGACGTGGGTGGCCAATGGAATTTTCTGGGTAAGGTCATCATCCTTGAACAAACGATTGACGCCGTGAAACAAGAAACCCGTGGAATATTTCGCGTCCAATCTCTCTATCCGAATGACGTGCGCACAACGCTCAATAGGCACGAAGCTCCGGAGGGCAAAGGATACGAGGGATGACTGGACACAAAGTAAGTGTGGAAACGGTCGCACCTGGAGATTACAAAGCCAGAGGCCAGGGATTGACCATCGACTACGGTCTCCACGAGACACGCTTTGGGACATGCCTACTGGCGATCACAGCAAGAGGCATTACGTATCTGTCGTTTGCCGTTGATGGCGACGTAGAGGCACTGGTACGTGATGTGGCAAGACGATGGCCTCGTGCCACACTACAGATCGACCAGGCGGGAACGCGGAAGCCCTTGCACAAGATATTTTCAAGCCATGGCCATCAACCTCTCGCCTCAACCAATCTCTTTCTTCGCGGCACAAATTTTCAGTTGAAGGTTTGGGAAGCGTTGTTACGCATCCCGTTTGGAGACACGGCAACATATCTACAGATCGCAAACGCGATTGGTCACCCTAAAGCCGTACGCGCGGTTGGGAACGCGGTGGGTGCAAATCCCGTGTCATTCTTGATTCCCTGCCACAGAGTGATTCAGAGTACCGGTGCGATCGGAAACTATCGCTGGGGATCGAATCGCAAGAAGGCAATGCTGGCGTGGGAAGCGGCGCGACGTGTCTAAGAATCCGTCGCTCACGTATGTCTTCGATGCAACGCGCGACCAGTCTGAGCTCAAGCGACTTCAGGCGATCGAAACGGTCTTTGATCCAGCCACGAAACGCCGCATGACCTCGGTTGGCATCGTGCCTGGATGGCGATGCCTTGAAGTGGAGCCTGGAGCAGGATCAATCCTCCACTGGTTGGCTGACACGGTAGGAAACGATGGTTGGGTCACAGGAGTGGACATTAACCCCCAGTTTCTTACGCATCGGTCAGGGAGCAACTGGAACGTCATTGAGGGAGACATTCGGAATGTAGAGCTTGGGGATGCACGATTCGACCTCATCCACTCACGATATGTTCTCATCCACCTTGCAGATCATGAGGCCGCCCTTGAGCGCATGTTCGCACACCTCAAACCCAGCGGATGGATCGTCCTCGAAGAGCCCGACTTTTCTGCTGCACGGCCAGTGCACGGTCCGGACAACCTATGCCAATCGGCCAAGAATGTGAACCATGCAATCATGACCATGTTTACGCAACTCGGCATGGACTATGCGATCGGGCTACGATTGCCACATCATTTGCAGGAGCATGGTTTCCAAAGCCTCAGGATCGAGAATGATGCACCACTGGTCAACGGCAACACCGGCGTCGCGAACATCATGAAGATGTCGGCTCGGCAACTTCGTGAAAAATATCTTGCGACTGGCGATGCGAGTGAAGCCGACATCGACGCGTATTGTCATTTTGCAGATGACGTGAACTGTTGGGGAATCTACTACGCAACGATCGGAGTGGTTGCACAATTGCCGCACGAGACAGGAACGCTATGAAAGCCCTTGTCATGATTGCCCATGGAAGTCGCAGAGAAGAAGCCAATGCAGAATTTATAGCACTGGTGGGGCAAGTAAAAACCGCTGTAGGATCGAAATGCGACTTCGTTGAACATTGTTTTCTTGAAATCGCATCCCCATCGCTCACCGAGGCCATTGAGCACATGATCGAAAATGGTGCGACTTACATATCCATCTTTCCCTATTTCTTGAACTCGGGAAATCATGTATTGCGAGACCTTCCTGAAATCGTTGATCGGCTGACACGACAATATCCCGACTGCACGATTACTCTCCTCCCCTACTTCGGCACCTTCAAAGGAATTGCAGAACTAATCAGTCGTCACATTCCAGGTAATACCTAATTCTGCTTTCCAATGCCGCCCCCTAGCACATACGATATGATCTATGCGATTGTAAAACACATTCCACGCGGTCGGGTGGCGACATATGGTCAAATTGCTAATCTCGCCAACCTCGGTGGACACGCACGGCAAGTCGGATACGCGCTGAACGCATTGTCCGCAAATACACGCATGCCGTGGCATCGCGTGATCAATGCCAAAGGAGAAATCAGTATTCGCAAGGATCCACAATGCGAACATCGTCAGCGTCGACTGCTTGAACAAGAAGGCGTCGTCTTCGACGAACGCTCGCGGATCACGCTGGCTCGGTTTGGGTGGAAACCAAGGCGTGGTCCGCGAAGGTCATGAAGGCAAAGACATCCTTTCATGCCTTGCCCCCATGTCCCGATCGTCCCAACTGCGTGTCATCCCAGGCCACGGATTCGTCCCACTTCATTGAGCCCATCCGGTTTCCAGGTTCTCCCGCGGATGCGTGGGCGGTATTGAAATTTGCCCTACAGTCTCTCCCTCGCACACGCGTCATTGAAGAATCTGGGTGGTACCTGCGTGCCGAAGTAAAAAGCCGTGTTTTTGGCTTCATCGATGACGTTGAGTTTCTTTTGGATGTTCAGAAGGGCGTGATTCATGTTCGATCGGCTTCGCGCATCGGCTATGGTGACCTCGGTGTGAATCGGAACAGGATCGAACATGTCCGGAAGATGTTCAGATGAAAACCATTGTCTGTTTTGGTGATTCCAACACGTGGGGGTACACCCCGGAAACAGGGTTTCGCTATGCATACGAGGAGCGCTGGCCGGGGGTTCTTCAAGGACAACTTGCGACACATGTACGGGTGATCGAAGAAGGCTTGAATGGGAGAACCACTGCGTTCGATGAACCGTTTCGATCCGGTCGCGATGGAAGCGAGGCGCTTCCATCCATCCTGGAGAGCCATCGGCCGTTAGACCTGTTGATCATCGCACTGGGTGCCAACGACCTGCAGCCACTATACAACGCCTCGGGCTATGATTCTGCACGTGGACTTGAAAAGCTGATTCAAATTTTGAAACGCAACGATGCGGGGCCCGAGAGCAGTGCACCGGAAATTCTCGTCATTGCGCCCACACGCTTTAACCCATCATGTGAGGTCGTGAAACGATTGCTTCCGGGTGCTGAAACAAAATTTTCCACGCTCTTGGAAGAATACCGGAAAGTAACTGAAGCGAATGCATGTCATTATTTTGATTCAAACGAGGTCATGGTCGTTTCGGAAGTCGACGGCGTCCATATCGACGCGCCAAATCATAGAAAGCTCGGCATGGCTGTTACAGACAAGGTAAAGAGTATTTTCAGACTCTAGATATGTACGGGTCATATTGGGCACAAATCTTCGTTGTGGGGCTAGGTGGATTTATCGGGTCAGCCGGACGCTTTGCCCTCAGCGGACTCGTTCACCGACTGTTTCCGCTCAGCACGTTTCCGTATGGGACCCTCGCCGTCAATGTAATTGGGTGCCTTGCCATCGGCTTTATCAGTGGGATGTTGGACCAGCGTCAGATCCTGACGCCATTACTACGCCTGTTTCTCTTGGTCGGTGTCTTAGGCGGATTTACGACCTTCTCAGCCTTTGCGTACGAAACGCTTGATTTGGTTCACGCGTCAAATTTTGCACGGGCGATTTCGAATGTGATCGCCCAGGTCGTATTTGGGTTGACGGCGGCATGGATTGGGTACCTCACTGCACAACACCTGTAAGGCGCCCATATATCTTGCATGAGTGGCGATTCCTCGCAAAACATGTCATGCTGCGCGCCTACATCAGCATTAAGAAAATCTGAAACTAAACGGAAGGAACATCACAATGGCAAAGGCAAGTGCGCGTCACATTCTCGTCCCAACGAAGGACGCGTGTGACCATCTGAAAATAAAGATCGAAGATGGCACGGACTTCGTCGAGGTGGCCAAGGAGTATTCCCAGTGTCCATCCGGCAAGCAAGGAGGAGATCTGGGTGAGTTTAGTCCCGGTCAGATGGTCAAGGAGTTTGACGACGTTGTGTTCAGTGCTGAACTCGGCAAAGTTCACGGTCCCATCAAAACCCAGTTTGGATATCACCTGATCGAGATCACCAATCGAACCTAATAGGCTGCCGCGTTCGGATTGGTTTGATGTGATGGCCTGACCAACCAGCGCTCAGATTTCGTACTACTCTCTCCCAAACATCCTGACAACGGCACATGGAGCAGGCGACAGACGGCACGTGGATCTCGATGGTGCCGCCTCTTGTCGCGATCGGACTCGCCATCGCGCTGCGCCATGCCATTCTGTCACTGTGTCTCGGTGTGTATGTTGGAATCTTGATCATTCAAGATTTCAATCCGTTCATTGCGCTCCAGCGTTTCTTCGATACCTATCTTGCCAACGCCATCGGGGATGAATCCAGAGCCGCAATACTCCTCTTCTGCCTGCTGCTTTCTGGAATGGTGGCCATTGCCGCGTCGTCGGGCGGCTTGCGGGGGTTATCTCACATGATCGAGCGCGCCGCTTCAACCCCGAAACGAGCACAGGTAGGAACCTGGCTCCTGGGCATGGCAGTGTTCATCGACGACTACGCCAATGCACTGCTGGTCGGATCAACGCTCAGGCCGACGATGGATCGTCTCAAAATCAGCCGGGAAAAACTCGCGTTCTTAGTCGACTCCACCGCAGCGCCAGTTGCGAGTCTTGCCGTCATATCGTCATGGATCGCTGCGGAAGTCTCGTTCGTCGCAAACGAGTTCACCAGGCTGGGGATCGATCAAAACCCGTTTCTCACGGTCGTTGCATCGCTGCAGTACCGGTATTATCCCATTCTGATGTTGGCGTTCGTGCTGATCATCGCTCTAAGCCAGCGAGACTTTGGTCCCATGCTCAAAGCAGAGCAATCAGCGCGAAACCAGCCAGATCCCGCCCCCGTCGATGAGAAACAATCACCCGAGAAGACTACAATCAACCCCACGCACAAGCATGGCCGTTGGTATGACGCGTTCATTCCCATCATTGTGACCATCCTCGCAATGGCGATTGGCATGTACATCGATGGTCTGGCGCAATTACAGCAACACGACCAGCATACGTCACACCAATTCTGGAAAATCTTTGGGGAAGCGCGCGCGGCCATTGTGCTGCTGTGGTCATCTATTATCGGCTGTTTTACCGCGATTGCATTATCCGTTCTCAAACGCATCCTCACCATCAAAGAGACAACATTGGCATTGTTTCACGGCATGAAACTCGTGCTTCCCGCACTCGTCGTGCTCGTTCTCGCATGGTCCATTAGCGATATTTGTCACGAGCTGGGCACCGCAGCATATTTAGCAGACGCCGTGGACATCGTTCCTTCCGCACTCATCCCAGCCACGGTCTTTGCGGTCTCAGCAATTGCGAGTTTCGCAACCGGATCATCCTGGGGCACCATGGGCATCGTGTTCCCGCTAGTCATTCCGATTGCCTACTCGATCGGGGGAGAACAGATTCTGGTTGAATCGATTGGGTCGGTGCTAGCGGGTTCAGTCTTTGGGGATCACTGTTCGCCGATTTCCGACACGACAATCCTAAGTTCGATGGCCACCGAATGCGATCTTGCCGATCATGTTCGTACTCAGCTGCCTTATGCGGTAGTGGTTGGAATCGTCAGCGTCATCATCGGAGAGGTAGGGGTAGGTCTAGGATGGTGGAATTCCTGGGTTGCGTTAGGATTGGGATGCGCGATTCTTACTGTGCTTGCTTTTGGTATCGGAAGAAAAGCAGCGTCTGAGCATGGACAGAAGATCCCATAGCTAAAAGAGGAAATAAATCATGAGTGAAACCGCAACTCTGGGCGCAGGATGTTTCTGGTGCGTCGAAGCGATTTTTCAGAATCTAAAGGGTGTAGACGCTGTCGTCTCAGGCTATGCGGGAGGAACTGTTGAAAATCCAACCTACCAGCAAGTGTGTGGCGGAAACACTGGCCATGCCGAAGCCATTCAAATCACATTCGATCCAGAGATCATTTCGTATGAGGACGTGCTCTATGTTTTCTGGAGAACCCACGACCCTACGACATTGAACAGACAAGGTCAGGACGTCGGCACCGCATATCGATCGATGATTTTCTATCATGACGACACCCAAAAACAGACCGCAGAAACATCACGAGAATCCACGCAAGCGTCAGGTTTGTGGCCGAACCCGATCGTCACCGAAATTACAAAATTCACCAATTTCTACCCGGGCGAAAGCTACCATCAAAACTATTACAAACTAAATCCACAGCAGCCCTACTGCCGCGCCGTCATCGACCCTAAAATGCAAAAATTTAAAAAGGACTTTCAGGACAGACTGAAATGAGCGATAGCTCACACATCATTCCCCAATCACCTGAACAAGCACTTCTCGATTTCGCGCTCGGTTGTCGAAGTCAACCAAGACCACCTGCTGCCATGTTCCAAGCAGTAGCCGTCCTTCGGCAAAAGGAATTGTCACCGAAGGCCCGAGCATTGCCGCTCTGACATGGCTGAATCCATTCATATCACCCCATCGCTCGTTGTGTACATAATCGCGATCCTTCGGTGCGATCCGTTCAAAGGCGTCTGACAAATCCTCGACCGCCCCAGGCTCGAATTCAATGGTCGTAACACCTGCCGTTGATCCGGGAACAAACACGGTCGCGATTCCGCTATCAAGTCCACTCTCTTCTACCGCATTCGCCACCGCATGAGTCAAATTTTTAGTATCTCGCTCGCCTTTGGTAGAAATGGCTATGGATGTGGTAAAAACTGGCATTGGACGGACCTCCAAGCGAAGGCAGTATCGGATTGAAGAGATATAACAAAGTGAAAACCAGATCGCAAATGCGCAAGCGTACCAGCACACGAAAACATCATGTGTTGATGGTTGCGGCAGAATGCCGCGATATCGCGACTGCCGGCGGGTTGGGTGACGTGGTGCGCGAACTCTCGAAGGCTATTCATCGCCGAGGGATCCTAGTGAGCATCGCGATGCCCTACTATGGAGTGGTGACGAAATCAGCGGTTTCGCTGGGGAAGTTTAAGGTCCCGTTTGGTAATCGGTCATGGGAGGTTGAATGGTTTCGATGTACGCTGGATGGCGCCACAATCTACCTACTTCGGAAACGTGAGTTCTTCGACGGTCGAAACAAAACCGTCTACATTCACAGTCGGCAGCATCCCTTTGAAGATGACGGCAGACGGTTCGCGTTTTTCTCCTCGGCAGTTCTTGCCTTCATCCAACAATATGCGCAACTCCGTTCGGTTGATACGTTGCACTGTCATGACTGGCACACCGGCGCGTTATTTACCCTTCTAAAATACGATCCCCGCTACAAGGATCTTTCGGAACGCGTTCGCACCGTGTTCACTATTCATAATCTCGAATATCAAGGCGTTCGCCCATTCAGCTCACGGATTCGTCGACGTTGGTTCGCGTTTTCCGACTGGTTTCCGTCGCTCTATCCTTCATTAAAAGCATCAGGGGCAATTCACGATCTCCGCAATCCAAAACCTCCACTGCGCTGGTTTAATCCGATGCGAGCCGCCGTTCAGCTCTCGGACCACGTCAATACCGTAAGTCCATCGTATGCCCTCGAACTCACACGGGCCGACAATCCAAAACTAAACTTTTCAGGTGGCAGGGGATTAGAACATGACATTGCGCGACGCAAACGGCAACGCCGCTTTCATGGCATTCTCAATGGCTTGGACCATGCGATTCACACGCCTTCCACCCTTCGGCCGGCGTTTGACGTCACGATGCCCGGATGGGAAAAGATTCGTATGCAACACAAATATGCCCTCATTCAACAGCTCCCATCTAAGATCACTCAGTTTCAACAGGCCGGACGACTTCCAACATGGAACGCTAAAGAACTCACTACACAATTATCAACCTACCATGTTTCAGAATGGGTAGCGCGCCCTCTCGTCATCATGGTCACACGCGCCGCCGACCAAAAGATCAAGATGCTGATGGAGAAACACCATGGCAAGCCACTGCTTGAGCATATTCTTCATCGCGACCTCTCTCTGCTCATCCTGGCGACAGGAGAGCGGGAACGCATACTCAGCAACATCGTGAATCTCCACCCCAATGCCATCTTCATCTGCGCGTTCGAACGAACCCTCGCACGACGCATCTATGCGGCTGGCGATCTGTTTCTCATGCCATCCGATTTCGAGCCGTGCGGAATCAGCCAACTCATCAGCATGCGTTACGGCTGCCTCCCCCTCGTTCACGGCATCGGCGGACTGCAAGATACGGTCGACCACAATGCCACCGGGTTCGTTTTCACCGGGAACACGCGGGCACGAACACGACAAGCCCTCCTTGAGACATTGGATGCTGCGCTCCATCGTTTTATCCACGACCGTCGTCGGTGGAGACAGATGCAACGGCAAGCGATGCAGGCGCGATTTGACTGGACAGCTTCCATAGAACAATATCTGGCTCTGTATTTTGACTCATAATCCGGTACGCCATTGTTGAGTCCGCGAAAGTATAGAAGGAGAGAAAGATGGTCACACGTCATATCGCAAGCAGCCTGATGGGAATCGGGTTGATTGGATTGTTCACTTGCAACAACGTGCTTGCCCAAGGGGTCGTCAAAATTGACCCGGCGCTCCAGCCCTATGCCAGGGTCAGCGGCATTTCCGGCAATCTCGATAGTATCGGTTCCGACACCCTGAACAACCTCATGACACTCTGGGCCGAAGGATTTCGGAGGCAATATCCAGCCGTGAAAATACAGATCGAGGGGAAAGGATCGAGCACAGCCCCTCCTGCCCTCATCAATGGGACGGCCCAACTTGGCCCGATGTCACGCAAGATGAAAGGGACCGAACTCGATCGGTTTGAGGACACGTTCGGGTATCCGCCTACGACATTCAAGATTGCCGTTGATGCACTCGCGGTGTACGTCAACAAGGACAATCCCATCGCAGGAATGACCGTAGCAGAAGTTGACGCTGTCTTTTCCAAAGAACGGCGACGAAAACATGCCACGCCAATCACGAAATGGGGAGCCCTTGGACTCAAAGGAACACTCGCGCAATCCACCGTGAGTATCTATGGCCGGAATTCAGCCTCCGGCACCTATGGATTCTTTAAGAAGTTGGTCTTGAAGAACGGCGATTTCAAAGATATCGTCAAGGAGCAACCGGGATCTGCCTCTGTGGTGCAAGGCCTCACCAAAGATATCGCGGGAATCGGCTATAGCGGTATTGGTTACAAAACCTCGGGTGTGCGGGTTGTCCCAATCGCGGCGGCTGATGGGAAGCCGTTTGTCGACGCCAGCTACGCTAATGCCATGAACGGATCGTATCCCATCTGGAGGTATCTCTACCTCTATGTCAACAAAGCCCCCAACAAACCACTATCGCCGCTCGTCACACAATTTCTTTCGTACATCTACAGCAAAAATGGCCAGCAAGTGGTGGTGAAAGATGGGTATTTCCCTCTTGCCGCAGATCAAGCGAAGAAGGAACTCAAGAAACTGAGGTGAGGCGCGCGGCACTTTTGCCGCGCGCCTCTTCTTAGGACTAGAAGCTGAAGATCAGTTCAGCTGCGATGGTGTTTTGATGGTCTTTGCCTGCGGCGAAGAAGCCCGGCACGTTTGACTCGTCATGCCGAAACTCTAGACGCGTTTGTAAAGCGGACGTCAGCTTGTAGGCGGTGGTGAGAGTGGTCTCATACAGCGTTTGCTGTATTCCGGTCCGAGCGCCATCCGCATCTCGAAATACCTCGCTACGTACGGTAAAGCCTATGCGGTCCGTCGCGGCGTAATGGGCGTAGGCTGCCGCGCCATACCAGCTTGAATCATCCCCCGCGGACACGAGAGACGTCCCCTGCTCATTGCCATAGTCAAAGTTCACCATAAAGGAGAGCTGGTCCGTCGCGTCGAGAGCCACGATCGTGTCATAGACAAAACGCTCTGTTTGGGTCACGCCCGAGGGCTCATCCCCATAGATAATGGCATTTGACCATGAAATGTTGCCACCGTTGAGTGTCATACTCGCTTCTATCGATGGCGTCCCGTTATCATCGTTCCCCAAGGTATCCCAGCCATTGACCAAGCCAATATTGATGTCAACCACGTCACTTGGCGCATAGTTCAACCGGACCCCGGTGTGGGTGAACGGGATCGCGAACCCGAACAGGAACGAGCGTGAGAAGTTCAGGTTGTCCTTACTCTCAATGACCTCCGCTCCCAGCAAGGTGGCATATTTTCCCATTTTAGCCTGCAACGTATCGGTCAAGGCGAACGTGACGTAGGCCTCTTCGATATCAAACTCATCACCGGTATCAGTATCACCGGGGGCAAACAACCGAGCGTCTTCCCCATAGCCTAATCGGAGGGCGAACCCGGAACGATCGGCAAGACTCTTTCCCATGACGGCTTCACGTTCAAAGAGGAGCTGCGCCTGATGGAGGGTGAACGAATCATCGTTGCCGTCAAAAACGCGTCCGCCGTTGGCGCGATGAACCCGCTCATGTTGATGCCTAGGTCATTCATCACTGCCCCTGCAGATCCCTCAGCGCTCACTGATGCCGGAAGCATCAAGGCCACGAGCGCAACGACCAGAGCCGCGCCTCGTACGGTCGAGTTAAATGTCGTTTGTAACTTCTGTCTCATTGTTCTCTCCTCCCGTAGGTTATGTTATCAAGTCTGACCTTACCGACTGGCGATTCTAATCCATGGTCTATGGAAAACGCAAATCAATTAGCTATTTTAATCCATGGTCTATGGGAAACGCAAATCAATTGGTTCAACGCAAATAAGGTGCCAAACCAACCAATATTGGCTCTCAACAATGATTGGTCTGTGTTTATAGGCATTCTCGCCCATGGCTTGGGCTCACATCCATCTCAAGCTTAGCACGGAGTAGATCGTTCAGAATTGTCATACAGTAATGTAGCTCACTGTCAAGACGGCCGGTTTGCCGATGCTGTCCGTTGGCCTAGCGGCCGCCCTGAGATGAGAGACAGAACTTTTGTCGGTTCGAATTGCGATACCTATCCTGATTGAGATACGCTTTATTTTGTTCGCATCAAGGAGTGAGACGCCCCATGTCCGATCGAAAGGTACATATTCCTCGATGATCCGCATGTTTTTCGTTTCCATAATCGTGTGTTTCGTCGCGTCCTGCGCCCCCATCGTGACGAGCGAGAACGCCGGTGATCACGAATCGGCGATTGAGGTTCGGCTGGTCGAAGTTGGCAAGGACGACCCCATGCCATTTGCTAACCTCCTCGACCATCCATACGAATTTTACCCACGCGAACTTACCCAGCTTGCGCGCACGCTCGAGTATTCTGTGCCGGGGGTGATTGGATGGGATCCAGCGCAGCCGGTATTTGCTGAGGCCATAATTGCCAAGCTTGTGCCGCTCATGAAGAACAAACTGGAGGAAGCGAGCGCACTTCAGAAAATCGCCTTCGCGGTGACGTCGTCACGCGGG
>JYMV01043824.1_pt1 | contig 11766 bp, 9 predicted proteins | sample 338911 | NCBI WGS metagenome assembly JYMV01 (sample SAMN03354496, study PRJNA234377) | hydrothermal vent metagenome | biome: Deep sea; feature: Hydrothermal plumes at the Eastern Lau Spreading Center, Western Pacific Ocean; material: Seawater | place: Tonga | collected 2009 | depth 2000 m m
TCGTCAATCAGACCATTGAAATGCTGTTGGTAACCATCATTGCCTATCCATACCGGATTGTCTGTCACATCGATCTTTTTATCTGCGGCAGCCTTTCCAATTTCTTTCCCATCTTCAAAAACCCTCATCACAGAACCGCCATAGGTCGCCGCATTGTGAACCCACTTTCTGTCTAGGAACGTGTACGGACCTTCCAAATTGGTTTGGCTCTGATCATCCCAACGCAACCGCCAACCGCCGCCAGGTTCTCCCCTATCATAAAGGACATATGACCAAACGTTGCCAACCTGTCGCCATTTGCCGAGAATTGTACCACGACCGGCGGGGCTTTTAAAAATCCATGCCACAACTGTAATATCACCCGTGATGTTCAAGCCCGGCTCACTGTCCACCTCAACATAATCCGTCGACCCGTTGAAATCCAGCGCCTTACCGAATTTCCCATCGACCCATTTCGGATTACCCTTACCCATGAACTTTCCATCATAATCGTTGTCAGAACTATCCTTAGCAACTTTACCTGATTCTTCATCAAAGAGCCAGACGCCCGCTGCGGATTTTGGGTCAATTTTGGCGTTACTTTGTATCATGAATATCAGCGTCATGAGGAGGATGCTGACATATACAATAGAGTCTCGAACCATGTTAATTCTCCTTCTTTTTGACTGAAGTTCAGTTAATTTCGACTGTTTACCCTAGCAACTTATCAGAGTGAATGGAATCTTGATTTAACCGTTTGCCATCACTAGAAAAGTGTGGATATTCCTAGGTTGGGTCCTCTACAATTGCCAGGGGTCACGGTTTCTGGATTCCAGTTCATGGTGCAGGTGTTGAGCGAACTGGATATCTTTACGCGAATAGGAGATGGAGACGTCCAACATATCAGTTCATCGATGCGTTGTTTTTTTTCGGGACAATGTTCAGTTCATCAAAATAAACCACGCTTCCCGGTTCAACCAGGATCGCACAGCTAATATATTCTCTGGGCTGATAATCCTTATTTTTAAAATCAGGGTTTTTAAGCGTACCAGTAGCAACTGCCCATGTATCAGTTAACCGTACCTTAATTAAATCGGGAAATCCTAGCCACGTTGTATTGCCGGTCATGGGGTCAATACCCTGAATCCACGCTCTTAATATGAAGGTCCCCTTCCCCTTGAGGGCAACATTATAAGAATACGTTGTTCTCGTTTACTGGTTTCCAGTCCGTGTTCTTTTGCATATTCTTTGTCCCCGTTTGTAACGTGTTTTAAACGGTGTGGGGATACATAGATGAGCCCAGTACCCCGTTCGACATGTTTGAGGATGAGTATGCGATATTTTTTCGGTATCACTTCCCAAGAAACTTTGCCAATAACAATCTCATCATAGTGTAATGACAGGTTCAGTCGCTGGCTGGCAATTTTCTCTAAAACAGCATCGACTTCCACCCCCATCAAGGTAGTCGGCTCGGCTCCTCCTCCGCCACCACCACGAGCCCAAGACGAACGACCAGCATTCATGATTACTGTGTAGTCCAGATCAAGTCGCTGCGCCAGCTCCACCACTTCCCGAGATGATGAAAAAGGGATAATAAACAGAACTTTTAGTTGACCTCCACTGAGCGGTTTTAACCATTTTACATGATAGGTTTCCCGCGTCCCAGGAAGGTGGTCATAGGGTTGGTTAGGATCTCCATAAGGCGGGGTTGCAAACAAATAAATGTGAATAACGAAAAACAATCCGCACATTAGAAGTAGGTTGAAGTAGATATCAAAGTTCTTATCTCTGTTGGGGAGTAACAATAATCTAAGCATGACCGATTAGGCTAAGGGATAAAAATGCAAGCAGCGTGGCAAACTGGTAAAAAGGACCTTGTACTTGCTAATCAGTTTCATCACATCTCACCTTGCCCTGGGGATCAGGGTTAGAATTCAAGAACCTACTGGGCCACAAGTTATAGAACTTGCCTTAGAATTGTATCATGATTGCCGTATCAGGGTAAAGGGTGGGTTCACTGTTAGCAATTGGTTCTGACAAATCGGGCGGGCACACAATAAACTGAGAGACAGATGACCAACCCATCTCTCAGTCAGGATTTTAGCTTCTAGCTGGAAGATATAGCCAATCCCAGACAGATCGTATTAACCAGAATCCCATCGCCAGAAACTGCATCCGAAAGCGCACTTAACTTTCCGGTTGTTGACGAAATTCAAATAGCTTTTGAGCCAGATATTCGATCAAGGCACGATCAACCAGTTGTTCCTTCCAGTGGTTTGGTATACCGTTATAGCCGTAGTAGGCTCCGCCAAGTTGACCGAAAATGGCACCAGTGGTGTCTGCATCGTCACCCAAATTGACCGCCAGCAACGCGCCTTCGGCGAAAGATGAACTTTGATCAAAGGCCCACAAAGCTGCCTCCATCACCTCTACAATGTGGATCGTGCCTCTAATTTGCGGCGGTTCTTTTTGTCGATACGACCCTTGTGCCACTTGATCGACGGAAGAGGTTAACGGTTGTCCTTGCCAAAGATCAGCTTGATAATCCAAAATTCCTGATTTCGAAGCTCCATTCACCGCTTTGACGATCATGGAAGCATAGAGACGACAAGCCTCAACGCAAATCGGGTTGCTGTGGGTAGCGGTTGCACTTTCACCAGCCATCTGGATAGCCGTTGCCAAATTTTGAGCATAAAAAAGGGGAATAGGAGCCAATCGCATCAATGCACCATTGCTGGTTGCGGCTTCGACTGGAGCAGGTGTTCCATTGCCTCGAAAGGCCGTAATCGCTTGACGTGCGGTTTGGCCACATCCGTAAGCTACATCTTGACTGCTCATATAGCCTTCGAACAGCCACCTGACATAACGCTGCAACTGGTCTGTGTGGTCTAGTCCTCGAATGGAAATCAGGCTATCGGCCAAACAGAGTGCCTGAGCCGTATCATCGGTCCAAAAGCTATCTGGGAGCATATCTGTGATCTGTTCAAAAGTGCCTGGTGGTTTCCCTTCTAGTGGGCAACCGAGCTGGTCACCAATGGCTAAGCCAACCAGAGAACCCATCCATCCGTTTTGACAAGTGAATTGCATCAATTTTTTATCACCGTCATAAATTAGTTTAGAGTTAGACCGAATAAGCAACCGAGCCGCCCTCTCGCAACAACATCTCTACCGGATACTCTTCAGTTTCTTTGTACTTTCAACTACCACTTCTTTAGCATCTCCTGTCAACGATCAGGATTATCAGTATCAGCTTGATCTCTTTCATTCCACAAAAGTTCGATTAAAAGACCGACCGAGTTTTGACCTGCTCACCTGAAGAAATCCCACCACAATAGCACCAGAGCTATCACCGACAGCTCGACCAAGTGAGCTGTTTACCTCGAAACCCACCCAAACTGACAAAATGGGTTGGTAGATCTACATCTCTTCACCGTGGAGAAGGAATGACCGAATATCATAACGTCCAGGCATTCAACAGGTAGATCTCCGTTATATTAATTCGAGGAGGGAACAGTAGGTTCGGACCGGCATCTGAACCACTTTGTGCATTTCGACTGACTCGTAAACGGCCATGATGATTTCTACGTCAACCATATCAGTTGCCTTCTGAGCCTCAAGTTGCTGGACTTTCTTAGGCATTCTATCATGATTGGCGCATTGGGGTAAAGAGCGGGTTTGCCGGTGACCGCCCCATCCATCTCAGGCTATACCCTTCTGGATGGTGGGATGCAATTAGAGATTACGCTGTTTTGGAAGCTATCCTTTTGTGTCGGATAAGTTTCTGACGCTTGTACCACCGTGGCTATCAGGTAAGTGGCAAATCAAGCATACAACGCATCAGCAGGATCAGTTCAAATCCAAGCCTCTTCGATTCCTGCTTTGAAACGTCCCTCCGCTAACAGCTTTGTCAGCATATAGAAATCGACGACGTGCGACCAGCTCATCAGCAGAAATACGGCATCGGACTTAAGCACCAAAGGTTGTTTGTTAGTTGCAGGAACACTTCAGCAATTGCAAGTTACCGATAGAATAAATCCTAATATTTAGAATGACAACAAATGTAAATTTATTTATCTTCAACAAAATATAAGCCAAGCCCAACTAATTTGCTAAGGTCCAGCACTATTCGTCCTTCAATCTCCTTTTTAAATACATGATTGGAATTGCATTCATCAAGTTAACGATATGAACCTATCCCACTAACTTGACATTAGTGTTAGATTCCTGATTATCTTTGGAGGAATCTAATCATGGCTAGTCGATTTGAAGGTCTCAACCATTTGGAATGGAAACTGTTTTCGAATCTCTTTCCCCTTCCCCAAAAGCGGACGGTGGCAGGCCTCGAGCAGCCCCACGTCGAGTTGTCAATTCTTTGTTGTACATCTTGTTGACAGGTTGTCGTTGGTGTGATCTCTCAAAAGGTCCACCATGGTCTTCCAAGAGTTCAGCTCATCGGTGGCTCCAGCGTTGGTACGAGGATGGGACGATGGAACAACTCCAGTCCAGGATTTTGGGGATGGCCCAGAATAGAGGATTGATTGGATGGGATTGTAGCGCCATCGACGCTTCTTTTTCCCCTAGTAAAGGTGGCGGAACTATAGTCACATGGCTATAAAGGCAAAGGGATACTGATTCATATGCGAGTTGATGGAGAAGGGATGCCTTTATCTGCAGGTACAACTCCTGCAAATGGAGACCAACCCGCACAAATAAACACACTTCTAGAACAAGTTAAAGGTGCAAACAGGGAAACCGGGTCGTCCTACCAAACGTGTGAAACGTATCGCCGCTGATAAAGGATATGATTCTCAAGTCCTACGAGAAAGTCTTCGGAGAAAAGGGATTCAAGCCCAGATTGCCCAGCGTAGGAATGCAAAAGTCAAATCAGGTAGACCTGTTGAGAAGAGTACCCCCCTCGGCTTCAAGTAGAAAGAACCTTTGCTTGGTTACAGAGAAAGTTTCGACGCCTGACTATTCAGTGGGAGAGATTCGCCCATTGTTTTGATGCATTCTTGTCTCTTGCCATTACTTTCATGTGGATACAGAGGTTAGTGGGATAGGCTCTTTGTTTCACCACTGGTTTCAGTGTCCTATTCCTAACACTGATTCCCATGTTTTTTTATCCATGAACCGCCTTCACCTACAAATCAAACAATAGGCTTAAAACAGTATTTTGAGGAAACTTGGGCTGTCTTTCGCACAGATCATAACTTTCGGACTTTCATCTGCAGTCAAGTCTGTATTTCAGCATTTTCTGTGATTGTCAGCTGTCTAACTGCCTACGGCATGGATGAGATTGGTGGTTCTGCATCACAACTGGCTCGGTTAAATACTGTCTTTGCTGCAGGGGTAACTGCGGGTAATTTGTTTGGAGGTACGTTGCAGATAAGCGAGGAATCCGTTATATTCTGCTGATCTGTGTAGGACTCACTATCGCCGTAACTTTGCTTATAATACAAATAACTTCGATTAGCTTGCTTTATGTCCCTTGCGTGCTGATCAGTTTTTCTACTTGTTGTCTTGATATCCAAAGTTTTAACTTTACGTTAGAGTTCGCCAATGCCGACAAGATGCCAACCTATACGGCACTAAGAGGTTCTATCATTGCTCCTTTTTATACTGTTGTTGATATCCAGGTTGTTTATCAATTGGACCAGTTATCATTGGACCGGTTATCGAATCGTTTTCGCCTCTTGTATTCTACTACTATTAATTGTTGGACTATTGCTATGGCGGGTCAAAGACCCACGCCATGCAACCGGTTAATTTTGCGCTTGAATACCATACGCAAACCAAGCATAGATTCGTGATGCACTAACCTTATCATATTCACACCGTTGATAAAAGTCTATGCTCGCATTGGTAAGCGCGCTGCAGTTCTCCTGGCAATTCAGGCTAAATCGCACTGAAGGTATAACTCTGAAATACAACAAATAGTATTGAGGAAATCCTATTTGGAAATTGATTGATTCTTCAGCAATTGAGTCAGGATGGGAGAACCTTTTTTACTGAAGTTAAATATCCCAGTGTGATATAATATTAAGGATATTTAACTAGTCTAAAGGATGGATCTCTTTATGGCGGCACGGTATGCGGTTTCAGTAGATGCTGGTGAGCACGACAGGGACGGTTGCCCTATTTCAGTCAACCTAGACGAAGATTTAGGGTTTGAATCGGTAAAGTTAGTAGACACGAAAAATGGTGACACGATACCTGCCCAACTTGAAGGTAAAACACTAAGCTGGATTTTAAATAATCTTAAAGCCCATAATCAAAGCAATTATACTCTATCAGAAGGAAGTATTGAAAGCACAACGCATGTCAGTTTTAACGAGCGGGAAGATGCGATTGATATCCGGATTGGTCATCGTGACTTTACAACTTTTCGCTATGCAATGGATCAACACCGTCCTTACTTTTTCCCGGTACTTGGCCCTGAAGGCCGCCAAATTACAAGAGGAGAAACAAGTGGAGAATCAGCTGATCATGTACACCATCGATCGCTCTATGTTGCTTATGGTGAAGTAAACCATGTTGATGTTTGGGCAGAAGGAAAAAATTCAGGACGAATACTACATCAGAAATTTACTGAAAAGTCGGATGGTCCTATTGTTGGCCGAATACACACGAATAATAAATGGGTTAATGCTGATGGCGACAAACTAATGTCTGATATTCAGAATTTCCGTGTCTATGGATTACCTGAAACAGGACAGATCATAGATTTAGACCTGACACTCATCGCTGATTCAGGTGACGTGTTTTTTGGCGACACCAAAGAAGGAGGTATAATCACTGTTCGTGTCAATCCGCAGATGAATGCCTCTGCAAGCGGTACAATTGAAAACTCGTTTGGTGGAATTAATGAAGGCGAAACTTGGGGTAAGCGTGCGGCCTGGTGTGATTATTCTGGTTTCGTCGACGGGACACATATGGGTGTTGCCGTACTAGATCATATTAAAAATCCGCGGTATCCAACCTACTGGCACGTTCGAAACTATGGTTTAATGGGAACCAACATATTTGGTTCGGGAACTTTTGAAGGTGATAAAAATAGAGATGGGTCGTACACTCTTAAACAGAGTGAGCAGATGAACTTTCGTTTCCGTGTTTATATCCACTCAGGAAGCGCAACCGATGCCAATATAAAGACCAAATATCACGATTTTATTAACCCTCCCACTGTAACCGTTTCCTGACACACGAAAAACCGTTACAGTTTAGGCTCTTAGTAACAGCATTTTTCATATTTTTTATCATCTTATTGTTAGTGCTGATAGTTCTCTTATGCCGACAAACAAAAAGTCTCTGGTAGTAAGTCGCATCTTACGAGTTATACTCCTTATTTTGGTCATTGCTCTTGTCGCAATTGCTGCGGTGTTATTTCTACAAAAACAGAATCCTTTAATTGTTACTAAAATTTACAAGACACACGAGATCCGGACTGAAGATGGACACCGAATGGTATATATGCCTGATGGAGATTTCATTATGGGATCAAGCAAGAGAGAAATTACTAAAATGCATGAAAGTTTTCGGCCAAATCTGGCCTATTACGAGCATGAAATGCCGCAGAAGACGATAAAGGTAAAAGGGTTCTACATTGATAAGTATGAAGTAACTAACGCGCAGTATTACAAGTTCACCAAGCAAACGGGACACCGCGTGCCGTTTGTTGAGGACCCATTCTACTACTATGACAGAGAAGTTCATGAGCTGATTCAAGGACACCAGGCGAATGTCGATTTTGCTATACAACTTCTCAAAAAGAACTTACCTCACTTGGCTGAGGCATCCGATAGAAAAGTTCAAAGGGCTGAACTTTCAGTAGAGGATTTCCAGTTGGCACTGGCAAGAAACAAGGGATTTTCAAGTTGGAAGAAAATGGTCAGTGGAGGAATGGAGTTCTTTGCACAGTTCAACTGGGTCAACCAAAAATATCCGGAAGGACGTGGTGACTATCCAGTTGTTCTAGTTAGTTGGGAGGATACATCCGCATACGCTAGATGGGCTGGTCTTCGTCTTCCAACCGAGGCGGAATGGGAAAAGGCCGCTCGTGGTACTGACGGACGTATTTATCCATGGGGAGATGAATGGGATGGACGAAAATGTAATAACGCTGAACGGCTTGCTGGGCAACCTCTACCTACATACAATAGATATGTAACCTGGGCCAAAACCTATCAAAAAGAGTTACCAGACAGTTTTCCCTTGATTGACAAGTTCATTAGTGCCAAAGGAAAGAGTCGTATTGCCAAATTTGATTATGAAGGTCTAAAAAGCATGCAACCTGTAGGAAGCTATCCGGCAGGGAGTTCACCTTATGGTGTCCATGATATGGCAGGTAACGTAATGGAATGGTGCGCTAACTGGTATGATTCACAATTACTCAAAAAGATCGGTAATGAACAGCAACCTCAAAGATTTGAAGGCAAATTCCGGTCAATGCGCGGTGGTTCTTGGATGCGAGCTTTAGATGATCAGCGATGCGCCGTTCGAAATGCCAGCAGTCCAAAGCAAAAATACACAACCGTTGGGTTTCGCTGTGTTATGAACTCTGAAGACGCAATCAGGCTAGGTCTTCGTCCTCCAGGAGGTGAAAAGTGAAAATTGGTGTGTTTTCGGATAGCCATGATAACGTAAACATGATTAAAATGGCTGTTGACCTATTTAATGTAGAAGGGGTTGAATTGGTAATTCACGCAGGAGATTTCATCGCTCCTTTTGCGGTTGCTGCCATGTCAGATCTGAATTGCAAAGTCATCGGTGTTTTTGGTAACAATGATGGTGAGCGTATTGGTGTGGCCAAACGTTTTGAATCATTGGGAGAAGTGCATAACAATCTAGCAGAAGTTGAAGTAGGAAGCCGAAAGATCTGTGCCATGCATTATCCGGAGTTAGCTGAAGCAATTGCCCAAAGCGGTGAGTATGATATTGTGATTTACGGACATACGCATCAGATCGACGCTCGACAGGAGAAATCCCTGATCTTGAATCCGGGAGAGGTTGGGGGTTGGGTTACCGGTAAATCAACCGTGGCAATTGTTGATCTTGATAATTTGGAGGTGGAAATTCGTGAATTATAGGATCATTGCATGAACGTGTTTATCCTAGGAGATCTTGAAGGTACTGCAGGTATTGTTGACTTTCAATTGCAAACCTACAGTGATGCCAAATACTATGAGCAAGCAAAACAACTGGCTACTCTAGAAATTAACTCGCTGATAGATGGAGTCTTGGAAGGTGGTGCCTCCGAAGTGTGGTTTCTGGATGGTCATGGACCAGGTGGAATTGATTACGAACTGATGCACTGCGAAGCAAAGATGGTTATTGGTCGCCCGTTAGCTGCACCATGGGGATTGGATGAGTCATTCGACGCCTTCTTCCTCTACGGCCATCATTCAATGGCAAACACGGAACGGGGTGTACTCTGTCACAGTTGGAGTTCTCGGACCATCGCAAATTGCTGGCTCAATGGAAACCTGATCGGTGAAATTGGCTTCAATGCTGCACTGGCAGGTTCGTTTGGTATTCCAACTGTTTTTATCAGCGGAGATGACACCGCGGTCACTGAGATGCAAGGCTATGTGCCCAACATTGTTGCAGTGGAAACAAAAGTTGGACTGTCTCAAACCAGCGCTATCTCACTCACCCCCTTGAAATCTAGGCAACTTCATCAGGAAGTTGGTCGGGAGGCGATGAAAAAGGTTAGCACAATTCAGCCATTTACTATAGACCCTCCATACGAATTTGTTACCGAGCTTTTGGATGCAGATCATATAGCATCAAAAGCAAAACAACCTGATGTCGAACGAGTCGACACACACAAATTCAAAATATTCGGCGATACATTAGTTGAAATTGCACAACGGCGTTAACTTGAACATCATCGAAGGAATATAGACATGAAACTGGATTATCAGCCTTTGGACCTCACATCATTTTACAACGCCAGTACCAAAATATTAGGGACTTATCCTAATATTGGGTCGCAGTTATATCATGGTTTGCCTTTTGAAATCGGATCCGATCCCGAACGGTGCTTTATCGAATTTGGCACGGATGCCGATACCGTTTCAATTCCAATACAAACAACAGCATACCGAATAATTGTTGCCCATCGTCTGCTCGAATCTCGTGTTTTGGAAGGTGATCCGGTCGGCAGGGTGATCGCCAACTACATATTTCGTTATGCCAATGATAAGCAAACCGTAGTCCCAATTCGTGAACGGTTCGAAATTAACGTTATCCCAACGGGCTGGGGACAGAAGCCCTTTGCCGCCTGGCCGGATCGAAAAGATAGTTTGTATTCTCGTTATGAGGGGGCGTGGGAATCTACTGGTAATCGCCAAACTGAAACTAGTGCAGGCAATGCCCAAGATTACTATCTTTGGATATGGGAGAATCCAGATCCCGATCGGGAAATTGTTTCAATCGAGATTGAAACACTGGATCAAAAATTCATGATATCAGCCATTACCCTCGGTCATCTTGACGAAGATCCAATTCCTCGGTCGGCTCGATCTGAAGTTATGATTTCCTTGCCGGATGCAGAAGATGCAGCCAACTCCTTTGCCATGGAGATTGAAGTTGATCGTGGCATTGCAACCTACCCTTATCCGTTACCTGATAGATCTGAAGAAAATTACATGAACAGTCAGCATAAAGGTTGGGGCGAGGAGCAGAACCAGAAAAGTAGTCCCAGCTACGTTGAAATTTCAGCAACATCATCTGCCACTATTACGGTTAAGAACCATGGTGAGTTATTAGGGCAGGTCAAATGGGGTGAACTTGAACAAAAAGGACAAGTAACAAACGCTCGTATAAAGGCCGAAATTGTCGATAGTGGTCGAAATTGGGTTCATACAACCGTTGTAGATGATGATACAGGCAAACCTATTCCATGTCGTATCCACTTCCGATCAGTCAAGGGGATTCCATATGCACCTCATGGATACCACTCACATGTCAATTCCGATATGGGTACATGGCATATTGATAATGGTGGTGATGTTCGGCTTGGTCAACTGAGTTACGCTTATATTGATGGCACTTGCCAAGGTTGGTTACCACGTGGTGAGGTGATTGTCGATGTTGCACGTGGTTTTGAGTATGAACCGATTCGCACAAAAGTGAGCATCGAACCGGGGCAACGTAACCTGTCACTTCGGATCAAGCGCTGGTGCGATATGAAAAACGAGCGATATTTCAGCGGTGATACGCACGTTCATTTTCTTTCAACACAGGGTGCGCATACCGAAGCACAGGGTGAAGATCTGGATGTGGTCAATTTACTCCTTTCACAGTGGGGGCACCTGTTTACCAATACTGAAGAGTTTATCGGTCAACCCTCGGTCGCCCACAATGGCCAGAGCATCGTTTATGCAACACAGGAGAATCGACAACACGTTCTTGGCCACCTGACGCTGCTGGGTCTGAAACACCCTGTAGATCCATGGTGCTCAGGGGGATCTAATGAAGCAGAGCATGGTGGCAACCTTGAGACAACACTTTCACATTGGGCAGACGCATGTCACAGTCAAGGTGGGACAGTTATCCTGCCCCACATCCCCAATCCAAATTGTGAACCTGCAACCCTGATCGCGACTGGCCGAGTTGATGCCGTTGAATACCTGACACACGCAATCTATGGACATAATGAATATTATCGCTATTTGAATTGTGGCTACAAACTTCCTCTTGTAGGTGGTACAGACAAAATGACAAGTGATGTTCCCGTCGGGCTGTATCGGACCTATGTCCACATTCCTGATGATGAAGAATTTA
>JYMV01041505.1_pt1 | contig 11765 bp, 7 predicted proteins | sample 338911 | NCBI WGS metagenome assembly JYMV01 (sample SAMN03354496, study PRJNA234377) | hydrothermal vent metagenome | biome: Deep sea; feature: Hydrothermal plumes at the Eastern Lau Spreading Center, Western Pacific Ocean; material: Seawater | place: Tonga | collected 2009 | depth 2000 m m
TATTGCCACCGCAATGAATCTGAATGCAAATCAGCAATGTGCAGTCGCCAGGAAGCAGCATGTTATTCAATTGAATATATACATACTGACGACAATGAAAAATTTCCAATTACGGCTAACGTCCAAACATCCTCCACCCCCCAGAAAATAACTAATTGAATAGATCTCATCAGGTTCTTTTATCCCTACTACTTTTTATCTCATGCTCGGGCAATCCATCAGGGATGATAATGATATCCAAAAGCGAGTTCACTTTAGGAGTTAATCCAAATAATGAAATAATTCAGTTCATGTCGGATGCTACTTTATCGCTAAATGCCCAACCTGCTCAAAAAGTTTACCTCAAACCATTTTTCATTGATCAATTTGAAGTTACTTTTGAATCTTTTCATAGATTCAAACCGAGGTTTAAATATGAGACTAAGAATCGCAGTGAACCGATTCGCGGAGTGAGTTGGTATGAAGCAGATGCTTATTGCCTTTCTCAAGGGAAACGACTTCCTACAGAAGTTGAATGGGAAAAAGCTGCTCGAGGATCCGATGAAAGGCTGTTTGTGTGGGGAGATCAATTCAGCCAAGAAAATGCAAATTTTGGGAACCAAGTTCGTTCAATTGGCAGTCTACCTAGCGATACTAGTGTTTACGGGGTGAGTGATTTGAATGGAAATGTTTCAGAGTGGACAGCCAGCTGGTACAATTCCTATAAAAATTCTGAATTTAAAGACATACTATATGGAGAAAACGTCAAGGTTATAAGAGGCGGTTCCTTTCATAAAATGAAGCACGGCCTAATGAAAGAATTTATAATTTTGCCTTATCGTAATTTTGCACCACCTCAAGAGCGCTTCTGGGACACAGGATTTCGTTGTGCTAAGTCAATTTAAGTTTCCCTTAAGAGTCTGCCCCCGATGAAGGTGAATCCCCATCTTTTGTGGTTTTTCCAAAAAACCCTGTTATACGCTCAAAAATATTTTCACTTCCTCCGTCAGGTTTTGGGGCTATAGTCAATGGCAACGGTGGAGAAACCGGTACTGTTTCTTTGGGAGTCACATCAGATGTATCTTGTCGGACCACTAAACCACTTCCATCTTCGATCGAATTACCGATTTTACTCGGCATTTTTTTTCTATCAAACCTTTGACCATTCGAGTTACGACGAGTATACCTTTTTCTTTGAGTAGGTCGACTCCGCCGACCTTTATTTAAGTCATTAGTCCTATTTTGAGGCCTTGTTTGTTCTTGTTCACCTTTTGGCTTCGTTGTTTCTATCAATGTATTATTAGCATTCAAATCTAGGTTTTTCAGCTCCTCAGATGTTTTGTTTGTAACCAGGTATTTAAAATCAGTCCATGTAACATCGGGTTTACTCAAAAACTCTAATTTGAATTGCAGTTTTTCTTGAAGTCCTAATAAAAAAGCTGACTTGTGGTTAAGCATATACTCTGTAACATCGGAGGACACCTCAACAGTCAATTTTTTAACCTTCCCACTTGCCAAATGTTCGTTAATTTTCCGCAAAACATGCATAACAACATAATTTAACGAACGTACAATTCCTGTCCCTGCACAAGAATCGCACTTGACAAATGCACCCTGTTGAACCGGAGGAGCCAATCTTTGTCTCGACATTTCCAGTAATCCAAATTTGGAAATTCTAGCAATATTGATTCTAGCCTTATCAAGCTTGCATATCTTTTTTATCTCTTTTTCAACTAATGTCTGATTTTTCTTATGAAACATATCGATAAAGTCGATTACGACAAGTCCGCCAAGATCTCGTAGACGTAACTGCCTTCCAATCTCTTCAGCCGCTTCCAGATTTGTTTTAAGTGCTGTTTCTTCTAGTTGGCTAGCACTTGTCGTCTTACCTGAATTGACGTCTATCGAAACCATTGCCTCGCCTGAATCAAAGACAATCGAACCACCTGAAGGCAAGGAAACATTGCGCTGGTACAACGATTCAATCTGATCTTCTATATTGAATCGTGAAAATATCGGCGTAGTGTCTTTATACAGTTTTACACGGTTTGTAAACCGCGGCATAACCATCTTCATAAAACTCTTGACAGCATTATAAGATTCAATATTATCCACAAGAACTTCTGACGTCTCTGTTGTGAAGTTATCCCTAACTAGCCGGACTACCATATCCGCTTCTTGATATAGGAGAAATGGTGGTTTATTAATTTTTTTTTCACGAGATGTTGATAGGTTTTCCCAAACCATGAGAAGTCTCTGGAGGTCTTTTTGAAGTTCCGTTTTTGTCCTGCCCAACCCGGCCGTTCTAATGATTAGCCCTAATTTGTCCGGAAGTTTAAAGTCCGCAACAAGTGTTTTAAGCTTTTTCCGTTCTTCTTCATCTTCAATTTTTCGAGAAACAGCACTAGCATGAGAACCAGACATCAACACCAAAAACCTCCCAGGAAGCGAAATGCTATTAGTAAGAGAGGGTCCTTTGGCATCGCGACTCTCCTTCGCAACTTGAACCAGTATTTCTTGACCGCGAACTAAAACATCCTGTATGCGAACACGGGCTTTCTTTTCACCAGTATCGACATATGACTCTTTGAGAACATCTTTAAAGGGTAAAAAACCATATTTGCTTCCTCCAAAATCCACAAAAGCAGCTTCAATGGCTGGTTCTACACGGTTAATAACACCCAAATAAATATTCCCCTTAATCTTCTCTTGCGAAACGTTTTCTACAATATAATCATTGATCCTGCCATCCTCTAAAATAACAGCGCGGCAGACTTCCGGATGATCTCTATTGATCATCATTGATAATGTTTTTGCCATGATAACCTTTCTTTTCAGCTTTAGCAGGCCCACAATGGGATTACGCTACTAAACCATAATAAACCAAAAGTAATAAAAATTCAAAGGCTGATAGAGTCAATTAATCTTTTATTTTTAATAGTTTATGACTCACCTCTCCGCCATGCGTTTACAAAAAAATGCTAAATCCGGATAAAAATTATAACCTTGTAATTTATTGAGCATGGGGTGCACTAGACTAGTAAAAGAAATCATAATAGCTATTGCAAAATCAAAGACTTTCTGCAAATATTAAAACTAGACGTTCTCATACAATGTAACGGTGAAACTATTATGAGCGATATAAACAAACAAATAGGTATGCGCTCACTAGATGCTCTAACTGCAGAACATTTAAGAGGGAAGTCTATATTTATCCGATGTGATTTCAACGTCCCATTAGTTGCAACAGAAAAAGGTTATTACCGTGTTGCTGATGATACTCGGATGCGTCGTTTTCTGGATACAACATTTAAAAAAATTCATGAACTTACCGAAGGAGACTGTAGGATTATCATAGGATCGCACCTTGGAAGACCGCATAAGCAAAAAGGTCATACAGGCTGGGATGGTATTTTCAATATACAGTTTGTTAGCTCTCACTTCGATACGTTAATTCGTCGACTTCACGGTGACACATATACTATTTTCCCACCCGAAATTATAGATTCTCACATGAAGCACTCTTTAGAGATTGCTTCTCATAAACGTATGCCTCCTGGTGGCATAAAGTTTCTTCCCAACCTTAGATACTTACTAGATCCGTCCAAACCTCTATGAGCTTGCTAATGTGTCCGATGTATATATCAATTGCGCGTTTGGGTGCAGCCACCGAACAACTAAAAGCATAAAAATGCTTCCTCAACTCATGAAAACCCAAAATAAATTAGTGGTGGCAGGTATCCTCCTAAACCAAGAAATTAAAAATTTGGGATGCTTTGGACGAAGGGTAATAAACCAACCAAGTAAAACAGTGGTCATCGCCGGTGGGGCTAAAGTTTCAGACAAAATCAACGTATTAAAACAGTTTGTACAGGCCGGGGTCAAGGCTATTTTCATAGGTGGGAAAATGGCAAATACTTTTTTGATTGCTCAAAAAGCGAAAACAAAAATGATTCCCTTTAAGCTATCTGATATTCCAAGGACTTTACTTAGTTCAAGCGAAGAAAATAATCAAAATCTTGTAAATGAAGTTGGCCTTGCCGGGGAAATATTGGACTTTGCAAATGACAAAAAGGTCAATTTAATATTTCCTGATGATTATAAGTGCGTTGATGAATTTAAGGCCCCTACTTTTTTTATTGAAGCAGAGCCAGACTTCGAAAAGGTATTACAACTGGATCTTGGACCTAAAACTATAGAAAATTTCAAAAATACAATCCTATCTGATGGGATAGAAAATGTATTCTGGAATGGTCCACTAGGGGCATATGATCACCCTACTAGCCACGATTACGCTGAAGGATCACTAGAATTGGCTCAACTCCTATTTGAAGAGGCATTGACCAATCCAAACTTTTCTGTGGTTATTGGTGGGGGTGATTCGGCTGCTATATTGAATAAAATTGGCGTAAATCAATTGAAAAACCTCATCAAGCGTTGTATCGAACGACAACTGGCAGATCCAATAAATCGCGACTTGCTTAGCATGGAATTTCCAGTAGATGACAGCTATGTATTGTGGAATTATTTAGCATCCAACTTCTTCGTCTCAACCGGTGGCGGTGCCTCCCTTGAATTCCTAGAAAAATTTTTAAAAGGTGAAGGGAATGGAGATTTAGCTTCTTATCTACCAGGAACTTCTACACTTATGGAGCTAACTGCTGCATGAAAAGTGTCAGAATGAGCCGCTTTCAATTCTTTGGAAACTGACCCCAATAGACCGCCAAGAGATTCCGCTTCTTCGTGTAGCATTTGATAACATTTTCGAGTTTCTTGAGATAGTTGAATCGGATCATTTCCTTGAAAATTTTCTTTTCTTTTTGCAAACATGTCAGTGATTGGTTTGATTTCTGGGTGAATAAGACCAACTTGATTGATCCTTTCATCCAATAATTCTATTTCCCCGGATAAAGACTTTATTCTAGTAATTTGTGTTGATATTTTATCGCAACACAAAGAAGTAATTTTACCTGCCAAACAAATACCTCGAGAGGCAAGTTTTTCAATATCATTTAAAGCGCAAGATTTAACTTCGATTTGTCTAGACAAATCAATAATATTACTGCAGTCATAATCCATCAATAATAGATCTCCAATATTGCAGTGAAATGATTCTTGTACTTTCACTACCCCAAGGAACCTCATCCAATGCTCGGAATATATCTCACGAAAAATATCATTAAGCGTTAAATAATTTTTGATTAATGGACGAAGTCGCAACCTTCTATCCTCACCTATGTAAGTTTCATAAATATTTACTTCACTCAGATCAGAGATAGCATCAATTGTACGCCAAGAACCCTCTATAAAATGACTTCGAATCATCGCTAGCAAGTGTTCCGGATAAACTTTACGGGTGCATATAACATTATTACATTCGACACCATAACTGCATGGTGCACAAGGAATACGAGCCTGAAATATAAGATGCCCGGGGCTATAAGGAGCCGTTTCGTAGGGATGGGCATGCGCAAAAAATAATCCAATTATAGTGGTACCTACTGCGGCAGCTACATGCATGGTTCCTGTATCGTTTGTAATTAGATAAGAACACCGTGAAACTAATGCTGTCAATTGATCAATATTAGTCTCCCCCGTAAGATCAGTTAATCGATTTTTATGCTTAGCAAATGAAATAATTTTCTCTGATAATTTCTTTTCGGAATTAACTCCTAATAAAATAATTTTCGCGCCAAGACTTTCAACTAATCCATCAGCAATCTTAGCAAAACTTTCAGGAGGCCAACGCCTTCCCTCTAAGCTCGATCCTGCCTGAATACCAATTAGAAGCTCCTCACTATTGGCACTATCTATCTCAAAAAATTTTGATATCGACTCCATATCATCACCTTTGTTCAATAGGCGAATAGGATTCTCCTCGGGAGCAACACCAGCACTTCGAGTGAAAATTTCCACAAGGTTAAAAGGGTTTAACTGTCTATTGAAAGGCTCAATACCAAAATATTGCATCCAGGGATCTAAAGTTATGCGGTCTCCATTTTCATCACATCCAAAGCCACGCATATTTTTGATCTTTAAATATAAAATCATAAATGCACTCAATTTTGAATGACTTAGATTAATGAGCAAATCGTATTTTCTATATTTTAGTTTATTTAGAAAACTTTCTAAGTATTTATAAACATCAACCCATAGCATTTGTTTTTTATCTACTCTGTCCACAAACTGCTTTATATCAAAAATGACTCTTTTATTTATGTGAGGAATTTTTTTTGAAAATTCCTCAAATGCACTAGTTACCATGAGAGTTATGCATGCGTTAGGATACTGTTTTCTTAGCCCAGCAATGGACGAAGTAGATTGAACTAAATCCCCCATTCGAGTCATATTTAGGATTAAGATATTTTTTATCATTACTATGCCTCGGATTTAACTATTTGATCGGTCATAAGAACAAGCAATTCTTCCTGGCTTAAATTACCATCTCCTTCTGCAATACGATTAACCATTGTCTTAATAGAAAATTCGTTTAATCCACGAAATTGATCAAGGTATATTCCTAATGCACTAGAATCACCTACATGGTCTATGTAATAGCTAACAGGGTCTCTATGCCGTGAACTCACACGCTCCTTCAATAAATTCAAATTACCCATAAATATATGGGTCAACATTTCATGCATGCGATGCTGAATCGTATGTTCTTTTAAGACTCTTGCTCTTCCTTTAGAAGCAATCGATTTCGCTTCATTCTCATGCTTCAAATAATAATCAACCTTTTCGCAAAGATCATCGATTGAATTAAATGTAGCTACTTCTGTTCCGGGTTCAATCAATTCTGCTAATTCAGAACGTTCATCAACCAATTGAAACCCCCCGCAAGCTGCAATTTCAAAAGTTCTAGGATTAACAAAATCACCCACAGGGTTTACACCATTATGGAATGTAGAGGAATGAAGGTTTAGATTAATCTTTCCCGCATTATAAATTTTAACTATATCAACTGGATCAACACGTTTATTTTTATTTTGAACGCGACTCCCAACATGTGATTCCAACGCCCATTCGGTACCCCATATTTTAAAGTCATGACTTAATAAACGAGGAAAGGATTGGACTCGGTTATAATACCCGGCACCCATGAATGAGACATCGGCCGAATATTGATTTATATCATCCAATGGCAAGTTTATCTCTTTATGCACTTCTGGAAGACATCCTTGTGCGAGATAATAGAAATCATTCACGCCAAGGGACAACAACTCATCAAAAAATTCTCCCCGCTGGATTGTAAAGAAATAATCGTAATAAGAAGCCATTTCCTTCCAATACGAAAGAGCTCTAAAGTCTTCAACAAACCAAAAAGCAATAGGAATATTAAGCCGTTTTAAGTTTTTAATTGCTTCGGGGGTCAATGGCGCTTGAGCAAGGGCAAGAATTAGGTCCGGTTGGTAATCCGCAGCTTTTGCTGCAATAAACTGACCCATAAAATGCCCAAATTGGTTGGATAAGGATTCTTCATTAATTTTATTTCGTGTTGTTTTTTTTATAGAAAAAAATCCTTCAGCAAACTTATCACATTCAACTGACTCTGCGTGATGTCCCATATGATTAAGTGCATGTACGCAGTACTTCGCCGTAGGCAACGACCCCCCATAATAGGGATTTACCACAAGTATCTTTAGACGATTAGCACTTAAATAATCAGAAGTTTCAATTGCTTTATCAAGGCTAAAAAAATAATCATAGGACAAACGCTTTGATGCTTGATGTTCGTATTTATTCCAATTATCTGTTTGATTAGAAGTGATAATCTTTGGAGGTGGTGTAGAAATGATAAATTGTGTGTTAGGAAGAAATGGTTCAAGGTCCACATTTTCCATGAAAGACTGAAAAATTGACATCACAGGTTCAATCACAAAAACCTTTGACCCCTTGTACCTATTTAATATTTCCAACACATGATATCCAAAACCAAGACCGTAAACCACAGGTGTTTCTTGACCTCTTAAACAATACTCCGACAATCCATCTTTTGCTTCTTTCAAGGGGTAGTAATTACTGTGAAGTGAAACAGATCCAATTTGACAAATGGGATTTCCATCTTTAGACATTGAAACGTGAACAAAATTTTGCTTCGGCTCTCGCTCTACCCTCCTCGCCAAAGACGGCTGCGAAGATCTCAAGAGTTCTAAGTTTTTGTTAAACAATTCCAAAGTAATACCCTGTTATTTTTTATAAAACTTTTTCTATCGTAGCTTCTATTTTACAAAGCAGACTATTTGCATCAATATGGTTTGGATTGATTTTTAAAAGAAGGGAAAGAGTATTCTGAGCTTCCTCAAAGCGATTTGATTTATAATGCACACCTGCAAGTCCAAGCAGAATATCTAAATTATTAGGGTGAATTTCGAGGTACTGTTTCATAGCTAGTTCAACTTGGTCAAATTGATTGCTCTGATAAGATAGGTCCAGCAAACTACTCATTGCCGGTTTATTTTCAGCATTTAATTTCAAAGCTTGACTAAACGCATCCATAGCATTTGAGGTTTTGTTCTTCTTTGAGTAAGCAATTCCAAGACCGCTAAAAGCCTTGTCACTATCCGGGTAATTTTGAGTTATCTCTGTAAATCGTTTAAGGGCATCATCCAGTTTGTTTAATTGAACTTCCAATAAACCAAGACCAACAGATGCGACATATCCTTGTGGTTCAATGCTAAGACTTTTCTGATAATAATTTTCAGCACTCGCTATATTTTGTAACTGCATATAGCAATTACCTATGCGCGCTAAGGCTTCAGCATAGTCTGATTGAGCACTATCAACCTCAGCATAAGCATTAATTGCCTCTTCATATGCACCACCATTCTCTGAGGATTTTCCTTTTGCCAATAGATCCTTCATGTGACTCTCCTTCGTATCGTAAAATAACTTATCGTCACAGGCTACGTGCTTTAACTTTGCTGTAACTTTATATTGATATACAAAAAACTTCTTTAATTCATCAGGCGAAAGATCTCTAATACTTAAACGTCCGTTTGATTTTTCGCATCTTTGTATTGAGGGTCTAATGTTTCATTAATATTTGAGATGATGTAACCTGCCTCATCAAATAGCTTTATAATTTCATGATAGGTGAAAAATCTTAAATGAGTACGATCCAAAATACCTTCATCTTGATAGGTCCAGTTCCCTTCTACCAATTGGCTTACTAACCCTAAATATTGGACATTAGGAATGCTGGCTATGACAGTGCCATCAGTTTTTAAAAATTTTCTGGTTTTTTTAAGTACGTCAAGTGGATCAATCAGATGTTCCAAAACATCCGCAAATAAAATACAGTCAAATCTTTTTTCTCTAAATGGAAGCTCGAGAGTTTCAATATTTCCTTCAATAACATCATCAAGAACTTTTTTTGCCTCAACTGCTGCCCTGTGATTCAATTCAACACCAGCAACATAAACTCCCGGTTTTTGCTTCAGCTCGTTACCTGTCATGCCGGCAGCGCACCCTATTTCAAGAATATCATTGGCGTCTTCTGGAACTAATGACACAATATCATCACGAACATTTCTAAAGTACTGTGGCATTGACGGGTTTTCTTGCTGAGTCTTTATTTCGACCGCCTCTCCTGACAATTCCTTTGGGGAATCCTCTAGAAACTCAATAATTGCCGCTTCAATGCTCTTTATCCAAAGTTGTAAAAAATTAATTTGTGAAAATTTTTCCCGAACAGTATCCCTCGCTTTTTGTCCCAAAGAATTTGCTAGATTTGGGTCGTCCAGCAAGCTAACCGCACAGGTTCTAAGATATTGAATATCGTTAGATATATATCCATTTATTCCATTAGTTATAGGAGAAGTTTTATTTGCAATTGAAATGACAGGCATACCAACTGCCATGGCTTCTAATAAAGATAAATTATATCCATCTTCATAATCATTCGACGTTGTATGGAGGTAAACCCGCAGCGATCGGTACTGCTCTAATAAGTCATCGAAACTAGATGATAATCTGGCACCAAGAATGCTTGGGTTTAGCCCAAGCGTTATCGAAGGAAGACCTGATAATATAGCCTCACCTGTGGTAAAACCCATCATAAGGTCGCGTTCTTTAATCAAATTACCCACGCGCAATACTGATGGGTGATCTCCCCTATACCCTCCATAATCATTTACATCGAGCCCAGGCAATATGACATCTCCGGTCATACCCCAGTCATGACGCTTGCTTTCAGAGATAAAGACTTTTTTAACATTTACCAGCAGCGGATTGATCTTATTGAGGTAGTCCTCACGATTTACTTTATTGTTACCCAGTTTAATTTCAGTACTTAATTTATTGTGAAATACAATAATTTTAGGTAGCCTATATTCATAAATCTTTACAAGATCCTTAACGTTGTGTGCGATCACAACGTCAATTGCCCCTTCATCTAATTGAGATATGGCTTCTTTTTCGGATACCAAGATGACATTGTCAGGAACCGGACGCATATTTTTGTCCCAGCGTCTATAATTGCCTTCGGAAATCTCTGGTTCAATTATTAAAAAGGTATGTCCAATTTTAGAAAGTAAACATAGATATGGCTCGTGCCAATTGTAGCTAAGAATCTTCAAGTGCATAATTAAGTGTTATACACTTAACGGTTTTTTCTGAAATGCACTTAACGTTAATCCAATTTCTCCATTCCTAGGAAATATGGTGCGTTAACGCTTCCAATCTACTCTTAAATTTTTTGTATCTATTTCCGAGTGCCTAGCATCCAATGATACTATCCCCTAAATTATAATAATTAAACTAATAAAAACAAGTATTTAAGGTATAATTCTTAAAATTTTTCTCAAATAGAACAAAAACATAAAGCCAAAAGAATTGCCGGAAAAGAAAAGCTTGCTCAATATAGAAAAGCAATACTTGAAAAGCAAAAGTTGGATAATAAACTTCCTCAGAGTGAGGGGCCTTTAAACAGGGACGGTAACCCAAAACATCCACCCGGTCAGAGAATCGTCACTAACTGGCCCGTTCTTGATTTGGGGGTTCAGCCCAATAATTCAATTAGAAAATTGGTCTTTAACCATTTCAGGTTTAGTTGATAATTCTAAAATGTTCTCCTGGGACGACTTCATGTCTCTACCTCAAGTTGAGAATGTGTCGGATTTTCACTGCGTTACATCGTGGAGTCGCCTGAATAATCGCTGGCGGGAGTCAGACTTATGGATATCGCAAATTACTGCGTGGAGTTCTTTCAACCGCAAAATTTTTTTATATAAAAGCATATGACGCTTACAGCACAAATCTTCCCCTAATAGAAACCATGAAACCTGATGTTTTGCTAGTTCATCAATGGGAAGGAGTTCCATTAACAACTGATCATGGAGGTCCTGTAAGGATGATTACCCCGCAACTATACCCTTGGAAAGGGGCAAAATGGATTGGTGAAATTAAATTTAGAGATTATGATGAACTAGGGTACTGGGGAAGGGGTGGTTATTCAAATACGGCTAAACCTTGGCTTAATGCTCGGTGTTCTTAGTCATCTTCCTCTTGATCTTCTTTCAAGGCCGAACATGTGTCGTATAACAATTGCAACACACCAACCATTCGAACAAAATCCTCTTCTTCTGCGTCCTTAAGCCATTCTTGGTATCCATTCTGTTGTAAATTCAGGATACCAGTACTGCTTTCACCATCCACTGTATTGGGATGGCCACACCACTTGCTTTCCCTAGCTAATTGATTTGAAATACTCACATAATCTCCACCTGATTCAATTAATTTACGAGAAGTAGCCTTATCTGGTAGTTGAACAACAAGTGGTTCAA
>JYMV01015763.1_pt1 | contig 11759 bp, 7 predicted proteins | sample 338911 | NCBI WGS metagenome assembly JYMV01 (sample SAMN03354496, study PRJNA234377) | hydrothermal vent metagenome | biome: Deep sea; feature: Hydrothermal plumes at the Eastern Lau Spreading Center, Western Pacific Ocean; material: Seawater | place: Tonga | collected 2009 | depth 2000 m m
CAAACCCTTTTCTTCAAGCTTGTCCAAAATCCGCCCCACATCCAGATCCATCGCAGTCACCGCCGCAAAATATCCCTTCAAACTTTCGCGTTGCCCCAGGTTATTGCTCAGTCCTTTCGCTGACCGAGCTGGCAGATCTGCATCATCCACAGGCACCTTTGCCCACGGATGCAGCGGTTCCTGCGGGCAGGTCTCGAAAGCACAGTCGTCATAAGAGTCCACAATATCCTGAGGGTGGCCGATCCACGGCGCGTGTGGCGCCGTATAATGAACGCTCAGGTAAAATGGATTTTTGTCTTCTGCGTGGGCGTCTATATAAGCGAGCGCGTCGTCGGTTATCACATTTGTCAGATAACCGGGCACGACCTCTGTTATACCGTTGCGGATCATATCTTGATCGTTATAGGCGCTCGCCCCGCCTGGATGCGCGAACCAGTGAGAAAATCCACACTGCGGAAGGGACGAACTGCCCAAGTGCCATTTGCCGGACAGACCGCATGTCCACTCATTGTTGTCCAAGACATTTGTATAACACACTTCATTGTCGAGAAAACTCGGGCCCGTCCCAAAATTGGCATGCCCTCCAATAAAATCGTGCACGCCGTGCTGAGACGGAATGCGACCGGTTAAAAATGAAGCTCGGCTGGCCGAACACACCGGAATCGTCACAAAAAAATTCTCAAAGCGCACCCCTGTTGTCGCGACGCGGTCGAGGTTGGGCGTGAGAATTTCTGCGTTGCCATAACAGCCCACGGCCCAGACGGCCAGGTCGTCGGCGAGAATAAAAACGATATTGATTTTTTTTGAAGTGGACATAAAAACCGCTTCCTCTGTTTATTCCGGTCTGCGGCCACGCAGTTCGATCTGGTCGAGAATGACCTCTGAATGGCGGTCGAGAAAGATAAACGAAAAACGCACATTGTTGACCGACGGGGCGGCGTGTTGGTATTCGAGTTCGTATCTCTTCAGCGTGCTGTCCACCGTTATTTCTTCAGAGGTCCAGATGATGGGATCGTTGTTGGGGGCGTGGCCAAGCTGAAGTTGAAATCGCGCCGTGCCGACTTCGCATCTTGAGTAAAACGAGATGCCGTATATGCTGTTTTCCCGGAGCTGGATGGTGTACCTATTGGCCTGCACCTTTCCCTTTACGCGAAACTTCCAATCCGGTTCGTATTGCTGATAGAGCGACGGTATTACCGTGCGCCCTATGTCAGGCTCGTAGGTAAAAGGCACGTGCACTCTGATGGACCGCGTTCCATTCACGCCTTGTCCGTCAGCCGTGCCCATGATGGCATATTCGGACGTGTTCCAGTCTGTTAGGTCGAGCGAGAAGTCCGGATTGACGATCTGGTTGGTGGGCGGTACCTCTGCCGGCGGTTCTTTGCCGGTCAGGTTTTTTACCACCTCTTCAACGCCTGCAAATCCCCATTCCGAATTGTACAGTCCATAGGGCCAGGCGTTGTGAAATACACCGCAATAGTACGACCATTCGATATTCCTCTTGGCCAGTTCGGGCACCACAAAGGCCGTATATTCTTCCACGTGTTGAATTTCGTGGTTTAGCCGCGTGCCCCATTCACTGAGATAGACCCTTTTATTGTGTTTTTTCGACCACGCGTCGGCCTCTTCTAGATCGGCGACTATGGTTTCTTTCCAGTCGGGATGATCTTTGTTGATATCCTGGTCTATCGCGCCATGGGTAAAGGATTTGGGGTGATAACAGTGAAAAACGCCCCAAATATTGGGGTCGTCGGCAAAACCAGTTCCGTCTTCGAGACTATAGGACAGATACTCGGGCGTTACGTATTGGGTGAGCAGCTCCACGCCATTAAAATGAGGGCCCCCGACGGTTAATAATCTCGTTGGATTGGATATGCGGATCTTCTGGATACACGCCCCATACCACCGCATAGTTTCCGCTTCTTCTCCATCGTAGTGTCCCGCCATTTTGGGTTCGTTCATGACTTCAAAAACCAAGTCGGCGGGGTAGTCTTTATAATACTCTGCCATTTCGCCCCACCACTGAATTAGATGGTCCTTTCCCCAGCAGTACATTGAAAAGGGGACGAGGACAATTTTTAACCCGAGTTCTAGCGCATCGTCAACGGCGGGTTTATAGAACTCCGGGCTCCAGCCCTGCTTAATAAAAAAACGCACGGAATCAAACCCGGCTGCTTTAAAAGCGATATAAAAACCTTTGTCATAGGCCACTTTGTTTACTTCGGTTGTGGTAAAATCCGTATTGACACCTCTGCCCAACGTCAACGATTTGTTTTGTTCCGTGAAGTCCTGGGTCATCTGAGAATCTCCTGTAGTGTTCTATTGAACCACCGTAATGTTTTCTACGCTGAATTTTCCGGGATGTTCATCAATCAGCTTTTTCATCTGCGCACATACCGTTTGATATGCAGGATGTTCACCGAGGTTGTTGTTTTCCGTCGGGTCCTCAACCATATTGTACAGCTCGTGCTGGCCAAACGCTTTACTGAGGTATTTCCACCTGTCCGTCTTTACCATTCGCACATGGTTTTCGAAGCCGTATTGCGCAATATCTGCTCCGAACGAACTGACGATCTCACTGTACACCGGCCGGTCATAGTTGTATGTATTGCTCCTGAGGTCGATACCGGGAAGGTCTTCTTCTATTTCGACCCCGAATTGCCCAGCAATAGTCGGCACGAGATCCAACAGCATTACCGGTCTGTCCTCGCGTTCGCCCTGATCCCACTCGCCGGGAATATGAATTAATAGGGGCACTTTAATGGCCGCATCGTAAAAGCACATTTTTAAGTTCAGACCGTGCTCGCCGATCATGTCGCCGTGGTCTGAAGTAAAAACAATCATGGTGTCTTCTTTATGGCCCAATACTTCCAGTTTGTCCATCATCTTGCCGACATAACGGTCGACATAACTTATCGAGCGAAAGTAATCCAGGCGGAATTTGTCGTACGAATTGATCTCTTTGGTGCGTCCCGGTTCTTTTGACAGTTCCGGTTCTTCGGCATAGGCCTGCGCCAGGTCGAGCCCCGTATTATAAGCATTGTCCTGGTTGTTGTTCATAAAGGCGATTCGCTGTCGCAGCGATGGCGTTGAGGCCAGATCCTGTTCGCTCCATTCTAAGGGGGGCAGGTCTTCGACTGACGTCCGTTCTACATCCTCGGGCACGGCGAGCGGGGCGTGGGGTCTGTAGAGCGAATAAAACAGGAAGAAAGGGTTTGCGTAGTTGTTATCGAGCCAGTCTGAAGCGCGTTCAAATGCACAGCGCTCGACGGAATATTCGTCGGGCAGATGGCCGTTGTATTCCTGGGCATAGACGTTATAACAGCGATTGGCCGCCCCTTCGATTTCTCGCATTTCTCGCGGATCGTCCTGGTAACAGCCTTCTTTTACTTTGTTTTTGTCGATTTTGCTGAAGAAGTTTTTGTCTCGCAGATAGTGCAGGTAATCATCCCAGTCGGCGTAGCGCTCAAATCCGCGTTCCATATCGTGGTCCGCAAATCGCAGGTTGTCGGCAATGAAATGCGATTTACCCGAGAAGCAGGTTTTAAATCCGGCTTGCTGAAACTTGTGCCCGAGCGTTTCAGCGGTGCTCGCGTGGTCGTGTTTGTTGTGCAGAATTCCGAGGTCTGACGGATAGCGGCCGGTGATAAAACTCTCGCGCGAGGGCACGCAAATGGGGGATTGGCAGTGGGCATTGGTAAAGATTTGGGATTTTGCCGCGAGCTTGTCGAGATTAGGCGTATGCACGGCTTTATTGCCCATATAACCTACGGCTTCGGCATGCTGGCTGTCCGTCAAAATCCATACGATGTTTTTTATATTTTTCATAGAGGCATTAATTTCTTATTAACTCTACTTTGTCCAAATAAAGGACCTGTTCCTTAGAGCCTACATCAAACTCCAAGCGCACATCCATTTCGCTCTCTGCGTTGTGGGTATAAAGCCTGGTGTGCGTTTTGGCCTCTTTGCCGATATGTATCCACCCGTTATCGGCTTCATAACTATCGTAGATCAGGTCCATGTTATTCGCATTTTTCAGCATAATTCTTATGCGACCTTTGACGCCTCCACTTGCCGACATAAAACTTATCCTATAGGTCTGTCCCTTTATCAGGTGGAGCAGTGTTTTGCCCGGCGCGCCGATATATTCTCCATTGCCTCCATAAGTCTGTTGGTATAATTGACCCGCTGCGTTTTGGGGTACGGTTATTTTTAACATGGAATTTCCGCTAAATGCTTCGCTGCCGTAGACGTACTCTTCGGTTATCTTGTCCGAAGTTAGACGCCAGGAAAGGCCCGGCTGATGGAATTCGCTATTAATTATCTGCGATGTTTTGGGCAGTGCCGTTGGCGTGAAGCCTGTTAATTGGTCCAGTACCGTCTGGTTCCACCCCAACTCAGAGTCAAAAATGGCGTATGATCTCTGGTTGTTCTGCATTCCCGTGTACCACATGCTGCCGATGTCGTGTTTTCTAAAGTTGGACATGTGATGCCGCAGCCATTCGGTTAGTTCTGCGTCCGGGCGCCCTGGGAAGATCCAACAACCCCATTCCGTAGTGACAATCGGAATGTCGACGCCAATACGGTCTCTCCAGCTGACTGCCGTGGTTATTTTGTTTAAAACGATGGGTTTCCACTTTTTATCTTCTGGGAGGGGGGCGATCCACATGGCGAAATTGACGCCGTCTTCGTGCCTCGGATTATAAAAATGGATAGCCACCCCTGCATTTGTATCGTCATAGAATCCTTTACCGCCGTCAAACGCATAGGTGAGGTGTTTTTCCGTCACGTATGGGTCTAAGTATTCGGGGTCATTGCTGCGAGGAGCGCCAATTAGAATGGGACGCGCCGGGTCTTCGTTGCGAATCGCCTGTGCGGCGGAATTGTATAACTGCATTACCTCTTCGTAGCGTTCTTCTTCTTTATAGCCAATGCCTTTGGGTTCGTTGAGTATCTCGAAAACGAGATCACCGGGGTATTTCTTCCAAGCTCTGGCTAACTCTCCCCATTTTTTTGCTATTTGCTCAGCACCCACTTCGATATTGTTTTTGGCCCAGGCAGAATTGCCCCACATACAGATTACGATGGCTAGGTCATTGGCTAGGGCATCGACAATTTGTTGTTCGGTCTCTTCGGTGCCCGATCTAAAAGGCATAAACACGCGCACTGAGGTAAAGCCTGCATTCGCTGCAGCCTGAAATTGCGCGACATCGTGCTGTACCTTTGGCCACACTCCAGCACTCGGCAGCGAAGTGTCAATATTGATGCCTTTATGGAGTTTTTTAAAGACGGGTGCGTTGGCGCGTTGTGTGGGGTCTTGGGGCTGGGCTTCTACTTTAGCGTATGCAATCATTGTCAAACAGCAAAAAATAAAAATGTTAAAACGGTCCATCGTATAAATTCCTTTGTTCGGCAATACTTCCTCGTCCCGGTAGCTTAGGTCGGTAAAAGCCTGTTATGGGGAATCCCAATCAAATAATAGGTTAAGCGCCCCCACTCCCAGGTTCACTGATCCGTGGGGCAAGTAGAGAAGAGCAGTAACATGATGATTCGGAAAGCTCTCAAACAAGACCTTCTCAATTCTAAATCCTTCACCAATTAACTGGCCTGTGACCATAGAATTAAGTGGTGTTTTTAAAGGGAAATCGCCCAATAATTGCTGATACGATTGTTGCAAGTATTGCAAGTGCTGTTTTAGTGTTTCAGATGTTTCAAGGGCTGTGTTTAGACGTCCAGCTCTCTGTAGATCCAATTGGTCACATTGAGCAAGAAGATAATGCCAGAGAGTTTGTTGGTGATCTCCTTCTAGAACACGCAACTGTTCCACAACCAGTTCCTCCTCCACTTGAGCTGCTGGCACATAAACATAACTAAGAAATATCAACCAACCCAGAAAATTGGTTCTCATGTCTATCCTCCGGTTTCAATTTCCCAGCCTATCAAAATGGGATAAAATTTTCTAGTTCTTAGAATCCTACAAATGCTATTTGGTTATAGCCACTCCTCCATGTCTATCCAACGCTTCTTCTGAAGTCTTATTTAGTGTTGTTTGGGAAACTGAAACAATACTGAGATCAACAACTGGCAACGGGTTTTCAGCACAGAGACACATGTCCTCTTTCGGGATAAATCCTTCCTACCATGCCTACTAGATTTGAGAAGGATTTTAAATGAATTACATAGATATAGTTCTAGTGGGATTATTGATTCGGAGATTTTAAAAGATTATGAAGTTGCAAATATTGAGGAATTGTCCGATTTACTAAGAAATAAGAAATTCGATGATGTACGGCAATGAATTGTGGCAAAAAGGTCATCAGACAAATTGAGAAAATCATAGTTAACATGGCTGCAACCAACTCAAATCTAAACATAACGTATTCCTCTGAGAAACATTAGAATTGAGAGATGAGGTGCATTCTAGCATGATAGCTAATCATTTTAAAGTATCTCTTGAGAGTAAGCCTACCATTGAGAATTTGGTTTATACAGTGAGCCTCCGCTTTGGGTGCTATGCGCCCGATTTGATTGAACCAATTACTGCAACTCTTTACCCCCTCGAGTCACGAGATCGCCACGGCGGTCCACCCCTTGTGGGGGTATCCTACAGCTACTGCCAGACATGGAAATACATCCCGCCATTCAGAGGGGTGTAACCTGAGATAGACAACTCGTCTCTTGCCATTGTATGGTCTGCATTGTCAATCCCCATTACGGTCAGTGAACGTTGTGTCGTCAAGCCGAATGCCACTCTTTCTAAGCAGGCGTTGGTCGGAAACGGCACCAATCTTATTACCTATACTTTAGGCTTTTGGCAACCATCTCCGGTTATGCGATAATGTCATGCACAACATTTCCATAGACATCTGTCAGCCGAAAATCACGTCCTTGATACCTGTAGGTCAGTTTCTGGTGGTCCAGGCCCATCAGATGAAGAATGGTGGCATGCAGATCGTGGATATGGACCTTGTCCTTGACAGCGTAGTACCCGTATTCATCGGTCTGGCCGTAGCTCACACCAGGCGTCACTCCGCCACCAGCCAAGAACATGGTGTAGCCGTTGGGATTGTGGTCACGACCAGGGTCGCCAGATTGGTCCAACTCGACCGCCGCTGTGCGACCAAACTCTCCTCCCCAGAGCACCAGTGTTTCATCGAGTAGGCCACGCGCCTTTAGATCCTTGATGAGTCCAGCGACAGGCTTGTCAATTTCTCGACAGCTTATAGGAAGATCCCTTTGCAGGTTTTCGTGATGATCCCATTTGTTGTTCTCACCGTGGGTTACTTGAACAAACCGAACCCCTTGTTCAATGAAACGCCTAGCCAGAAGACATCTCATGCCAAAGTTGCTGGTTGGCTTATCATCCAGCCCATATAGTTTTCGCGTGGCCTGAGACTCGTTCGAAACGTCGAGGACACTAGGTGCTTCGGTCTGCATACGGAAGGCAAGCTCAAACGACTTGATGCGACCTTCCAGTGATTGGTTAGGACCAGCCTGCTCGAGTTGGGACCGTTGCCATTTTTGAAGAAGTTCGAGCTGCTGCTTCTGAACAGATCTGGAAATCTTCGGATTATCCAGAAACGCGAATTGTGCCTCAGCGACGTTGTCCATCTGGGCGGTACCAAGAGGAGTGCCGTGATGCGCCGTGGGAAGAAAGGCCGAGGAATAGTTTTGAGATGCTCCGCCCCCAATGTTTGGGCAAATCGTAATGAACGAGGGGAGATTCTGGTTCTCGGTTCCCAATCCATAGGATATCCACGATCCCATACAGGGACGCACAAACTGGTTACTTCCAGTATGCGTCATCAAAGCAGCTGCACCATGCTCAGGGTTAGTACCATGCATGCCTTTTAGAAAGCAAAGGTCATCGGCGACTGATGCTATCTCCGGCAGCAGTTCCCCAATCCACGCACCCGATTGGCCGTGCTGCTTGACCTTCCAAGGACTCTTCATCAATTTGCCGGTTCTAGCGAAGACAATTCGTGGCTCTGGAATAGGATTCGGCTTGCCATGGTCGCGTTCCAGAAGGGGTTTGTGAAGAAATAGGTCATGCGCAGAAGGACCGCCAAACATGAACAGAAAGATGATCCGCTTCGCTTTGGGAGCGAAGTGTGGCATGCGAGGGTCAAGTGGCTGGCCAATTGCATCCGTTGTATATCCTTGTTCGGTGAGCAGTGAAACCAAAGCCAGGTTTCCAAAACCAGCAGCACAGTTTTTGAGCATTTCTCGGCGGGTCATTGGCATTGATTGGTATTGTCTCCTCATAGTTCAGATCTCCTGCTTTAATCGATGTAAATAAACTCGCTGGCAGAAACCATAACGTGGGTGAGTTTTGACCAGGCGAATTCGTCTATTGGTACGAGGTCATTTTCGGATGTTTGAGAGGAAGCTTGCTGTCGCATGGCTCTTAGGAAATGTTTGGCATCCGCTATCTCTGTCCTAGTGGGTGGTCGTCCGTAGGCACGAATGAACGCTGTTTCGATGCGACGGTCTTCGCTGTTCAAATCGCCTTTCAGTAACTCCCGCGCGAACCTTTCAGCTTGCTCTATCACAAAAGAGCTATTCATCATTAGCAATGCCTGCGTAGCTATAACTGTGCTGGACCGATTACCAATCGGCGCCGATGCATCCGCATAGTCAAGCACTGAAAACATGGGAAATAAGGCATTGCGGATCACGGGCAGGTACACAGATCTTCGCGGCGCGATGTAGAGTTCATCCTTGAGGCGAAACCAAGTTGCTCCTTCGCTGAACACGAAACGATCTCGGTCTCCCCGCCCAGGTTTGTATTGGTTGACCCTGCCACCCATTGTCAAATCCAAATTCCCACCGAGGGCTAGTAAGGCGTCACGGATTGGCTCGACTTCCAGCCTTCGCTGATTCATACGCCAGAGCATTTTGTTATCCGTGTCTTTCTCTGCGTTACCGGCATGGTGTTCCGTGCTCAACTGGTAGGTGTTGGAGAGGACAATTTCCCTATTCAGCGTCTTCACGGACCAACCCAACTCGATAAAACGAGTTGCAAGATAATCAAGCAAAATCGGGTGACTCGGTTCGCCACCGCGTGTCCCGAAATTGTTTGGTGTATCAACGAGCCCAGTACCAAAATGCCATTGCCAAATACGGTTCACCATGACACGTGCAGTGAGTGGATGGTTCGCATCGGTGAGCCAACGTGCCAGTTCCAATCGCCCGCTTTTATTTTCCGGAGGGCGTGGCGGTTTGACAAGATGATCCATGACCCGTAGGAATCCGCGCGGTGTAGGCTTGTCAACTTTTGTCAGATGGCTACCGCGAAGATGAACTGGAAGATCCACAATCTCTTCCGCTTCCCTGATTGCTACTGCCCAGGAAGGTTGAGTTGGAGCGTAATCCTTAAGATTGTCAATGTTCTTTCGCAGTTTTGCAATGCGGGATCTCGTGTCTTTGCTGTACCGTTGTTCCTCCGCCTTCTGAGTGAGGATAAATGGACTATCGTCGCGAGTGAGAAGCAGTCTTGAGATTCCCTCAAGGCGCACTTTGTCCACGAAATTCTGTATCCGCTCTTCATGTTTCTTAGGAAGTTTCTGGATGCGCTGAGATGCCTGCTCAAGAAAATCGTGGGCCTGCCGGCGGAGTTCCACGGATTCTCTCGCTTTTCCGTCGATGAGTTTTTCCTGTGCATCCTGTTGTGCCCTAATCGCTTCCTGCAGGTGATCCCTCACCGCTTTCAGATTCTTAAGCACACCACTACCAGACGATGCCCCTAACCGAGTCTCAATGTAGTCCAGTTTTGTGGAAATCGCTTGGCTTTGCCGGGTGAGCTTTGTCTGTTCTTTCAGGTAATCACTTAGTTTAGTATTCTCTGGAATCTCAGTGTTCTTTTCTTGGGCGATGCGTTGAGTGTCGAGCTCTTCACGCAATAAATAGAAGTCGAGGTGCGCCTTTAGCAATTCATCCAACGTTACGAAGAGTTTCTGATACCGTGCGGCCAGTTCATCTAGTGAGGCCGGAGGATCTGACTCGAGCATCCTCAGCGTGTAAGCAGAAACACTGCCTGGATCTTCCTTCGCCCGCTCGTGCAGAGATTGCGAAAGCTGATTCAATTTTGCCGGCGAATCTGCATCCTTTGCATGAAATGCATCCGAAAAAACGTTCCAGACTATGAAGATCGGCGCTTCGACGCGGTCGGGCAACAACCAGTCGGAAAGACGTCGAACGATGTCTGGGTCAAGCACTGAGGGATCGACTTGCTTGCGCCTCGAGCTTATATTTTCTGAAACGCGTTTTCTTTGATCTGCAGCCAGCAGATACCGCGCCACGCTACTAATTCGCTGGAGGCGAAGCTGATCGTTGGCATCGACGATGATGTCACTCAACTCGTTCTCCACAAGCGTGATCACTTTCTGAGCTTTCTCAAACGCTTCCAATTTGGACTGGGTTGCTAGAGGTCGCTGAACCATGAAGTGACCGCGTTCGTCATTTTCGTCCATGGTGACTGAACTCTTCAGGATCCCGGCCAAGGCATAATAATCGGTGGTTGGAATAGGATCAAATTTGTGGTCATGACACCTTGCACAGCCAATATTTTGGCCGATGAACGCCATGCCCATCACATCTAACTGTTCGTCGATAATATTGAGGGCCTTCTCTTCCTGATCCTTAAGATCCAGTACCTTCGAGCCAAGCATCCAGAACCCTGTGCCCGTTAAAGCGTCAAATCTCGCAGCATCATCCGTCAGATCGGGTAGCAGGTCGCCAGCAATTTGTTCTCTCACAAACTGATCATAGGGTTTGTCTTGGTTGAATGATTTGATGACATAGTCCCGGTATCGGAAGGCATTGGGATAACCGATGTTGTCATCACCCCCATTTGAATCTGCGTAGCGAACAACATCCAGCCAATGACGACCCCATCGCTCACCATAGCGGTCTGAGTCGAGCAATCGATCGATAACCTTTTCATATGCTTGTGGAGACTTATCTGCTAAGAAGTCATCGATTTCTTCCTCTGTTGGCGGTAGCCCGATCAGATTGTAGGTAAGTCGACGAATGAGTTTGCTTTTAGTCACTGGCCCCACCTGTTTAAGACCGTGCTCTTCCAGCTTGGACAAGATGAAACGATCAATCGGTGACCTAACCCACCCGCTATCATCAACCTCTGGCAACTCTGGCCTTTGCAATGACTGATACGCCCAGTGCTTGCGGCCTTGGCTGAAATCGTATTCCCTATTTGCTTGAGCTAATCCCTTCGTTTCATAGTCCGTATCGTTCCGAGGATCAAAGGCATCCTGTTCTACCCAACGCTCAAAGTCACGAATCACTTCACGAGGCAGTTTGTCTTCCGGCATTTGAAGGTCCGGGTTGGAATGACGAATGGCCAGAATCAATAGACTCTTGTCTGGCTTGCCAGGAACGATGACGGGGCCGGACTGTCCACCTTTGCGTATACCATGCGCTGTCGTTAGAACGAGTTCTTTCTCGACCTTGTCCGGGTCGTTCCCATGACACTGGTAGCAATGTTTCGCAAGGATGGGGCGAATCTTGGTTTCAAAGAACTTAACCTTGTCCTCGCTGAGCTGCGCCGTTGCCAGAGACGACCACGCCTCCAAAAATCCACATGCAAGCAGGAGTATCCAATAGCTGTGCTTCTTTGGAAAGAGATTCTTCATCATTGTAACCCAATTAATTCTGTGGCGGATCTTGACATGGTAATAGTCCTGATCGCCTCTTACATTTTGGAGCCAGTTACTTTAGGAATGTCAGCCGATTGTTTTTTT
>JYMV01027625.1_pt1 | contig 11759 bp, 11 predicted proteins | sample 338911 | NCBI WGS metagenome assembly JYMV01 (sample SAMN03354496, study PRJNA234377) | hydrothermal vent metagenome | biome: Deep sea; feature: Hydrothermal plumes at the Eastern Lau Spreading Center, Western Pacific Ocean; material: Seawater | place: Tonga | collected 2009 | depth 2000 m m
GAACCCATTTGGATTAATTTTTCTGATCCTGTAGGAGTCAATAATTCATTTTCCATTTAAAAACTATATTACTATTACCTATAAATTTTAACCAAAATTTTATCTTACTCTTAGCATCAAATATCTGAAAATCGTTAAAAATTTTTATAAAGAAAAATTACTTCGAAACTGAATGTTAAAACATAGACAATTAGGAAATACTGATTTACAGATATCAGAGATAGGACTTGGATGTTGGCAGATTGGTGGCTTAGTCACAATAGGGGGAGTTACTATAACATATGGTGATTTTAATGAAAAAGATGCATATAAAATAATTAACAATTCCCTAGATTTAGGTATAAACTGCTTCGATACGGCTGATTTTTATTCTCTAGGAGGAAGTGAAAGAAGACTTGGTAAAGCTCTAAAAGAAAAAAGATCTGACGTGTATATATTCACAAAGGCTGGTTATCTACCAACATATACTGAAACAAAAATTTCAGAGCAAGATCTATCATATCATTATTTATTATCTGCACTCGATAGAAGTTTAAACCGTTTAGAAACTGATTATGTTGATTTATTTCAAACTCATATCCCACCAAAAACAGAAAAAGATTTTAAAAATATAGAAAAGACTTTTGATAAAATCAAGTCTGAGAACAAGGCTAGGTATTGTGGTGTATCAATAGGTTATGAATATGAAAAAGGTATTGAATTAATCAAGAGAGGATTAGTTGATTCCTTACAAATTTTCTTTTCTCTGTTAGATAGTAGAGCATGTACACAGTTATTTCCGTTAGCAAAAAAATTTGGTGTTGGGATTATAGCAGCTGAACCTCTTGCGCAGGGATTTCTGACAGGCAAATTTAGTCATAATACTGTATTTTCAAAAGATGATGTAAGAAGCAGGCTTGGTAAAGATGATATAAAAAAGATGGTAAATAGAGTTAATGATTTTCAATTTCTTTTGGATGAGCATAAAACTATGAATCAATTAGCGTTAGCGTACATATTAAGCCATAAGGAAGTATCCACTTGCATCCCAGGTGTTAAAACTGCTGAACAATTAAAATCAAATATCTCTTCATCAGAAATTAAATTGACTTTAGATGAACTGAATGAAATAAGAGATATACAGCAAAAATGGTAATTTTTAGAATACTTGTAGTTTTAATTTACTAGCGTCGTTTGTTTAAAACATTACCCTTTACAATAGTTTTACCATCTTCATCTTCATCAGTACGTAATATTGAAGAAGATAATGGACCCTTAATTTGCTGATTTAATTTATCTAAGACATAATCGCCTTTACTTTTACTATTTTTTTCAATCAAGTAACGTAACGATATACGTGTTTTACTATTTTTTGGTGATGGTTCAGTTCCATGTAAAGTTAAAGAAGTCCAGAAATATACAGACCCTTTTTTGCCTAAAATCTTCTTCACTTGGAATGTATCTGAATTATTATTATTATTGTAAGTAATAGTTTTTTTTCCGTCATTTAGAATAACATTATGAGGGAAAGTTGTTGCACCAAAAACATGGCTGTGAGGTGCTATAACCAACGGAGACATGTTTTCGTCAACATCATCAAGGTATACATAAAGAGTAACGAAATCAGCTAATCTGTCTTTGTGATCAATTATGTCTTGATGAAAATCCACACCAACAAAATAAGTCATATCAGTATATTCAGATTTTATATATGGACCAAGATTTGTTGATGATATATCCATTGTATCTTTCTTAATCCAATCAGGAATGTGCTCTAGGGGAATGGCGACAATAAATTTTTTCAACAATATGTTGTAATCAGGTCCAAGTACTTTGGATATGGAATCTTGTAGTATAGGATTTTCTTCAATAAAGCTAAGATCAAATTTTTCAGCAAGATTATGTCCACCCATTTTAGGATTTTTATTTCTATATTGGGGATTCTTATCAAAATCTTCTTTACTCAAAAATAAATTAGATGAAAATTCACGACTATCTTTAACTTTTTTTAGTAAGATGTCACACTCTGAATCATCAATAATATTACCAAGATCACAAAAACCATCTTCTATAAATTTATCTAGTGAGTTATTCATAAAAAATCCATGCTTTTGATTTAATATTAATTTAACAGCAGATTCATTCTTAAAATACTTAAGTAAAGTACACAGAATTTAATCAGAGTAGGATTAAAGTTATTTCTTTAAATATTTTTTTAGTGATTAAATTATCGAGGTTAAGATCAATACAAAATAATGTCTAAAGTAACAAAAACTAATTATGCCTTAATCCATACTGATAAACTATGCGTAATAGCAGTATAGGTATTACTGGATTAACAAGACATTATCCTGAATTCAAGTATAGTACTAAAGAAATGATTGATCTCTTAGGAAATAAACTAACTGAAACAAGTTAAAGAGAATATTTTTCAATTAGGTGTAGAGAGCAGACATTTTATCAATCCATTAGATTGTTATATTTCCAAATCAAATACGCAAAGAAAATCAAATATTAATGGAGAGCCAATTTCGGACTTATCTACAAATGTTGCACAAAAATGCCTCTCAAATTTAGGTTTAAAAAATAATGACTTAACATGTGTAGTAGCTGCATTTGAAGATAATGATTTTTTGAGTCCAGGGTTATCTTCAATTCTTTTAACAAAAATGGGCTTATCTAAATTCATTCCACATTATAACATTCAGGGAATGGCCTGTTCTACACTTCCAAAATTGTTAGAGCTCGGAAAAAATTTGATACATAATGAAAATGACAAGATACTGTTTGTTATTTCAGGTTGTAATTCGGGTTGGTATCTACCACATCTTAAGGATGACATGGGCGTGATAAATCCAAAAGAAATTAGTAAAGATCAACCTGACCGTGAAAAACAGATTTCAAAATGGGTTTCAACAATGTTTTCATTTTTGTTTGGGGATGGTGTTGCAGCGTTCGTAATGAGTCAGGTTGGTTCTGAAGATAACGCAGTAAAAATTGGTAAAATCACTCATGCAGTAAATTTTGATGATTCTGATTATAGAAAGGCATCTGTCAGATTAACTGGAAATACATCAAATCATATGTATGAACATGAACTTACCGCAGAAAGTGATATTTTAGAAAGGTCGTTAGCATATTCAAAAAAAGTTTTGGCCAAGTCATTAGGTAATGATATAGAAAGTTATGATGATAAATTAGCAGAAGGTTTTATGGCAGAACAAAAAAAAGTCATGATACATACGATACATACAGGAAGTCTAAAGATTTTAGACGGATTCAAAAATCTATATAAATTAGATAACAATCAGATTCAAGAATCATATGATACACTTAGGGAATATGGAAACCTCACAGGAGTAAGTATACCTACAGTTCTTGAAAAGGCAATGTTCCAAAATAACTCAATATCGGGAAAAGGTTTGTTAATTGGAATCACAATGGGTTTTGGTTTAGATATAGTAGAAGTTGAAAAAAATTAGAAGTTTTTCACATTAAATTATAAAAAAATTTTGTTACATTATTATTTTGCTGACACTCCACCGTCCACTGGCAAAATTGCACCAGTAGTCCAAGATGAGTCATCAGTTGCAAAATATAATACAGCTTTAGCAACATCTTCTGCCGTACCAATTCGTCCTAGAGGATGTTCTGCCGCAGTAATTTTCCGTTGTTCTTTAGTATTTAACCAAAGTGACCTTGTCATGTCAGTATCAATCACTGCCGCACAAACGCAATTTACACGAATATTGTTCTTAGCATATTCTAAAGCCCATGATTTTGTGAGAAGTATAATCGCTGCTTTTGCTGCAACATATGCGTCGGCATAAAAATTTTCAAATGCTTTTAGACCAGCATCTGATGAGATATTGATGATTGAACCACCATTTTTTTTCATATGTGGGATAACAGCTTTAGTAAATCTAAACTGACCGTTTAGATTTACATCAATAATTTCATTCCATTCCTTTTCAGAGATTTGATGTAATGGCTTCATTTTTGGCAGTAGACCCGCATTATTTACTAGAATATCAATCCTACCAAATTTCCTAATTGTTTTATTAATTACATTTTTTACATCATTTTCATTTTTAATATCGCCCGCAACAAAAAATAAATTTCCCAATTCCTTTGATGTTTGTTGTAATTTTTTTTGATTTTTTGAGGTAATTACCACATCCGCTCCCTCATCAACAAATAGTTTAGAAATTGCTTTTCCTATACCACGACTCCCCCCTGTAATTAAGACAACTTTTTTATCCAGTTTCAAATCAATCACCAAGAAATTGATATTCTATATTATCAAAATTTCTCATTAGGTTTTCTCTTGTCAATTCAATTAAATTGAAATATCTTTCTACATTCATATCATCTGATTTTGAAGTGATTTTTTCCCATCGAGTATATTCCTTGGTTGAAATTTTTTGAATAGGAACTACATCTATCATAACCCAACCACATTTTTTGTGAATATTCATCATTTTTTTATTATCTGAAAATAAAAACCCCGTTATCTTTGATAAATTTAATTCATCAAACATCCATCTTAGATATACTTTTTCAACAACAGTCATGAGTCCAGGTAAATTAAATGTCGGTTCCTTCATCATTGTATCCAAAATTGCAGTATTTGTGTTTTCATCATATTGTGAAGTACTAATAATTCCTATTTTTTCACTATCCACATATATCACAAACATAATTTTTTCAGGATTTCCTAAAACGTCTTTTTTAATCCATCTCTTTGTTTTTTCTTCAGTAATAGTGAAATCTGTAGCAAACATGTTTCTGTATTTTTCTCTCCATTTGGTTAGAAGATTTACTGTTTCTTCAGATTCATCAACTAGTTTTAAAATTACATCTTTTTCACAATATTTGATTTTTATACAATCAACGCAGCCAAGATTCTTTATTTTTTTTAATTTTTTGTGATAATGAGTCATTTGGTTTTTTTATTCATCAAGCTGGTAAAACTTCACTTAGGACATTTACGAAGTTATCAATTTGATCTTCAGATATAATATATGCAGGGTTAAACATTATAACTCTGCCTTCAGGAAGAATATTGATTCCACGCTTTCTCATTTCTGGCGTTACAGTGTTTTTAACTAAATCAGAATTTACGGCATCTATTCCGATTAGGAGCCCAGTACCTCGTATTTCTCGGACACTAGAATATTTTTCTAGTTTTTTTAACTTTTCTAGAGCATATTTACCTCTTTCATTAACTTGTTGGATCAAATTATCACGTTCTATAATTTCAAGTACTTTTAACCCAAGTGCACATGCCTCCTGTGTGCCCGTAATACTATTACCTCGGCGATGAATTTTTGAGAAAGGTACACCTTGTTCTTCTAATTTGTCCCACGCATCGATTATTTTTTCATTAAACAAGGTAGCAGCAACTGGATAATGTCCTGCACTTATTGCTTTTCCAAAACACAAAATGTCCGGCTTTACACTAAACGAGTCACTATAGAAAAACTTACCCGCTCTACCAATGCCAGTTGTAATCTCATCAGCAATCAAAAGTATGTCGTTTTGCTTGCAAATTTCTGCAATTCCATCCATGTATTCTAAGGGAAGTGGAACTGAGCCTCTAACACCCATTATTGGCTCATAGAAAAAACCTGCTATAGTTTTACCATTAGATTTTGCAAGTTCAACTTTTTGTTTAAAGTCACTTATAATTTCAGCAACCTGATCTCTCTTTTCATAAATTGGTGCATCAATTGAATACTGATTTTTTTCTGGATCTATCCACTTTAGCATCTCTCCGACAGAACCATGATAACTTCCCTTAATTGTAACAAATACAAGTTCTTCTTCAAGCTTACCTTTCGCTTGAAAATACTTTACGGCCTCTTTACGAGCATTTTCACATGCCATACTGCCAGTGGCAGAAAAAAGAAGCTGCGACATAGATGTACGCTTACAAATTGACTCCGCAAGTTCTTCAGCAAACGGATTTGTATATTCTTCATACAGATGAGTAGCTGTACCACCTATCTTCCGTTTTACTTCAAGAAGTTCAGGATTTCTCATGCCAAGTATGTTATACCAATAACCTGCAACTGCATCAAACAAAGTTCCATATTCCTTGGTAGAAATCATCAGACCTTCACCAGATAATACAGTGAAAGTTTGATCTCGCCTACCAAATTGTGGTGCTATTCTAGATTGTCGCATTATCGTTTTTCACTATTCCTGATGTATATATGAACAATTCTTATAATCAATCATGAATTTTTTTTACACATTCAGCAGCTATTTTGTCGAAATCAGCGCTATGTCGTTCCAAAAAAAGTCTCATTTTCTCAATTGGTATTTCTACATCGGCTAAAAAACCACTATAATGAAAATCTTGATCAAAGTCTGAATCAACATCATCCCAATTAAGTTCATATGAATTTTCTTCTATCAAATTAATATAGTAATTCAAATCTGAAATCTTAACATCTTTTTTTAATGATGATTTTATTGCATTAGGAAGTTCATCAATTGTTTTTATTTTGTGGACGGAGGGAAGAATTGAATAATCCAAGTCAGTAAAAACTATTGATGGTTTGTTGTATAATGCAGCTTCTAAACCAGATGTACTGGCTATTGTAATAACCAACGAAGATTTTTCAATCAAGTCTGCAGATTTGACTGAAGGATGGATTAATTTGACATTTGGTAACTTCATAATTTTTTTATAGTAATTAACAGAACGCCATTCACGGAAAACTTGAATCGGATGTTCTTTCACGTATAGTTCATATCCTGGAGGTAATGATTTTACAATATTTGTAATCACATCTATTTGGTTAGTATAATTTGGCGCTTGGATTAGTGTTGTTCTTTCAGGTTCCGCTTGCAACGGGAAATAAATTATTGGTTTTTTGTTTTTAATGTCACCTATTAAATTTTTGTTGATAAAAGATTCTCTGCGTCTTTTTTTTATTATAGAAAAAATTGTTCCTTTTAAAACTGCAAATTTTGATCTACCATAGTAAGTATAATGGGTTTTAGTGTTAGTATTACTTGAAAACAAAAATTTTAGAATGGCTTTTAAATAATTGGTTTTAGATGCTAGAAACTTTCCTGAATGACTGGTAGAGATATTACTATGTTTTTTCCAATAATTTTGTATCTCCACTAGAGAGCTAAAATGAAACTTATCTTTACTTTGCATGTTGTTTATTGAATGAAAGTCACTAGATATGATGACCTTACCCGCAAAAAATGCATTTCTGATCGTTAACACTTTGATACCTCTCGCTTTACAAATTTCATAGAAAAGATGGTTATGATGTAAATTGGTCACTCCTATGATTAAAAAATCAGGCTGTACTTCATCTAGTATTTTTTCAAATAACTTACATTCTTGTTCAAGAATTGATAATTTTTCATCAGATGAAAATTCATAATACTGATTCCATTTATTAAAAAAACGTTCGTTTGATATAAGTAATGAAATATTTATTTTGTATTTTTTTTCAATTAATTTTAAATATTCTGTATCTGGTTTTTCTGTTGTTTTCAAGATATGATCATGAAAATACCAAATCTTTGAAAATTTAATTAATTCTTGCTTCTGGAAAAATTTTTTTTGTTTATCAGTAACATCGAGAACTGCATAAATATCAAAATTATATTTTTCTTGAAGAGTTTTAGGAAGTCCTACATGTGCTAATGCATCATTCACCCAAAAAATTATTTTTGAATTCATTCATCTCATATCAAAATTATTTGAACTAATACTTTACTACGGATTAAAGTTCATATAAATTAATGAAATAATCAGAGAAAAAAATCTTACATTATAAATGATACATCATTATCATACTGGAAATAAATATAATTCAAAAATTTTTTAGACTGTAATTAAATATCAAAATTAATCCCTTGTGCCAACGGTAATTTAGATGAGAAATTCGTTGTTACAGTAGAACGTCTCATATATGACTTCCATGCATCTGAGCCTGATTCACGTCCTCCTCCAGTTTCTTTTTCACCACCAAACGCTCCACCAATTTCAGCACCACTTGGACCAATGTTGACATTCACAATTCCACAATCAGAACCACTTGGACCAACAAATTGCTCAGTTTCTAACAAGTCACGTGAAAAAATGCAAGATGATAAACCCTGTGGTACATCATTTTGTATTTTAATTGCCTCATCTATAGTGCTATATGACATTAGATATAATATTGGTGCAAAAGTTTCAGTTTTAGTTATTTCTTCCACTTTTTCTAGTTCTACGATTGCTGGCTCCACATAAATTCCTGAACCTCCATTAATGTTCACTCTTTTGCCACCAGTAACAATCGCTCCACCATTCTTACATTCTTGTAAGACATCTTGCATTTGATTAAAAGATTCTTCACTAATCATTGGACCTGTTAAAACATCGTCCTCTAATGGATTACCAAGTTTAATGGTTTTATAATATTTTTTTAACTTGGAAGCAAGTTCATTATAAATCGAATTATGCACTATAACTCTTCTTAATGTTGTACATCTTTGACCACATGTTCCAACAGCAGAAAAAATTATTGCTCTAATTGCTAGTTTCAAATCTGCACTTGGTGTTACAATCATAGCGTTATTTCCACCCAACTCCATTATCAGTTTACCAAATCGTTCAGTAACGTATTTGCTTAATGTCCTACCCATTTGGGTGGAACCAGTCAAACTTACTAGATCAATATTTTTGTCTTTTGCTATCCATTCAGCCTGTTCTTTATGTCCAATAATAATTTTGAATATGTCTTCTGTTGAATCACTGTGTTCTGAATGCTTTATTGCTCGCTGCCAGATTTTATAACAAGCAATAGCAGTTAATGGTGTTCTCGGTGAAGGTTTCCATAGTGTAGCATTACCACAAATTGTTGCTAATGCAAAATTCCAACTCCATACTGCGACTGGAAAATTAAAAGNACCTAAAACACCAAGTGGATGCCAAATTTCTTGAATTCTATGACCAGGCCGCTCAGATGGCATTGTTAAACCATACAATTGTCTTGATAATCCCACAGCGAAATCACAAATATCTATCATTTCTTGCACTTCGCCTAAACCTTCTTGTAAAATTTTTCCGCTTTCAATAGTAACTAATTTTCCCAATTCTTGTTTAGATTTTCTTAATTCATCTCCAAATAATCGAATAAGTTCTCCACGTTTTGGTGCAGGAATTATTTTCCATAAATCTTGAGCCTTTTTTAAGACGGATACCTTTTCTTCATATTCTAATCGATTTGATATCTTTATCTTCGCTAGCAAAGTTTGATCTATTGGAGTCACAACTTTAATTTCAGCATCTTTTATGCCGCTTGTTTTTTCATCAAACGAAAATATCTTTTCAGATGTATCAGTTTCAAGATAATTTATAGAAAAATCTTTCAAATTCTTCATTTCAAATTTTTCTAGTATATTTTCAAATTCTTTATTCTTCATCTTCCCTATCTATCAAATAAGTAATTATTTTTAAAAGGTATCATTTTACATCATTTTTACATGAAAATTGACAAATATGTATTTGGAGGTTTGAAAACAAAAAAAGAAAAGAAAGATTTAACAGAATTTTTTAGACATGAGACAACTGCGGAATATGGTGGATACCAAATGTTTGACGGAACCAGAACTCATCTAATGCATAATCCTGAAGAATTATCTGATTTCATATATTTTTTAAAAAGTTACGAAAAAAAGAAAAGAAAAAAAATTCGTAACTTTTTAGAAATTGGATTTAATTCAGGTAAAGTGAACACAGTTTTAAATAAATTTTTTAATTTCGAACAAATAGTTGCAGTAGATAATTTTACTGCTGATATCAGTAGTACAGACTTAATGGCGAATCTTAGAAGAAAGAATTTAACTTTGATTTGTGGAAATTCAGATAAAAAAGAAACTCTAAGAATTATAAAAAAATTTCAGCCTTTTGATCTTATTTTTGTTGATGCAAATCACGAGTATGTGGGCACAAAAAAAGATCTTAGTAATTATTGTACAATGTTATCAGATCACGGTATATTGGCTGTACATGACATTCATAGTCTGGAATATTCAGGTGTTAACAAAGCTTGGAATGAATTTAAACTTCAAAATAATTTTATGTTCAAGGAAATTGTTAATAAAAAATATTATTTTGTTTGTGGTGTAGGATTGGCTATTAAGAAACCCTAATCTTTAGTACATTTTAACAAAATTATTGGTTTTGAATTGTTTTCTATATACATTTCCTGCAGTAAAAACTCTATCTTCAAAAACTATATCATTATCTCCAACACCTAACAAAAATTTTTCTATGTCAGTAAGTTCTTTCTGTGTAATTTCGTCTAAATAGATTCTTTGATTCAATAGTTGTGGCGTATTTTTACGTCTTATATCTAGATACAAAACACGTCTTCTGTTTCCATTAATGTTAGTGGTTCCGCTATGCCAAAGATTTGCATCCATTAGAACAATACTTGACTTTTCTACGTCCAAAAATATTTCATCCTTATGTGAAGATTTATCCTTTAGATTTTCTTCAATCCAACCAGTTTTTTGATGTGTTTTTGGAACAACACGCATACACCCATTACTTTTATTTGCATCATCTAGAAAAATAAACGCTACAATATTTTGAGTTTTTTCATTTTCGCTTTTTTTCGGTATCCAATCTATATGAAAGTCCTGTAATCCAGTTCCTTTTTTTGGTTCGCGCATATCCAAAGCACCTATTTTTATATCATCCCCAAGAATAGAATAAACAACTTTCAGAATATTTTTTTCGTATAATAATTTCAGAAACAATTTATGTTTATTGAATAAGTTTGCTAATCTATAGGCTCCTGGCTGAAAATCTTTTTTGTATTTCATATATTCTTCCTTGCCTTCCCATCCACCTCGCCAAGATTCCTTTTGTAGCAATAAATCAATAATTTTTTTATACTCATTGATATTCTCAGTTATTAGCTCAGATTTTGGAATAACACAATATCCATTTTCATTAAAAAATTTTGCCAGTTGTGTATCTTCGGAATTTATTTTGTAGCCTAACTCATCAAGTATTGCCTTTACTGAATCAATCATAATGCAAAACCATGAATAGTTGAATTAAATTTTGCTAAGAATTTCATTTTTCACTAACATCAAAATTTTGTTTTTTTCAAAAGCCTAGCAGGAGAACCAGCTATTACAGAATTTTTTGGGAAATTTGACATGACTAAACTTGCAGTGCCTACAATGCAACCATCTCCAATTTCACAACCCGCATCTATTACTGAATTTGGAGCAATCCAACAGCCTTTGCCTATTTTTGCTCTGCCACTAATTACACTACCAGCAGTAATCTGGGCAGCTTTTTTTACAATAGAATTATGACCAACATGGACTATATCATCAATTTTAACATGATCTTCAATAATAGTTTGATCGATCTGAGATTTTTCTACAGTACAGTTAGAACCGATCCAAACATTATCTCCAATTAGAACAGAACCCAAATGCGGAAAATGAAAAAATTCATCAGCATCAAAGTAGAAGCTGAAGCCTTCACTACCAATTGTAGTGTTGGATAGTATCACCGAGTTTGAACCAATTTGTGCTTTACCATAAATACACACATTGGCAAGTATCTTGGTTTTATCACCAATTTTTACATTGTTTCCTATATAACAATGTGGACCAATGTAAACATCCTTTCCAATAGTTGAACTCTTTTCAACAACAGCAGTTTTGTGTATACCAGGACTAAATTCATCTTCCGTAAAAAATTTCATTGCAACACGTTGAAAATCAAGCCTAGG
>JYMV01007774.1_pt1 | contig 11757 bp, 13 predicted proteins | sample 338911 | NCBI WGS metagenome assembly JYMV01 (sample SAMN03354496, study PRJNA234377) | hydrothermal vent metagenome | biome: Deep sea; feature: Hydrothermal plumes at the Eastern Lau Spreading Center, Western Pacific Ocean; material: Seawater | place: Tonga | collected 2009 | depth 2000 m m
ACTGAGCTATTCAAACAAGGCATACCCGATACAGAAAAGGCAAAACAGCTTCTGCGTGCAGCATTGTCGTTGGATGTGACGGCAAGCCTGATTGAACCCCAGGAACAAGCCAGTGCCAAAGTAATCTGCAAAGAAGACTGTATTTTTGTCGGTAAAGAATGGGTGGTAACGACTTTTGAGCTTTTGTCTGATGACATGACCCTGATATGGCACACTGAAGATGGCCAACAACACCAAGCGGGCGAAGTGCTTTTCGAGCTACAAGGCAATACCAGAGCCATCTTAACCGGAGAACGCACCGCCCTTAATTTTGCTCAAACCCTGTCAGCTACAGCAACCACGGTAAATCATTACGCTTCCATACTAAGTGGCTACAACACGCAAATTCTGGATACCCGAAAAACCATTCCAGGTATGCGCTATGGTCAAAAGTACGCTGTGACCTGTGGCGGTGGTGCTAATCACAGAATTGGCTTATATGACCGCTTTCTCATCAAAGAAAACCACATTATGGGATGTGGCTCCATTGCCGCAGCCATCCATAAAGCCAGACAAATGCGTGATGATATTCTGGTGGAGGTTGAAGTGGAGTCACTGCTGGAATTAGACCAAGCTCTAAGTGCCGGAGCTGACATCATTATGCTGGATAATTTCAGCCTCACCGATGTCGAAACCGCCGTTAGCCGCAATAATAGTCAATGCAAACTGGAAGTGTCAGGCAATGTTGAAGCCTCACGGTTATTGGAAATCGCTAAAACCGGGGTAGATTTTGTCTCTTCAGGAGCTATTACCAAAAATATTCGCGCTATAGATCTATCTCTAAGACTCAATAATTAAGCTTGTCCCTCTAATTAACGCAAAATAGTTGTGAACAACTTCACAACTGTGCCGCTTTTTCGGGCAAAAAAGTCACGTTTGAGAATCAGTTATCAAAATACATGCTTTATCAAGCGGTTTTTTGTGTCTAATCTTGTCATTACAAACTAAATAGCAGAAAGCGAAACTTGCCCATTGCAAATTGCCTTCTATACTGAGTTTGGAAAGTTGTCTTTTTATTGTAAATTCAATGAATAGCGACTTAACTATAAGCTAACAACAATGCCGCATAATTGCGCAACTGGAGATAGAAAATGAATCAAGTCAAAAACAACCAAAAAGGTTTTACATTGATAGAACTGATGATTGTTGTCGCAATTATCGGTATCCTGGCAGCGATTGCCCTACCTGCATACCAGAGCTACTCTGCACGTGCATCCTTTAGTGAAGTAATTTCCGCAGCCAGCCCTGCGAAAACTGCTGTTGAAGTCTGTGTGCAAACTGGCTCACCAGCGGATTGCTCAAACCTGACTGTACAGTCTGGCTGGACAGCATCATCACTGGTTAACACCATTGCCTTTGGTGGTAGTGAAGCTGACGGATACACAATCACGGTCACGCCGGCAGCTGGCGTAGTATCAGGTGTTACAGCGTCAGAAACTGATGTCCTGACGGGTACCGTCGCAAGTGGTGCAGTAACCTGGGCTCAATCTGGTGGTTGCCAGGCAGCTGGTTTATGCTAAGCCTCTCATAATTAAAGAAAAGCCCGGTGAAAACTGGGCTTTTTCGTTTATGGTCTATATTTATACTAAAGGAAACCACTCTTAAGATTATGGCAGCAAAAGAAGCAGGTAAGATTGAATTCGTCTGGTCCGGGAAAAACAAAAAAGGACAAACCATCAAAGGTGAATTCGTTGCTGATTCGCTCAATGAAGCAAAATCCATTTTGCGCCGTCGTGGGATCTCCGTTTCCAAGATAAAAAAGGCCCCCAAACCACTACTGGGTGGTGCCAAAATTGAAGCCCTGGATATTTGCAATGTGTCCAGACAAATAGCCACTATGCTTACCGCCGGCGTAACACTTATTCAAACTCTGGAAATGATTGGTCAGGGACATGATAAAGCCCCGATGCGCAAGATGCTGGGCCATATTACTGCCGAAGTACAATCCGGTAACCCCCTGTCTTCCTCACTGAGAAAATATCCGGATTATTTTGACGACCTGTACTGTGATCTGGTGAAAACCGGCGAACAATCCGGTGCATTGGAAGATATCTACGATCGTATCGCAACTTATAAAGAAAAAGCTGAGGCCCTTAAGTCTAAAATCAAAAAAGCCATGTTCTATCCAGTGGCGGTAGTAGTAGTCGCCTTTGTTGTAACCACAATCCTGTTGATATTCGTGGTACCTCAGTTCGAAGAGATCTTCGCCGGATTTGGTGCTGAATTACCGGCCTTTACCCAGTTTGTATTAAACATATCCAATTTCGTGCAGAACAACGGCCCCTTTATCGCTGCCGGTATGTTCATCTTTGCCGTGCTGTTTAAGCGTGCCTACAAGAATTCTCAAAAACTCAGAGATAATCTGGACGCCCGACTACTGAAAGTGCCGGTTATCGGAGAAATACTGGTTAAAGCTTCTATCGCCCGATTTACCCGCACCTTATCCACCACTTTCGCCGCAGGTGTACCACTCATTGAAGCGCTGGAATCAGCGGCAGGAGCAGCTGGCAACGCAGTATATCGCGATGCAATCCGCTACATGAAATCTGAAGTGTCCGGGGGGGAACAGATGAATATCGCGATGCGCTCCACTAACGTCTTCCCTCCGATGGTGGTACAAATGGTAGCCATAGGCGAAGAGTCAGGTTCGGTTGATGCCATGTTAGGTAAAATTGCTACTATTTACGAACGCGAAGTGGATGATATGGTTGACGGCCTTACATCACTGTTAGAGCCCATTATCATGGCTGTACTTGGCGTAGTTATTGGCGGACTCATCGTCGCCATGTATTTACCTATATTCCAACTGGGTATGGTGGTGTAAACTCTGCCCCTCATCCCCAAGAAGAAAAATAACAATGGAAAACCTGTTACTCGTATTTGATGTCTATCCCTGGCTGTTCTATCTGGTGGTACTGTTTGTTGGTTTGACCGTGGGCAGCTTTTTGAATGTAGTTATCTATCGCTTGCCCGTGATGATGGAGCGGGATTTCAAATGTGCCTGCGAAGAGCATTTTGAAACGACGATTGCATCATCAGAAAAAGCCTCATTACCCGAAAGATTTAATCTGGCTGTTCCTGCTTCAACCTGCCCATCCTGCGGCCACAAGATTCGCGCATGGGAAAATATTCCGGTGCTAAGCTGGCTCTGGCTAAAAGCTAAATGCAGTCAATGCCAGGCCCACATTTCTGCTCGCTATCCCTCCATTGAAGCACTGACTGGCTTATTATCCGTTGCCCTTGCCATGCATTTTGGGCCCAGCCAACAATTGCTATTTGCATTAGTATTTTTGTGGAGCTTAATCGCTCTGACCTTTATTGATATCGACACCATGCTATTACCTGATCAGATTACCCTGCCCCTGATGTGGCTGGGTTTATTGCTCAGTCTCAACAATACCTTTATCAGTACAAGCGACGCATTACTTGGGGCCGCTTTGGGTTACATCAGTTTATGGAGTGTCTATTGGGCATTTAAATTACTCACCGGCAAAGAAGGCATGGGCTATGGGGATTTTAAACTCCTTGCTGCACTGGGAGCCTGGACCGGTTACAGTTACCTACCCGTGATCATCATTTTATCCTCGTTTGTGGGCGCTATTATTGGCATTTTGATGATGCTAACTAAACAGACCGAAAAAGGTCAGGCCATTCCTTTTGGTCCCTACCTTGCCATCGCCGGACTTATCACCTTTTTTTATGGTGATGCAATCGTTAACTTTTACTGGCAGCTGATTCTCTGATGAGCGGTTTTATTGTTGGCCTCACTGGCGGAATAGGCTCGGGTAAAACGACGGTGTCGGATATGTTTGCAAAGCACTACAATATCGACGTGATAGATGCCGATGTGATTGCTCGTGAGGTAGTAGAACCCGGAACACCTGCCTTAAAAGCCATTCAGGAAAAGTTTGGCTCAGAGGTGCTCACTAGAGATGGTCAACTAAACAGAGCAGAATTGCGACAAAAGGTATTTAGTGATACTGAGCTTAAAAACTGGCTGAACCAGCTGTTACACCCGTTGATCAGAGCTGAGATGCTAGCTCAATGTCGCGCAGCCGAATCCAGCTACGCTATTTTGTCCATCCCTTTACTCGTGGAAAACCAGTTGCAAGCGTTAGCGCACCGGGTTTTGGTGGTAGATTGCTCAGAAGAAACGCAATTGTGCAGAGCAAGTCAACGTGACGGGGTTGGAGAAGCGCAAATAAAAAGTATAATGCAGGCACAGGCTAGCAGAAATGAGCGACTGGCACTTGCCGACGATGTGGTTGTTAACGATGGTGACATCGAGCAATTGCAGCTTCAGGTTGCCACATTGCACAATAAGTATTTAACTTTGGCGCAGGCTTCAGATAGCGCCGACAATAAACGATAGCAAGTAATAACCCATAATAACCGATTTGAGCAGAATGCATGTCTAATACCGTTTATGAATTTCCACTAAACGAAAAAGTACGTACTTACTTGCGCCTGGAGCAATTATTTAAGCAATTACACTCAGCCAGAGAGTGCTCCGAAGACTGGCAGTTTATTCATTTTTTCGATTGTTATTTTACGCTGCTGGAATTATTGGAGCGGCTGGATATGCGTACCGATATCCTGAAGGATATCGATAACCACGAAAAGAACCTGCGTCTTTGGGCACAACACCCAAAAATTGATAAAGAAGCTTTAGATATGGCGTTACAGCGTATTCTGGAGCTAAAAGCCAAACTGAAAAGCAGTGCAAAAGTGGGTTCAGGTTTGCGCGGCGAACGCTTTCTGCTGTCTATAAAGCAACGCTTTTCTATTCCCGGAGCCACTTGTAGCTTTGATTTGCCCAATCTGCATTATTGGCTAAAACAACCGGAAGCTAATATCAAAGCGGATATTGAACGCTGGATTGGCGAATTTAGCCTTATCCAACAGGCGATTGAAATCACCTTATCTTTCCTGCGGGAACGTGGCCGTTTCGAATCGATAGAGGCTGCCAAGGGTTTCTACCAGGGTGTTGCCGATGACAAAAACGACTTGATCCGTATTCACTGCGATGCCAATGACAACTACTACCCCACCCTAAGCGGCAATAAATACCGATACGCAATACGCTTTATGCTGTTTGAACCCGACGAACTGGGTCAGGTCTCTGTAGACAAAGTAATTAACTTTAAACTAGCCTGTTGTTAACAGGCATCTCCTATTATTTCTGGTATCCATATTAATGAAAGTAAATTGCCCCACCTGCCAAACTGAAATCGAATGGTCAAAAGACAACGAACACAGACCTTTTTGCAGCAAACGCTGTCAGCTTATCGATCTCGGAGAATGGGCCGACGAAAGTCACACTATTTCTACCCCGATAACACAATCCAGTGAAATCAGTATCGATCCGGAAGATATCGAAGAGATGCTGGCCAGACAAAACAACCAGCATTAATTATCAGGTCCTAGCGACCATCTATTATTGCCAGAGGGTCTAAGCGTTTATCCTCTTTGATGATTTCCAGATGCAAATGCGGTCCGGTTGTCTTGCCTGTGGCGCCAACCAGCCCTATAGTCTGGCCGGTATAAACCATCATGCCCGGCTGTACTTTTATTTCGCTCAGGTGAGCATAGAGGCTCTCATAGCCATTGGCATGCTGCAGTACAACAACTTTGCCATAGTTTTTAGATAAGCTCGTTTGATCAGCGATAACCACCAGGCCATCGGCAACCGGAGTTATGGGTGTTCCCTTGGGCGCACCAAAATCAACCCCGCCATGCTTTTTGTATTGCCGCAGTTGAGAAACATGACCAAACCCCGAGGTGATATGGGTATCTGCCAATGGATAAGCCCAACTCTCCGAATCCTGTATTGGAGCAGCGGAATATTGCACTTTGGCAAACAAGATACCACTGAACAGGGTAACCATAAGCGCTAGCAACAACATCAAACCGGAACGTTTATGAGAATTCATAATGAGCAGAAAACGCTTTTTGTAATCCTCTGCCCCTAAATTACTACTGCTAAAACCAGGCATCATAGCAGCGCTTGATTGAGTGCTGCGCTTGAGTGAATTCAGCAGTGCCCTAGCATAAGACTTGCGACAAAGGTCATTTCTGCCCAGCGTGATCTGATCGCAGCGAAACTCCATTGAACGAACAAATTGCTTTTCCATTAAACGAATAAACGGATTAAACCAGCTTAGAATGACAACTAATCGCCAGGCTAAAACCGCAAGGTGATCACCACAAGAGATGTGAGTTAGTTCATGATACAGCAGAGCCTGCTGTTCCGTGGCTGGCAATGCTTTAAACTCTTCAGGCACGTAAACTCTGGGCTTAAACACACCAAACACAAAAGGCGAGCCGCCTGCAGGTAATTGATAACACTTGTGTCGTCCCAGTTTTACTACCTCAGCGCTCCGACAAACTCTGTGCAACCCTGTGTATTGATACAACAGCTTGCTAAGTAAAAATAATACCCCGGCGATATAGCATGACCAGAGAAAAATCGCAGTCCCATTATTTGGTACTGACAAGTCGGAGCCTGTCAGTTGTGAAGCTGACATGGGCAAGATAGATTCAGGAATGGAAGGCAATGTAATCGCCACCGGGATTGCGCTAAATTCGAAGCCTTCCGGTACCGGCAATAATGGGCAGAAAGCCAGTAACAGCGCTCCCCACCAGATACTAGCGTTGGATGGATACCGCTTTGCCAAATAAACAGCAAGTCCACACAATATACCGGTCCACAGCAGCCATAAACCGCCCATAGTCAATATTTCAATCATTTTAACGCCCCACTCCCTTGTCACTGCTGACTTTTTCCTTACCCACATTATCTTCAGGGAGATTGTCAGTACCTGAATGATGGTCTTTTGGCTCGCAAAGCTCAGCCAGAACCGCTTCTAACTCACCCAATTCTTCATGGTTGATTAATTTGCTGTCGGAAAACATGGCTACCGGTAGTGGTTCATCCAATTCCATCACCTGCTTTGCGAAATCCCGCGCAAGCAACGCCAGTGTTGGTACCTTTGCCAATATAGCAGTATAAATTTTCCGATTACCTTGCCTGCCCTCAGCGATTAAACCTTTGTCTGCCATACGTTCCAGTGTTTTTCGGGTAGATGAATAGCTCCAACCCAGTTTCACTTGTAACGCTTCATGGATATCGCTTCCGGTTCTGGGCTCTTTCTTCCAGAGCAGTTTTAGAATGGTAAGTTCTGTAGAATTGGGCTTCATGATTCATCCTTAATGTGACATGTGTCGCAGAATAACAAAACCCAAGGTGCGACACAAGTCGCACTTGAAGTATTTATCAATCTACCACTTAGAAATGCGTAAAGCTCACCACGACTCAGAGCTCGGATAATATGCGGTTAGCGTTCTGTCAGCAGCGCCGTTATGACTCCTGCTAATTGTTCTGTAATGCTGTCTATATCTTCAGGCATAGATAACGCGGTAACTGAATAGCCTTCTACATAAGGAATGATAATTGAAACTGCCAATGACAAGCCTTTATCACTGTTAGATACCGGCCTAAGTAATTCAGAAAGAATAGTAACCATCTCCCGGTAATATTGCTTGATATGTGCATCGATGGCGGAGTTCCTGGTAGATATCGCCCAGTACTCGCGAAATATTCGGCACATTTCAGAAACTTTTAAGCCGTGAGACAAAAACGATTTCAATAGTTCTGTTAGGTCAGAATAGATCGATTCAGGGTTAGTGAGCGGTCTCATAGCACTCATCTCTTGCAGACAAGCATTAAAATAGCGGTCTGCCATCGCCTTAAGCAGATCATCTTTTTGTTTAAAGTAATATTGAACGTTGCTCAGTGACATCTCCGCTTTGACAGCCACCTGGCGCATAGTAACGCCATAGTCACCTTCATTTTTTAGAAGATTCAAAGCGACATCGATAACTTTTTCAGCTTTGCCTGATTTTCTCATAGTGCTTTTATAGTCAGCTCAAACTTTAAATAAATATAAATCAATACTTTATCCGAAAGAATCGGATTTTCTGAATTTTCTCGTTTGACATAATAGGTCAAACGACCTAAATTAACAACAAATAGGTCACATGACCTAACATGTAAATCGAGGAAAATTTATGAAAAATATACTGAGAACCCCAGACGAATGCTTTACAGATCTGAAGGATTACCCTTTTGAGCCTAACTATATTGAGGATTTACCAGGTTACGAAGGATTGAGAGCACACTACCTCGATGAGGGCAATAAACAGGCTGAAGAAGTATTTTTGTGTTTACACGGAGAGCCGGCATGGAGTTATCTATACAGAAAAATGATTCCGGTTTTCGTGAATTCTGGAGCCAGAGTTATCGCTCCAGACCTCTATGGTTTTGGCAAGTCAGACAAACCAACGGATGAGTATAACTATAGCTTTGAATTTCATCGTAACTATCTGATCAGGCTTGTCGAAAGATTAGACCTCAAAAATATCACTCTGGTTTGCCAAGATTGGGGCGGTCTGCTCGGATTGACCTTACCCCAAGACATGCCTGATCGTTTTAAACGATTACTGATTATGAATACCGGACTGTTAGTTGAGCCTGTTACAGCTCCCGCATTTTTGCAATGGAAACAAGACATTACAGGACCTGATATGCTTGAGCTGGATAAATTTTTTAAGCAATACGCTCCTTCAATTGACGACGAAGAAGCAAAAGCCTATGCAGCACCATTTCCAGACAAGCGTTATCAAGCAGGTGTTCTTAAGTTTCCCAAAATTGTGGCAGATCCAGACGCCGCATGTGTGGAAATCTCGCGCCGCGCATTTTCCTACTGGAATGAACAATGGAACGGCCAATCCTTTATGGCGATAGGCATGCAAGACAAAATGTTGGGGCCTGATGTTATGTATTACATGAAAGATGTAATAAAGGGCTGCCCGAAACCTATGGAAATTGCAAATGCCGGGCACTTTGTGCAGGAGTATGGCGAAGAAGTGGCCATTGCTGCATTGCAACACTTTAGTCAATAAGGAGATTCTGAGAGATGAAAATACTGCACCTTGTGTTTCACCCAAACCTGACATCCTCACGCGCCAATAAGATCTGGACACAGCAATTGGAGGACTCGGGTAAAATTCACATAAGTCGGGACATGTACGCTGAATATCCTGATTTTAATATCGATGTAGACAAAGAGCATAAACTCTTATTGGAACACGACCGCATTGTGCTGCAATTCCCCATTTACTGGTGGTCTATGACACCGCTGCTAAAAAAATGGTTGGATGATGTGCTTCAATACCAATTCGCATACGGCAGCAAAGGCGACAAGTTGGCCGGTAAAGATTTGCAAATCATCTGCTCGGCTGGCGGACAGGCCAAAAACTACAATGGTTTTCACATGTTTGCCACGGTTCCTGAGATTTTAAAACCTTTTCAACTTACTGCGAATCTAGCCAAAATGAACTACGCTCAGCCATTATATATGTTCAATGCTGACGCCTGTTCTGAGGAAGAAATCCGATTATTCGGCGATAAATGGGTGGAATTGATTGCCGACCCGAGACGTGGTGACGGACTTAAATTCACCAACGAAAAAATACACGAAGAGTTAATCGATGTTTATCAACAACTAGGCTTGGCCTGATTGTTCACAGTGACTTTCCAAGAGACAGGCCTTTGTTCCTGACTCTTGGAGTTTCTTATCTAACACACCATACCAATATCCTGTTCGATGAGGTTTTCCCTTAACGTCTTATTCCCCCTGGTATCTACATGCCACAAGTTAGCTCCGATTCGACCATTGCAATCAAACCATTCTGTTAGTACCAGATAACCGTCATCAACCGCTTTAAAGTAGCTTGGATATTCCCCACCGAAAAACATAAAGTGTAATTCATGAGGCCGATCTAAGTCTCCCAGAAACATCTGCAGGTCGTCCTGATTATCCACCACTGTGACCTGTTCCCCCGATAAGGCCACCAGATAAATTGGGCACCAGAAAGGCAAACAACCATGGTCATAACCATACTCACTGAAGGCTTCGTTTAAATAGAACAATTGGATTTCAGAAAGCTCTGCTTTTATTGCACTATCGAATTCATATAAAACATCGAAATCTGTACTACTGTCCTGTGCATAATCTGATTGATACGAACGGACTTCTACGTAATCTGGCTCTCCTGAAAAGTTGTAGTCCTGCAGCGCAGATTCGCCTTTAGGAGTTAATATCTGATAATTTTGCTGCGTCGCATAATTGTTCAGGTATTCAGAGACATCGGTGCTGTTTTCAGGTGTCACGATAACCCGGCTGTTATCAACTGGCGGATTACTTCCACCAGACCCGCAGGCATTTAACAACAGGAAAAGGCTACAAATTAGCGCGCGTTTCATTTTAACACTCCTTGTATTAATTAAGATTAGATGGCAATGACGGTTATTAAAACAACCAATTAGTGACATTGGACATACACTCAGACGACTATCTGGCGAATTTAATTCCTCAAATAAGCAAAAAAATTCCAAAATTTTTGAGACGAAGTAAAAACCGGACCATCAGATATTTTTTTATACAATTCGCGAAGCCCCCGAGCTTGCCTACTGGCACCTGGACCAATCCATCAGTAGAATGTTCAGCTATACAAATAACTTGTTTCTATTATGGCGACTGAGCACTCTTCACTTCTATTCGGCTTTAGCAGCATAACCATTGCTACAGCCTTGTTCTTTACTATCATCCTTTGTAATGAACTGTGTTATCGGATAGGTAAACTGGTTCAGGCGCGAACTGATGACGAGGTCAAAGCCTTAACGGCTTCCGTGCAAGTCAGTATTCTTGGCTTATTGGCGCTGTTAATTGGTTTTACTTTCAGTATGTCGATGCAACGATTCGACAATCGCAGCATGGCCTTAATCGATGAAGCTAACGCTATAGGCACTGCAATATTAAGGGCCGACCTATTACCCTCAGAACAACAGGCTGCAATTAAGCCAGTGCTGCAAGAATACGTGAAAGCCCGGATTGAGATGTCAGCGGTGGATTTAACACTTGCCGAAGAACGCCAGGCCTACAACCAGCGCATTGCAGCCATTCAAGCTGAATTATGGTCATTGGCGATTGCGGCATCAGCAGCGGACGCTAGACCAGCCACAACCGGCGCCTTCCTGAATTCGTTAAACGAACTGATAGACCGACAAAGCAAACGCAGTGCGCTGTTAAAAGCCCACGTTCCAGAGCCAATATTGTTGTTGTTACTTTTTGTGATTGTGGCCTCCATCAGCATGATGGGTTACTCATCTGGTTTGAGTAATAAACGAGTCTTTGTGCCTTTAGCATTAATCTCGTTCTTAATTACCCTGATAGTGTTCATTATCATTGACCTGGATCGACCTAAACGCGGTTTGATCACCGTAGATCAAAGTGCACTAGTGGAATTGCTGCAAATAGACTCTGATTAGTTACAAGAAGTCAGAGTTATGTGGGGAGTTTTTCGCGCACCATCGAACGATGGTCAAAGGTACTCCCCAATCGCCAGTAAATAGATATTGTTCTTCATAGCAACCCATTGCCTTTATACGGATAGCGCGTTCCCACAAATAGCCTTTGAGCTTCTCTCTATATAATCTGCGATTGCTTTAGGGCTGCAACTCCCCTTTCCAAGGAGCCAGTCAATGATTATTACTAGCTGAGTCTCGGCTAATTGGTGAGCAGATAGTATTATCGGTATCGCAGGTTTAATAGATTTTGATTTGCACAAAGTATCTAATTTAAACTCGACTTTCTC
>JYMV01018482.1_pt1 | contig 11757 bp, 11 predicted proteins | sample 338911 | NCBI WGS metagenome assembly JYMV01 (sample SAMN03354496, study PRJNA234377) | hydrothermal vent metagenome | biome: Deep sea; feature: Hydrothermal plumes at the Eastern Lau Spreading Center, Western Pacific Ocean; material: Seawater | place: Tonga | collected 2009 | depth 2000 m m
CATCAGCACTGCGCCAATGGCAAAATTCGGAGCTATGATGCCGCCAAGTTTATGTTTTGTGCAAAGCGCCTGCAGTTCTGCAATCTCTTCCGGAAGCAGTCCGCTGGTACCAATTACTGGCCGGGCTCCAGATTCGATGATGCAGACAGTGTTTTTCAATGCAGAAGAGGCAATAGTGAAGTCCACCACAACCTGGGCCTCGGATTGACTGATTGATTCAGAAAGATTATCACCTAAATCCGTTTGAGCAACTAGTTCCAATTCAGGATCTTCTCTGACAGCTTTAATGGATTCCTGGCCCATTCGGCCCATGGATCCATTGATTAATACACGTGTGAGACTCATTGCAGGTTTGAGGGTATTGATTTAGCTAAATCTAAAACAGTCTGAACTCTAAAAAGATTTGATTCTCTTTCTGCTGTTTCAGTTTTGCACTGAAAGTATAGTTTACATGATCAGCGAATTAGCAGAAAAAGACAAGGCACAGAGTACTGATTTAGCTTCGGGGAGAATTTCAGACTTTTTACGGGACAGTCATTTATGAGTAAATGCAAATTTTATCTTATCCGTTCCAAAAAATCTGAGGAAATGGTGGACGGTTTACAGCAGATTGCTTTGGGTTGCGAAAACAGAGCGGATGCACACGGATTTCTCTGGATTGATGCAGAAAACAATATTCGGCAAATTCAGTTGCTGTTTGGAGAAATTGTGCTCGAATGGTTTGCAGGAAAAGGCATGAAGTGCAGCAGGACAAACCGTGACCTGGAAGTTCCGGAAGGAATCGGATATCAAAAAGGCGCACGAATCCTGCACCCTCTTGAGGATACAACGCTAATAGAGTCAGTTTTGGAGGAGGGCAGGAATGCAGAATTTCCTCCGGAATGGTCGGCAAAAATTCTGGAAAAATTTTAGTTTTGGTGTCTCACCGTTTCAGGCGTTACTACCAGTTGTAACCAATTCCCAGGCTTGCCACCTGTCCGCTGATTTTCTTTTGCCTCAGTGCCTTTGTATCATCACCCATGTCATAGGCACTCCATTCAAATTTTTCCTGGGACAAACCAATTCCATAACTCATTCCCGTGCTGGGACTGAAGCCCAAATGGATTCCGTTTTTGTCAATCTCCGACCATTTTGTATCTGTACCGAACATGATAGAATTTGGAGCATTCTGATGTTGAATCAAAGAGTTTATGTTCCTTTCGTAAAAGCCGGAGAAAAACAGTTCTGTGCAGAGAAAATGCAGGAATCCCGGTGCGCTGAAAATCACTTCCATTTCAAATTTATCAAGTGTTGACTGAGACTGTTCTGTAAACATCGTCACTGCAATTCCATTTATAGAAAAACTTGCAGGATTGTTGCGGAGGATGTGATAAAATTCCGCACGAAACCAATCGGACAGCAATGCCAATCCGCCAAAATTATCCTTGAATTTCAGACTGGGATTTATTTTTCCGGTTTCAACTGAAGTAGTTTGGTTGGATTTGAGAAAAATACTACCCGTGTAAATACCTTCAATATCAAATGTTGAATTTATTTCTCCGGCACTCAAATATAAATAACCAAGATTGACTAATAGGTTCCAACCCAGAGAGGTGAATTCCACATCCTCTGTCTGGACTGAGGTGGATGTATAGAAGCTGTTTTCATTTGTTAAATCTGATTAGGCTTTCATGCGAGTGTTTTTATAAACCAGTCCCAGACCTAAATTATCAAAAAAAAGGTGGTTTCCCAGGTGGAAATTAATATTCTGCAGGCTTATGGTTTTATCCCTTGTTGCTGTATTAGAGGAAGGATAGGTAGTCCCGATATTGATACTGTCACTTGCACCGGAAATTTCAATTCCAAAGGCCGGCTTTGCGGGATCACTTCCGTAAACTGTAGATATCAACAACTGCTGTCTTTTTTTGGAAATACTCTCTGTCTCACGAGCCGGTTCCAGCGTAGCCGATGTAAGAGTGGTTTTTAGGTGCTTGACGTCGTACTGATCCTGCTGATAGTTCAAAGCAATTGTGTTCATGCGCCTTGTCAGCAGTACTCCCGGCAATACTGCAGAGCGGTTACCGTCAAAAGATTGTGTTACTACTTCTGCAATTAAGACTGGTGGGCTTGACGTAATCAGGATCAGCAGAAGCAGCGGTATAATTCCGGTTCGGTTCATAACACTCCTGAAAAATTGGTTCTGCCTGGAATGAGATTCAGGCTGATACGGATAAAGAAATTACCCGTTTTTATGATAAACAGAAATACTGTAAAAACTCAGGAAACAAAAAGTTGGGGGGCAGGCAATACAAAAAAATTCCCGGCGGCTTCTCCTGACAGAGATGACGCCGGGATATGAAGAATACTCCGAAAATACTTTTACAGTTTAAACTGCAGAAATCTCAATTTGCCGGTCTTAGAAGCCAAATCCGAAAGTTACCACAAAAATACCGGCAAAAGCACTGACATCCGTCGAAGTTTTGGTTGCCTGCGCCAGAGTGGTAGTAGTTTCGGTACCGGACTTGAGTTTAACTGTTATTGTATCACTCAGTTTGCTTCCTCCCTGATACCAGTCTATTCCGTAGTATCCGCCCCAGTCATAGGTCCATTCGTTTCCAATTCCATAATTCAACTGGGTAATGGAATAATCGATGTCATAGGTAGCCCCTGAATAAACCCAGTCAGGATAAGAAATTTTGTAACTAGCATATCCGAACGGAATATTGAATGAGTTTCCGATATAGTATCTGCCGGTTACTTCTGCAGTACTGAAATTAATATTTTGGGCTTTCGTTGAATAACCCGTTGATGAGTTATAGTCCGTATAGGAATAACTGTATTTCCCGGAACCGTAAGTCAATCCAAAAGTCCAGTCTTCACCGGGAAACTCCAGCACAAACGGAGTTGATGTTGCGTACATTAAATGAATTCCTGTTTTCATTCCTAATCTTAACGTCATGTCTTTTCTGTTGGAAGCAGAGTCGGCCGCAAAAACAAGGCCACCGCAAAAGAAAACTGACAAAACCAGCAAACTTAATATCTTTTTCATAAGTATCCTCAGGGTAAAGAGTTGTTAAATGCAAACAGCAGAATTACTGCTCACAAAAATTATCGAAAAGGGCTCATGCTGATCCGGTGCTATCTGTCCTTGTACAACACTCATCATCCTGCCGAAAAACTTGGGTTGCCGGACAAATCACTGAACCTTATGCAATCATTAAACCAATGATTTATTTATCATTCTTGACCTGCATGAAAAATATGAAAAAAACAGAAATTTTTCTCTTGTCAGAATAAAAGAACTGGAGTATATGTCATAAAGTTAAATTGAGATGGAAATTTTTACTGGGAAGGGACAGACAAGCAGGGTTCACTGCACGAAGGCGCACTGGAGTCGCATAGCCGGGAGGCAGCCAAAGAGCATCTACTGCAGGAAGGATATTACAGGGTTCGCTTTTGGAAAATTCAGCAGTCACATCTGCACAGGAGTTTAAACAATACTGAGATCACAGAATTTTTGCTGCAACTGCACCGCCTGCTCAAATCCGGAGTTGAATTGGATGATGCTTTAGGGTTTGCGGTACAGGAGCAAAAAGACCATGTTTTGAGTTTCCTGCTCTGCCGGATTCGGCAGGATTTGCGGGACGGACTTTCAATGAGCAGCGCTTTGCGGCACTACCAGGCATTTCCGCAGATTGTCGCAAAAATGATTGAGGTTGCGGAAAGTACCGGACGACTGACAGAGGTGCTGGGGATGCTGTTGGAATTTTACCAGTTTCAACAAAAAATGATTCTGGAGCAAAAACGGCTGCTCAATTATCCTCTGGTTGTATTCAGCATTTTCATAGTCCTGTCTCTGGGGGCAGTTATTTTCATGGTGCCGATGTTTAAGCGCATGTACGCAGGTCTCGGCGAGGACCTGTTTTGGTTGACTCGGGCTCTGGTAAAATTAAGTGATTCCCTGCTCTTTAATCCGGAAGCATGGATTTTAGGCACACTGTTTTCCGGAGCTATAATTGTTTTTGTTTACAGATTGTTTGGATGGTATTGGCTCTTGAATCTGATTCCCGGTGGAAAGCGTCTTCAGCAAAGCGTACAGATGCTGTTCTACAGTCGTAGTATGGAAATCATGCTTCTCACAGGTGTTCATTTGCAGGAGGCACTGGCTTTGGCGGAAGAGATGTTTCCGAAGCTGCTGCGCAAACGAATTGCTCCGGTACGGGAAGCAGTTGATTCCGGAAAGTCCCTGTGTGATGCTTATGCAATGGTTCCGGTTTTTTCGCCAATGTTTGTGAAAATGGTTGCTCTCGGAGAATCAAGTGGACACCTTCCTTCAAGTTTTGCGCGAATCGGCTCACACAATCAGGAAGCACTGAAAAAAATAATGGCCTGGGCCAGTACGCTGATTGAACCGCTGTTGATGATTTTGATCGCTTTGGGCGTGCTTGGCTTTCTCTTATCGATGTACCTTCCCCTGTTCAGAATGGCTGAGCGGTTTTAAATCAAACGGCAGCTCTTCTCCCGAATAATCCAGCGCCCTTTCCATCCAGTTTGGCGAGTCCGGATGATGTACTTGAAAATCCGGGATGTGACCGAGACCGATTTCCAGCAGACGCAGAATCAGTTTAGCAGTCAGGCCCCAAATATCAAAACCCTGATAATCAAAATGATGTGCCAGTACAGTTGCAATCGGTGTTTTGAATTCCTCGGTCCAGTGATTGTCGCCGTTCATGAAAAAGGTGAGGGGCACCTTGAAGACTGATTCAATTTCAGCTGTATTTAGAAGAGGCGCAAAATCTTCGGGAATGAGACCGACAAAGGGCGTGACCAGATAATAATGCAGTGAGAGAATCTGGTCCAGTGTGCCGATAATTTCTACGTTTTCCGGAGGCAGACCTATTTCTTCATGGGTTTCACGGAGTGCAGTTTCCAGTGAATTTGCATCCTGTGTGTCCTGCTTCCCTCCCGGAAAAGAAACCTGTCCTGCATGCGAGCGCAGTTGCTTAGAACGCTGAGTCAGCAGGACAAATAGTTCACCCTCAGATTCCAGCAAAGGTATAAGCACAGAGGCACGCTTTTCGATTTGTGTATTTTTAAGCGGCTGGTGTCCGGCAAGACCGTGTCTTATTTTATTTAGCATAGTGCCTGAAAAATAAAGATTATTAGCTATCAGTAATCAGTAATTGTCAATCAGTAATCAGTTTTCAGAGTACAAGCCAGATTTTTATACCGATTGCTGACAGCTAAAAACTGACGGCTATTTTTCTGAACCTGAACAGAGTGTTATTCTAAATATAAACAACTGGAGTGCTGACATAGTTTCACTGCTAACAACCAATCATGGAGCAAAAAAACGCGCTTTGTTCTCCCTCCAGTAGGCTTTGATAATTTTGTGAATTTGCCTGCTTGCTTCGTACGAAGTTTTGGCGAATGCCGGTGTGAACTGGATATTTTTTGGACGGGTGTGTCCCAGTAAATCCCGATTCAGGGCACTGTCAAGTACCTCACACTGCGGCCGTGTTTCCTCGACTTCCGATGCAACAGAACTGCATATGTTGAGCATTTCAGTTGAAGAGTAAGCCGGAAGCTGAAAATGACCATGTGCCTGCAAAATTGAACTGAAGGCATTGATCGCAGCCTGGTTGCTCAGCAGACAGCTGGTATCCGGATTTGTTTTGATAAAGGATTTGGCCATTTCCAGGTCTTCTTTGGATTGCTCCCAAGAAACCCGGGCACGCTGAATGCTTTGTTCAGACTCCTGTGCTTTCTGCATATTTGTTTTAAATACTAAACAGTTACGAGTTTTATCATGTCATCCCGAACGTACTGTGAGGGATCATATAAGGAAACCGCACATTTTCCGATCTCTCTCTTCGGTCGAGATGACACTCTGCAATCAATAATATCAGTATCATGCGAGAATTCATGACTCAAGAGAAACAAAGGTAAAATAGAATGATAAGTATTTTACTTTCCGGACCTTGCTAACGGACACTGTGTTCTTCAAGATAATGCTCTATTTTTAGAAATATATCCTCATCCAAAACAACGGCACCGTCGATTTCACGATTTTTCAGATAATCACAAACTTCACGGATAGTGATGATAGACCAGACTGGAACGCCGGTTATTTGTTCAAAATCCGCAATGGCATCACGTCCCAGAGAATTTTTTTCCATCCGGTCAAGTGCCACTAAAACCCCGGAAAACTTTACCCCGCAAAGCTCTCGAATCATGGCAACAGACTCGATTTTAGTCAGTCCATCAGTGATCACATCATCAACCATAACCACCGAATCCTTCGGCAACGGCAGCTGACCAACAAGTGATCCCTGGTCACCATGTGTCTTTTTCTCTTTTCGATTAAAGAAATATCCTATATTCTGGTTAAGACTGCTCGACAAAGCTGTGGCCGCAGAAACGCACAAAGGAATTCCTTTGTAAGCCGGACCGAAGATTAAACTGCAGTTTGGAGCATTTTCCTCAATTGCCGAAGCATAGTATCGACCCAGCTCTTCAATCAGGGGGCCGGTGTTGAATTTTGAGGAATTGAAAAAGTAAGGTGAGCTGCGCCCGCTTTTGAGCGTGAACTCCCCAAACTGCAGGGCTTCTGCACGTACAAGAAATTTGGCAAATTCTTTTTTGTAGCTTTGCATTCTAAACCGGAGATTATTTTAGATACTTTCGCAAAAAGTTCCAAAACCGTGTCATTTTTGAGTTATATTTTACAGCATAACAGTTAGTTTCATTCATCTCAATTCCGGAACATTATTTCTTCAACGAAATGGTTCGGAATTATCATTTTCAAACCAGTAACCAAACGATGTCAAAAGATAAGGAAAAAAGGCTGCAAAAAACAATTGATGCCCTGATGGTCTCTTACCGGGAACATCCGGAAATAGAACATATCGGCGTGGTTGCTTTGCCGACTAAGGAAAGTATTGTTAAACTGGTTGAAGATATTCAGGTACTGCTGTTTCCCGGTTTAATCCGGCAGGAGTCTTTTGATAATCTCAATTTACCTCATATTGTTGGACAGCAAACGGTCTCGATTTTCTACCGCCTCAAGGAATTCATAGAGCTGGTTCTTTGCTGGAAGGCTTCGCAGGAAGGAGAAAACTGTGAGGAACAGCCTGAATTTGGAGAACAGGTTGAAAACATTGCTTTCGAATTTCTGGAATACATTCCGGAACTGCGTGAAGTTCTCTCTGAGGATGTTGACGCAATTCTTCAAGGCGATCCTGCATCGGTCAGCAAGCGTGAGATCGTGCTGGCCTACCCTGGTCTTCAGGCAGTAAGTGTCTTTAGAATTGCGCATTTTTTGCACGAAAGGAGCGTGCCTTTGATTCCGAGAATCATGACTGAACACATTCATTCACAAACCGGAATTGATATTCATCCGGGTGTTTCAATTGGGAAAGGCCTGATGATTGATCACGGCACCGGTATCGTGATTGGGGAAACTGCAGTAATCAAGAATCAGATCCGGCTTTATCAGGGTGTTACTTTAGGAGCACTCAGTCCGCAGCATTCTCTGGCTAACCCGAATTTAAAGCGTCATCCAACTATCGAAAACAACGTGATCGTGTATTCCGGCGCAACAATTTTAGGAGATGTGGTGATTGGAGAAGGCTCAATTATTGGTGGAAATGTCTGGCTTACACACAGTATTCAGCCCAATAGTCGGGTATTTTTGAAGGATGAAGAGTGAAGGCAAATTAGTGAAAAATATTAAAAAACAGATTGACTTAACTAAAAAATGAGTTAAAGTGCAATTATCTACAGAAAAACGATTTGTTTGAAATTTTCATGCAGAATTGGATTAGTTTGAAAATCAGGGCTGGGTTTCCGGGAAAAAATAATGAGTGAAATTGAAATTGATGAACAGCTGAAGACTAAAACGCGAAAGAAGCTGAAGCCGCCTCAAAGCTACAGAGTTCTGCTACATAATGATAATTATACCTCGATGGAATTTGTGGTGTATGTACTGGAAACAGTGTTTGGAAAAAGTTTAAGTGAGGCAACAAAGATCATGATTCATGTTCATGAAAACGGAATTGGAATTTGCGGTTCTTACACTCATGAGGTTGCAGAAACGAAAGTGGAAGCGGTACATGGGTTGGCGAAACAATATGAATATCCTCTACAGGCAACAATGGAAGAAAACTGAGTTGAGTTTATGTTTACTAAAGATTTAGAAATGTGCCTGATGGCAGCTCAAAGTGAAGCTATTGACCGGCGACATGAATATTTGTGTGTTGAACACATACTCTATGCTTTGCTGCACAATGATGCGGGACTTAATGTTATTCGAAGTTGTGGAGGAGACACAACCCTCATCAAGCAGGATTTGGAGGACTTCTTTTCTCAGCAGGAAGAATTTGATGGAAACAAGTTGCCGCGTCAGACACGTGCCGTTCAGCGTGTGCTGCACTTAGCAATCATGCATGTCAACAGTTCCGGAAAAGCTTCTGCCGATGTCGGGGATGTGCTGGTTGCAATTCACCGTGAATCTCAGTCCTATGCGTCTTATTTTTTACAGAAACAGGATATCACCCGTCTGGATTTGCTGACATTGCCAAAGTACCGGTGGAAGAAGAGGAGGGAGAAGGACCTGAATATGAAGGACTGGAAGACGAGGAGGAAGAAAATGAACAGACACGTCCCGAACAGAATCCACTGAACCTTTACACCCAAAACTTGACTCTGCAGGCAGCAGAAAACCGGATTGATCCTCTGATTGGACGCGAAAATGAGATCAACCGAACTCTCCGGATTTTGTGCAGACGTCGCAAAAACAACCCGATTTATGTGGGAGATCCTGGAGTTGGAAAAACCGCTGTTGCCGAAGGACTTGCCCTGCAGATTTTCAAAGGTGACATTCCGGAAATACTGGAAGGAACAGAAGTATTTGCTCTCGATATTGGCGCTTTACTGGCAGGAACCAAGTTTCGTGGAGATTTTGAACAACGTATAAAAGCTGTTCTGAAAGCACTTGAAAAGCGTCCGGGTTCGATTTTATTCATAGATGAAATTCACACAATTATTGGAGCAGGCGCAACCAGCGGGGGATCTATGGATGTTTCAAATCTGCTGAAACCTGCTTTGGCAAAAGGAGAAATCCGTTGTATCGGTTCCACGACTTATGAAGAATACAAAAAGATTTTTGAAAAGGACCGTGCGCTTGCACGCCGCTTCCAGAAAATTGACATCACAGAACCTACACTGGCGGAAACAATCAAGATTCTCAAAGGTTTGAAGTCACGATATGAAAAACATCATGAGTTGCGTTACACAGCCGGTTCCATAAAAACTGCTGCAGAGCTTGCTGAAAAATACATTAACGAGCGTTATTTGCCGGACAAGGCAATTGATGTGATTGATGAGGCCGGCTCGCTGGTGCGGTTGCGTTCCGGTACAAAACGCAAAACAGTTGCTGTACAGGATATAGAAAAGGTGGTTGCAGGAATGGCGCGTGTTCCTGTGGAACGGATGAATTCTACCGATAAGGATAAACTGCGGGAACTGAAAAAAGAATTGCAGATGCAGGTTTTTGGTCAGGATGAAGCAATAGCAACTTTAGTACAGGCCATCAAGCGCTCCCGTGCAGGACTACATCATCCGGATCATCCAATTGGCTCTTTTCTGTTCACCGGACCCACCGGTGTAGGAAAAACAGAACTGGCAAAGCAACTGGCCTTTATCATGGGAATTAATTTTGAACGCTTTGACATGAGTGAATACATGGAAAAGCATACCGTTTCCCGCCTGATCGGCGCGCCTCCCGGATATGTCGGGTTTGATCAGGGTGGTATGCTGACGGATGCAGTGCGCAAAAATCCGCATTGTGTGATCCTGCTGGATGAAATCGAAAAAGCGCATCCGGATATTTTCAATATTCTGCTGCAGGTTATGGATCATGCAACCCTGACTGACAACAATGGCCGTGAAGCGGATTTCCGCAATGTTGTGCTGGTTATGACTTCCAATGTGGGTGCCAAGGAAATGGGTTCGACCACCATTGGATTTGGCGGAAGTACCCCTAAAGGTCCTTCCAAAAAAGCTATTGAAAAAATGTTCAGTCCGGAATTCCGCAACCGTCTGGACAACATCATTACATTTTCAGGTCTTCCTGAAGAGGTTGTTTTGATGGTCGTAGAAAAAATGCTGGTGGAGTTGGAAGTCAAACTTCAGCAGAAAAAAGTAATTATCAATGTAACGGATGCAGCAAAAAGCTGGTTAGCCAAGACAGGTTATGATCCAATATTCGGTGCACGTCCGATGGGACGCACGATTCAGCGTGAAATTGAAACCGTACTTGCAGATGAGGTTTTGTTTGGAAAGCTGGAAAATGGAGGAGAGGTCAGCATTGGTCTGAAAAAAGACCAACTGAAGTTTAAGTATTCCTGATCAGGAAAAATGTCGTATTTTATTTTTGACGGAGTGCTTGAATGCGGCAGGCAATATGAACTAAAGGGTGAAGAAGCAGGGCATATTCTGAAATCACGTCGTCTGAGTGTTGGGGATTATTTTCTCATTCAGGATGAACAGGGCCTTCGTTTTGAAGTAGTTTTGCAAAACCTTTCCCGGAATTCTCTCAAGTTTGTTCCGGAAAAAACGGTTGCGGTTCCGCCTCAGTCACCTCTTCGGTTGGAAATTTTGCAGGCTTTGCCCAAAGAAAAAGCATTGGATTTTATTCTGCAAAAAACGACTGAACTTGGTGTTCATCGTTTGGATTTTTTTGGCGGCGCTCATTCTTCAAAAGTATTCCGTACTTCACAGGCTGAGCGTCAAATGGTACGCTGGAAGCGTATTGCCTTGGAGGCTTCCAAACAGTGCGGACGGCAATTCCCTCCCGAAATATATTGGCATTCGAATCTGGAGACAGCTTTGTCTGCACTTCCGGAATGTCCAAATTCATGGGTACTTTCCCCGGGATCGGCTGATTCTGTTTCCTGGAATAATAGCACCGGTGCAGACCGAGCAAAACCAAAGGAGCACCAGCGGGTGTTGGTTGGTCCGGAAGGAGGGTTTCATCCGGAAGAAATTGATTTGGCGCTCCGTTCCGGAATGCGTCCGGTGGATCTTGGCCCAAGGATTCTCAGAACGGAAACTGCCGCAGTGTCTGCTGTGGCGATTCTGCAGTTTTTGTGGGGAGACCTCTGAAAAAGTAATTTATTTGTCATCACTGACTTGTTCCGGGAACCAGATGCCCGCTAAGGTTGAGAATAAGATTTTCTGTAAGCCCCCTGGATTCCTGGTTTGCGTTGTGCTTCACCCGGAAAGACAAAAAAGAAACATCATCAACAAAAAATTGGAGTAAAGAAATGCATATAGTAGTATCAATAATCTTTGGGTTGGTCCTGGCTGGTTCTGTTTCGGCCAAAGAATCGATCCAGGGGCACTATGATGTAGTTGGGAATGTACCTGCTGCACATAGTCTTAAAAAAGTTGTTTATGAGGAGTTTATGAATTTCGGCTGCACTCACTGCAATAATCTTCACAAAGCCTCGAGAAACTTCCGCAAAATATTTGCAGACAAAGTAGAATTTATCGACATTCCGATTATCTTCCGTGGACAGGATGATTCTCCCTTGCGACTCTATTATGTGGCCAGAAAAATTGGCAAAGCTGATTTGATCAAAGATGAACTTTTCAAGGCAAGTTTCAAGCATGGCGTAAATGTGTTTGATCCCGGAATTATAAATTATCTGGCACGTTCGCTTGGAATGCACAAAGAGTTTCAAAAAGAAAAAGACCAAAAGTGGGTCAACCAGT